>Ga0210248_100323_pt1 | contig 41926 bp, 34 predicted proteins | sample ChrtobMetP3_32mM_FD_155493 | JGI IMG/M metagenome (GOLD analysis project Ga0210248, IMG submission 155493) | Chrysochromulina tobin associated microbial communities from unialgal haptophyte culture, Seattle, Washington, United States - P3_32mM | ecosystem: Host-associated > Algae > Haptophytes >...
GCTCGAGATTCCTCCGACGAAACCACACCCCCCCTCTCACGAAACCCCCCCGGCTCGAGATTCCTCCAGGTGTACGAGGGGCACACGTGGGGCTGCTTCATGAACGACGCGCGCCTCGCGAACGCGCACGTGAAGCTCATCCTCTCCAAGATCCGGCCGGTGCCCGGGGGCATTCCCTCGCACTACGAGCGCGTCTCCGTGCTGCATCTGAGCTCGGTCCAGATCTCGAAGGAATCTCAGGCGGATCTCGCGGCCGTGCTCAAGATGGACAAGTGCCCGATCCGAGTTCTCGACCTGTCCAACACGCAGCTGGATGTGCCTGCCCTCGTCAAGTCTCTTGAGACCAACTCGACACTTCGGTCACTCGACGTGCGCAAGGTGCCCGGCACGGCGCTCGAACCTCGAGCGCACCGAGGCGGGCGGGTGCCCACCACGACGCTTACCATGAGCTCTCTGATGGCCTCCACCATTCCCTCCCTCCCGAATTGCCTCGCTCATCAGGTGTCAACGATGGTTGAGTCGTTCGAGCGCATCGGCGCGATGCTTCTCAAGGAAGACTCTGTCTCCTGTCTCGCGTACATGCGATGCCTCCTCTGGAACCCCTCGGATGGCCTCTCTCTCCTAAAGGCCCTTGATTCTTCTCCTCTCTCCTTCTGAGTACGCCTTCCGATTGCGTCCCTCATCAGGTACATGCGGTGCGACGCGTTCGACGTGGTCGAGGGCGAAAAGCTCCTGTTGCTGCGGGAGAGGCCCATGCTGCACGGGGCCATGCTGCTGCTGACCGGGCTCTTCCGGCACAACCGCGACGTGCTCGAGGTCGATCTCGCCGCCACCTCGCTCAAAAAGGAGTGGGTCATCACGCTGATTGAGACGCTCGCCAAGGCGCGATCGACCGTCAGCGCGCTCAACTTGGCGTTCAACTCGGCGCTCTCCGAAGCTGACCAAAAAGATCTGCTGGGCTTGCTGCAGCGTCGCGGCATGAAGATCGCCCTGAACTTTTGATGAGGGAGGCAATCAAGGATGGTCGACGTTTGATGAGGCAGGCAATCAAGGATGGTCGACGTCTGATGAGCTGATGAGGAACTTCTTCATTAGGAGGGGCTGGTTTCGTCACCTCGTCTGATGAGCTGATTGTTACTGATGAGGAACTTCTTGCATCCGAGAAAGTCCCAAGAGGCCGATTTCGTCACCCCGAGAAAGTCCATCTCGTGAACTTGATACGTGATGCCGAGACTACTCATGGTCTCGTGGTTTGCATGCGGCACGTGAGTCCCTAATTAGGGCACGTGAGTCCCGGTCTCTTGGTTTGCATGCGGCATGCACAGCGCAGGATGGTGGTGGGGAACAAATGACGTCGGGTTAGGGAGCCGAAGCTGGGGGGGAGCGCCATCGTGGGCGCGTAGTTTGGCATGATGAGGGCGCCCATCAGGCGCCGTATACGTACGGGGTGGGCTCAGGGAGCTACCATCTGCATACAATCGCGCATCCGAGGATCTTCTACAGTACCGCGCGCCGACCAGAGCTCGACACGACGCGCGACAGCCGTGCATACAATCATGGTAAGGGGAGAATGGTAAGGAGGAAGTTGGCTGGCTCGCTCCGTTGCAGTGCGGAGCGTCTACGTTATAGCTGGCTCACGATGACGGGAACCGAGGGCGTAGGGCGGAGTGGGGCTCTCGTCGATATGTTCTACGTTGTTTGCGTTCCGATCGGTCGCAGACAGCGGGAACACCGCCGGTTGCGCGCGACAAAAATCGTATGTAGCGATCGGGCTTTTACGCACGTACGGTATTCCCCGCCGCGGGCGAACCGGCGTCGGGAATCCGCACTGCCGCGATACGATATCCGATCCCGGCGAGAGCGGGGAGACCGCGCTGACACATTCCGTGCGGATTCAAATCACCATTCACACCCCATTCACAGCCCACTCACAGCCCACTCACACCCCACCCGCCACCGCACCGCAAACGCGCAATACAGCCGACGGAACCCTCAGAGGCTCAGAGCGAGAGGACGCACACTAAGAGGGGCAACCACAAGGAACCACGAGCCGAGCTAGCGCAGCCACTGAAGCGTCAACCAGCGCAGCACTCAAACGTACCAACGCACCGAGTCAAGCTGCTGGATGCTCACGCAGCCATGTGGCTGCTTTCTCTTTGCCCTCGTTGGTGCAATCTTCGATCGCGGCGCTCGCCACCATCGAGTAGTAGCGGCGCGCCATCGTCTCGTCCTTCGGGAAGCCCCCGAGGCCATCAGCGTATGCGAACCCCAGGTTCCAGCACGCGTTTTTGCTGCCGCGTGCGGCGGCGTCGCTCATCAGCGTAGCGCCAAGCATGGGGCACTTTGGCACGCCCATCCCAACCAAGTAGCAATCGCCAAGGCCGGCAGTCCCACTTGCATCCCCAGCCTCGTGGCTCTTCTTGTACAACTCGAAAGCCTTGGCCAAGTCCTTGGCGAGGCCCTTCTCACCATTCTCGTACCAAAGTCCCAGGTCGTACATCGCCACGCCATCACCAGCCTCGGCCTTCCGCCGCGTCTCCGCCACCTCCTCCTCCTCCTTCAGCTTCAGCTTCCACGCGTCCACCTTGTCGCCCGTGAGAGCGCCCGAGGTGACCATCGTGCGGATCATGTTCTTGACCTGCAGCGCCGGCAGCAGCCTCGTGCCCATCGCCAAGTTCGTCACCGGGCTCTTGCGCTGCTGCTTGAGCCACTCCTCGATGGCCGAGCGCTCGTACACCTTGCCGTCCTCCGCCATGACGGGGTCGACGGGCAACGAGAAGGTGATGGGGCAGAGGAACTCGTTCATGGCCTCGTTGACCGCGCTCTTGGTTCGACGTAGCTCCTGCGACGTCTCGTCCTCGGCAGCCTCGCGGCCGCGCTTGGGCGGCATCGCGACGCCGGTGGGCACAAGGAGGAAGGCGGAACACACCCCTCGCCGCTCAACACGACGCTTCGAAACTCGTTGCCACAACGCTCACGTCGCGGTCTATCGGCCAAAAAACGCGCGCCGCAACGACATCATTCCGATCCGCACACGAGCTCGATCTTCAAAGAAATTTATCTGGTCGGAACCCGTATCAACTTGTATCAACCCTCGTTGAGAAGTCCGCGTCCGTCACGCATCCGGCAGGTCCTCCACAAACGCACCGCCCCTACCACTACCCCTCTCATCTCTCACATCAGGTCGTCCACCACCTGGATGTTGCTCGGCGTCTCGAGCTTGGCGCGTCGCTCCAACCAGGCGTCGACCACCAAGGTCTTTGCATGCACGGGCGTTACGTCGGCAAGGCAGCCGTTGGTGACCCAACACTCGAGCTGCTCGGGCGCGGTGCGCCGCTCGACGCCCGCGAGCCGCTTGCGCGTCGCGAGCAGATTGCACGCCTCCTCCGATTGCATGCTGATTGCATGCTGATTGCATGCTGATTGCATGCTGATCGCACGCCTCCTCCGCGTTGTTGCCGCCCACGTCGTCACTGAGTAGCCAATCCGCCATCGCAGCCGACGTCAGCGTGGTCCCGTCCAAACAGAGCACGCACAGGCGCACCTTTTCGGCGTGGACGCGTCACGGCACATTGCGAGGACGATGTCCCTGACAAGACACACACGAAGCAACCGCAAGCCGAGCTAGCTCAGCCTCTGAAGCGTCATCCAGCGCAGCACTCAAACGTGCCAACGCACCGAGTCAAGCTGCCGGATGCTCACGCAGCCATGTGGCTGCTTCCTCTTTGGCAGGTGTGCAATCCTCGATCGCGGCGCTCGCCACCATCGAGTAGTACTCGATCGCGGCGCTCGCCACCATCGAGTAGTAGCGGCGCGCCATCGTCTCGTCCTCCGGGAAGCCCCAGAGGCCATGAGCGTATGCGCGCCCCAGGTTGCAGCACGCGTATTGGCTGCCGTGCTCAGCGGCCTGGCTCAGCAGCGTAGCACCACGCGCAAGGCACTTTGGCACGCCATCACCAACCAAGTAAGACTGGCCAAGGCAGCAAGTCCCACTTGCATCCCCAGCCTCGTGGCTCTTCTTGTACCACTCGAAAGTCTTGGCCTTGTCCTTCACGAGGCCCTTCTCACCATTCTCGTACCAAAGTCCCAGGATGAACATCGCCGCGCCATCGCCAGCCTCGGCCCTCCGCAGCATCACCGCCACCTCCTCCTCCTCCTTCAGCTTCAGCTTCCACAAGTCCACCTTGTCGCCCGTGAGAGCGCCCGAGGTGACCATCGTGCGGATCATGTTCTTCACCTGCAGCGCCGGTAGCAGCTTCGTGCCCATCGCCAAGTTCGTCACCGGGCTCTTGAGCTGCTGCTTGAGCCACTCCTCGATGGCCGAGCGCTCGTACACGTTGCCGTCCTCCGCCGTGACGGGGTCGACGGGGAGCGAGAAGGTGATGGGGCAGACGAGCTCGGCAAAGGCCTCCTCCGTGGCGCTCTTGTGTCGGCGAAAATCATGCGCCGTCTCGTCCGCAGCCGCGCGGCCGCGCTTGGGCGGCATCGCGCAGACGTCACAGACACACCGCTTGGGGAAGTCACACCGCTTGGGGATCGAGTTGGGCGCATACTCGGACGGTGGGGACACGTACCAGGGCGACTCGTCCGATTGCGGACGAGCCTGCTGTTTGAAGCGGTGTTCGAGCAGCTGCAGGTCGAGCTCACGGCGGTCGAGCGAGACCCGAAAGTTGTCGGCTAGACGGCGATAGTGGCGGCGATAGACGCACGCCAACAGCAGAGCCAGAAGTGCAAGACTGGTTGCGAGGGACACCACAACTGCAGTCTGCTCGCTAAGAGCCATAACGCCACGCGGATCTGGCGTCAGAGATGATTCCGGAGGGGAGCCTGGTGGTGATGGGTGGAATGGCGCTGGCGGCGGGCGCGGAGGCAGCGGTGGTCGATCTGGAGGCGGCATGAGCGAAGCAACAAAGCAGGTTGCTGCCTTCCCAAGGCTTGTGAGTGTCGTCGAGCCGAACGATGCGTTGCCGCTGAAGTAGCCCGTCACGAGAGTACCGCCCTCGCCGTCGTGCGCAATACAATTGTAGCGCGGTTATGGGCGGAACTGCCGACGCTCCGCTCGCCGCTCAACACGACGCTTTTCATCTCGATGCCCAGAAACGCTCACGACGCGGTCTATCGGCCCAACACGCGCGCCGCAACGACATCATTTCGATCCGCACACGAGCTCGATCCTCAAAGAAATTTTTCTGGTCGGAACCCGTATCAACCCTCGTTGAGTCCGCGTCCGTCACGCGTCCGGCAGGTCCTCCACACACGCACCACCCCTACCACTACCCCTCTCATCTCTCACATCAGGTCGTCCACCACCTGGATGTTGCTCGGCGTCTCGAGCTTGGCGCGTCGCTCCAACCAGGCGTCGACCAAGGACTTTGCATGCACGGGCGTCACGTCGGCAAGGCAGCCGTTGGTGACCCAACACTCGAGCTGCTCGGGCGCGGTGCGCCGCTCGACGCCCGCGAGCCGCTTGCGCGTCGCGAGCAGATCGCACGCCTCCTCCGCGTTGTTGCCGCCCACGTAGTCACTGAGTAGCCAATCCGCCATCGCAACCGACGTCAGCGTGGTCCCGTCTGCACAGTGCACGCACAGGCGCACCTTTTCGGCGTACGCGTCGCGGCACATTGCGAGGACGATGTCGCGCGAGCCTGGGAGGCGTGGGTCTAGCAGCGACACACCACTCGGCTCGAAGCCCGCCGCCACAAGCGCCCCCATGTAGCCTGCGGCGGAGCCATCAGGACTGCGCGCGGCCGCATCCTCCTCCGTGAACAAGCCGAGCACTCGCTTGATGCCCTTGCCGAGCATGTGGCTGGTCCACTCGGCGATCGCATCTGCTGAGGAGGGCGCCACGGCGCCCCACACTGCCTCGTCGCCGCGCCCCGAGGCGCCCGCCAGGTCGTATTTGGGCCGTGCGGCCGCAAGCGGATCAAACGACGGATCAAAGTCGGCGAGGTCCTCGGGCATGCTGCCGAACGCGGCCGCTGCAGGTTTAGCTCCGCCACCGCCGACGACCACAACCTTCGGGCTGGCACTCTTTGCACCCGAGCCAGCGCCGCCCACGCCGAGCAGTCCACTGCGTCCAGGGGTGGCACTCGAGCCAGGGCTGCTCCTGCCGCCGCCGATAGGCCGGCCGTCCGGACCAAGGAGCTGCATGCGTGGCGAGACGGGTACACGGAGCGAGCCCGCCAACTCGAGGAGCGCGAGCATGGTTGGCAGCGAGACGACGCGAGGCATCCCTCCAACAAGCCGGCTGGGTCGGCGCGCTCGCACGAGAGCCGGTGTGAGCTCCCGTCACCGAGATTGTTGTCATTAGGAAAGTGCGACGCAGCTCTCGGGGCCTGAATGGCGGTGCAATAGATCCCGCTTCCGGTTCTATCTCGCACACCCGAGATCAACATCGCTAATGGCCGTCGCCACCGGCCTCATACTGTTCACCTTGATCGCCTTGGCTGGAGCACAGGATCGACCAGCGTGCACTTGGTCTTGGCAGCGCGTGCGTTGCGAGCCGATCGCACATTGCACGCTCCGGCTGGCATCGTTGCGTTGCGAACCTCGGCCATCTGCCGCGTCCAAAAAGCAGGCCTCCAAAATTGATCCAGCACCTCGCCCCAAGGCAGAGGACGGCGTGCCTACCTCAACAGCACCAAGGCCGTCACTTCAGGAGCAGCAGCCGACGCAGCCGCAGCCGCAGCCGCAGCCGCAGCCGCAGCCGCAGCCGCAGCCGCAGCAGCCGCAGCAGCCGCCAGCCTGGATGGCGCCACTACAGCGCGGCTTCATGCTGCAGCAGTCCAACCGTTGGGCCGAGGCGGCCGAGGCATACGCCCTTTGCCTCACGCTCAGCGCCGATGGACCGTGGCGCAATGACGCGCAGCGTCAGCAGGTCCGTTTGCTTGCCTGCTTATTCCTAATATGGAATTGGAATGCTGCTGAGTGCCTCTGGTGAGTGCCTCTGTTTGGCTCTTGTGATTGCCTCTGATTGCCTCTGATGAGTGCCTCTGGTGAGTGCCTCTGATGAGTGCCTCTGATGATTGCCTCTGATGTGCACTGATGAGTGCCTCTGATGAGTGCCCCTGAGTGCCTCCTTCATCAGGTCCTCTCGACGGTTGGCACCAACTATGGCCTGTCGCTGCAGAAGCTCGGCAAGAACCACGAGGCGTTGGCATCCTATGATCGCGCGCTGAGCCTACAGCCAACCAATGCTGGTGAGTGTCGATAATTGCCTCTTGATTGCCTCTTGATTGCCTCTTGATTGCCTCTTGATTGCCTATTGATTGCATCTTGATTGCGCGCTGAGCCTACAGCCAACCAATGCTGGTGAATGTCGATAATTGCCTCTTAATTGCACCTTGATTGCATCTTGATTGCATCTTGATTGCGCGCTGAGCCTACAGCCAACAAATGCTGGTGAGTGTCGATAATTGCCTCTTGATTGCCTCTTGATTGCATCTTGATTGCATCTTGATCGCGCGCTGAGCCTACGGCCAACCAATGCTGGTGAGTGTCGATAATTGCCTCTTGATTGCCTCTTGATTGCCTCTTGATTGCCTATTGATTGCATCTTGATTGCGCGCTGAGCCTACAGCCAACCAATGCTGGTGAATGTCGATAATTGCCTCTTGATTGCCTCTTGATTGCATCTTGATTGCATCTTGATTGCGCGCTGAGCCTACAGCCAACAAATGCTGGTGAGTGTCGATAATTGCCTCTTGATTGCCTCTTGATTGCATCTTGATTGCATCTTGATCGCGCGCTGAGCCTACGGCCAACCAATGCTGGTGAGTGTCGATAATTGCCTCTTGATTGCCTCTTGATTGCCTATTGATTGCCTATTGATTGCATCTTGATTGCGCGCTGAGCCTACGAACAACCCATGCAGACAACCACCACAATCGCGGCAACGCCCTGTACGCCACCTCGCGCCACCCCGAGGCGGTGGCGGCGTTCACGACGGCGCTGACGTTACAGCCCACCGACACGGAGAGCTATTTCAATCTCGGGAACGCCTTTGATAAAATGGGGCACGCGCGCGACGCGGCGGGGGCGTTCACGACGGTGCTGCGCCTCGCACCGAACGACGCGGCTGCGGCCTACAACCTGGCCAATGCTCTGAAGGTGGACGGTAAACTTGACGAAGCTCTCTTTTGGTATCGGGGGGCGCTCAACGCGGATCCAACAGATGTGTCCAAGGTGCATTGATGATGTCTGATGGCCACTGATTGCGAATGATGGCCACTGATTGCGAATGATGGCCATTGATTGCGAATGATGGCCACTGATGGCTACTGATTGCGCATGATGGCCCCCTCTCAGGTGATCAACTTTGGGAACGCGCTCGACTCGGCGGCGCGTTTCGTCGAGGCCGAGAACGCGTTCAATCTCGCGCTCAATCTCGCACCGTCCGATGCGGCCGTGTACACGAGCCTCGCGCACACGGCCAAGAGTCAAGGCATGATTGCGTCTGATTGCGTCTGATTGCCTCCTTCATCAGGGCCGCGCACACGGCCAAGAGTCAAGGCATGATTGCGCCTGATTGCGTCTGATTGCCTCCTTCATCAGGGCCGCGCACACGGCCAAGAGTCAAGGCATGATTGCGTCTGATTGCGTCTGATTGCGTCTGATTGCGCGCACACGGCCAAGAGTCAAGGCGCGCCATTGATTGCGTCTGAGTGCCTCTGAATGCGTCTGAATGCGTCTGAGTGCGCCTGGATTGCGTCTGGATTGCCTCTGAGTGCGTCTGAGTGCGTCTGAGTGCGTCTGAGTGCGTCTGGTAACGCCCGCAGGCACGCCGGAGTCTCTGGAGCGGCCACGGACGGGCCCTGAGTTGCCTGCATATGCTCACCACGGCGCCCAATCCCCACAGGCACGCCGGAGTCTCTGGAGCGGGCGGTGCACGCGTACGAGCATGCATTGCGCATCTTGCCTTCATCAGCGGCTGCCTATTCGGGACTGGCGTACGCACTCAAAGGAGGTGGACCCCGCCTTGCATGCATGTGCTCACCACGGCGCCCACTCCCCACAGGTACGCACTCAAGGAGGTGGACCCTCAACGGGCAGCGCAGGCATTCGCCGCCTCTGATGACCTCTGATGACCTCTGATGACCTCTGATGACCTCTGATGACCTCTGATGATCACCGATGACCCATAATTGCCTCCCTCATCAGGCATTCGCCGCCTTTGCGGCCACGGAGGCGGAAGGCAGCGGCGGCATCGCTACGGAGGCGAAACGGTTTGCCACAACTGATTGCCACTGATTGCAACAGATTGCTACTGAGTGCTACTGAGTGCTACTGAGTACCAATCATTGCCACAGATTGCCACTGATTGCAACAGATTGCTAAGATTGCATCGCTACGGAGGCGAAACGGGTTGCCACGTGGCTCGAGACCGCCGCGCCGCAGTGGGATTGCGACTCCTAATTACGACTTGAGTACCTCCGATTGCATCCCTCATCAGGTTTGCCACGTGGCTCGAGACCGCTACGCCGCCAGAGACATGCGCCGCTTCTGCGCGTGATTGGCCCGCAATCAAGGTACGAGGGCCGCTGATGACCTCTGATTGCCTCCCTCAATAGGCGTGATTGGCCCGCAATCAAGGTACGAGGGCCGCTGATGACCTCTGATTGCCTCCCTCATTAGGCGTCGGCGGTCTACCCTGAGGCCTTCGAGCGCAGCCCCGGAGTGCAGCCGTGCAACCGCGTCCCCTATGAGCTCGCCGTCGAGATGGGTTTCGTCAAGCTCCTCGAGCGCGGGCCGTTGGTGTTGACGAACGCGACGCTCGGCTGGAGATTGCACGAGCTCACGGACGAGGCGCTCGTCGAGGCGGTGCGTTTCGCTGCGTTTCGTCACTGATTGCGCATGATGGCTCACCTCTCGACCTCGTGCACGCTGATGGACGCTCATGAGCCTTGATTGCCTCTGATTACCTCCTCTGAGTGCTACCCTCGTCAGGTGGGCAACGCGCCCTTTCGTATGCTCGTGATGCCCAAGGACGTCCATCCTATCTTACCCCCCGACCACCCCGGCTCCATCGTCGACCCGGTGTGACTCCATCGCGTTGTCGTGGGCAACCTCGCATCACCCGCGCATGCTCGTCACGGAGCCCACCCCCCACCCCCCACCCCCCACCCCCCCTCTCCCCACAGGCGGCCTCGGGCATCTATTTTAGGGACTACCTCAAGCTGCTGGATCGACTGGCGCTGACCGAGGAGTTCGCCGTCTACGTGGCGCAGCTCAACCTGCTGCGGCTGCCCTCGCTCCTCCGCCAGGTCTGATTGCGTCTGATTGCGTCTAATTGCGTCTGATTGCGTCTGATTGCGTCTGATTGCGTCTTATTGCTGCGGCTGCCCTCGCTCCTCCGCCAGGTCTGCCTCTGAGTGCCTTTTCGTGCCTCTGAGTGCCTCTGAGTACCTCTGAGTGCCTCTGAGTGCCTCTGAGTGCTACTGATTGCTCTGAGTGCACCTGATTGATCCTACGCCAGGTCTGCCTGCCCAAGGCGTTACCAGGTGCCAAACTCTCGATGACGAATCTTTGGCTGGGTGGGCGCTCCATGAAGAACGGATTGCACTTTGACAACTTTGACAACCTGCTGCATCAGCTGCGGGGCACGAAGCGGGCGCTGCTCCTCCCGCCTGATGACACGCCTCATTTGTACTACGCGAGCGGCGGAACGAGCGTGCGTCTGATGACCTCTGATGACCTATGATGACCTCTGATGACCTCTGATGACCTCTGATGACCTCTGATGACCTCTGAAGACCTCTGATTGCGGCGGGACGAGCGTGCGTCGGCACGTCTTCTCGATCCGCGCCGTGGTGGGCCCTGCCGTGCATGCATGTGCTCACCACGGCGCCCGTTCCCCACAGGTGCGTCGGCACGTCTTCTCGCTCGAGGCGCTCGAGGAAGGCCGTGCTGCGTTTGCGAACGAGACCGTGCACGCGCAGGTGTGAACGCTCGATGCGGCGCGTCCGAGTGCCCCCCTGAGCTACCCCTTGGAGTGCCTCTGATGAGCTGCCTCATCAGGAGTGCCTCTGATGAGCTGCCTCATCAGGAGTGCCTCTGATGAGCTGCCTCATTGAGTGCCTCTGATGAGCTGCCTCATTGAGTGCCTCTGATGAGCTGCCTCATCAGGAGTGCCTCTGATGAGCTGCCTCATCGGCCGGAGCTCACACACCGCTGAGTTGCCTCTGATGACCCCTGATGACCCCTGATTGCATCTGATTGCGTCCCTCACCCTCATCAGGTGCGCGAGAACGTCGCCTCTGATGACCTCTGGCTGCATCTGATTGCGTCCCTCACCCTCATCAGGTGCGCGAGAACGTCGCCGTGATCGACGTCTTCGATGCACACGTGGGGCGGACTCACCCGAAGGTGGCCCTTGCCCATCCGACGCCGTGGTGGACCCTGCCTTGCATGCATGTGCTCACCACGGCGCCCATTCCCCACAGGTGGCCCTCGCCCATCCGACGGTGTGCGAGTTGCGAGAAGGGGAGGCGCTGTTCCTACCCAAGGTGAGGCTGATTGCGACTGATTGCGGCTGATTGCGCCCGGTTGCGAGAAGGGGAGGCGCTGTTCCTACCCAAGGTGAGGCTGATTGCGACTGATTGAAACTGATTGCGCCCGATTGCGAGAAGGGGAGGCGCTGTTCCTACCCAAAGTGAGCGCCCGAGACGGCGCCTCAGATCGGCTCAGATCGGATCAGATTGGCTCAGATTGGCTCGGATGACGACTGAGCGAGGCTGATTGCGACTGAGTGCGACTGAGTGCGGCTGAGTGCGACTGAGTGCGACTGAGTTTGCCTCCGTCATCAGGGATGGCATCATGCTGACGAAATGAGTGCATGCTGATTGCCTCTAATTGCATGCTGATTGCCTCTAATTGCATGCTGATTGCCTCCGTCATCAGGGATGGCATCATGCGGTCATTTCGTCGGCGGAGGACGCGCGTAACCTCGCAGTCAACTTTTGGTACGATCTGCAGGTGAGAGCACTTGATCTCACTGGAGAGCATTTGAGTGCACTTGATCTCACTTGAGGTCAACTTCTCCGACGGCCCGCAGGGCTTCGTCACTCCGATGGAGTGCATGCTGATTGCCTCTGATTGCATGCTGATTGCCTCCCTCGTCACGGACGACCTGCAGGGCCGCGTCACTCCGATGGAGCGAATTTCGTCACTCGCCGAGATGTTCCAAAGAGAGGGCTGCGAGTAGCCTGCGCTTCGTCACTCGCCGAGAGGTTCCAAACGGAGAGGGCTGTGCTTCGTCACTCGCCGAGAGGTTCCAAATAGAGAGGGCTGTGCTTCGTCACTCGCCGAGAGGTTCCAAATAGAGAGGGCTGTGCTTCGTCACTCGCCGAGAGGTTCCAAACAGAGAGGGCTGTCTGGAGTTGCTCCTAGCTCCAACGCGCGTGTCCGGCGCCCACGACGGCGCCCACCGGGATGTGTACAAGCTTTCGCGGTGCTGGCTCCCCGTCGGCCTGGCGACCATCACCGACACATTGGGCCAGGGACGCGCGCGGGGTGCGTGTGGACGTTAACACGACAGACGCGACAACCGGTGCTACGGCGACTGTTACGGCTTAGTTACGCGCGGTGCGTATAACGTCTATAAAAGAATAAAACAAAAGCACGCCCAGCCTGCACTTCAGCGCTTCTTCACAACTCGCGAAGATCCCCGATGATGTGCCGCGGATTCTTTTCGAACAATCGTTTCAGTGAGTCCGCTTTCGTTAGAAACTGCGATGCACGAGTTCACGGTATGGACACTCTCACAACACTCTCACAGCACACTGAGCCTTCACTCTCGCAGCTAATACTGATGCGAGTAGGGCGCGTAGGCTCGACATTGAATGCGCGTTGACGCGCGAGATGTGATTGCGCGCGGCTGGCGGCCTTGGCCGTCGCGCGCGGCTCTGTTTTGCACGGGAGCATTGCTCACGCTCCCCAAAAGGAACGTTTCGTCAATTTCATTTCTCGTTTCCGGGTACCAGCTTAATCGGGGATAAGGCCATCTTCTCTTCACGGCGCCGTAACAGCGCCTCTCAGGCCCGTTCCAATGCTACCGTACTGTTCACCGGAACCATACAGGACATTGGTAAGCTACAGGGCCGGAAATACGAGCGCCAGGATCAACCCGATCACTAGATGTGACGCGATAGGATCGTGGCGCGGAACGAGTTCAGGCCATGTTCTTGTGCGCATGTGCCACGGCTACCTGATCGCCCTCCCGACGCTTCAACGGCCGCTCCTGCTGCTATCTATATCTCGAAAAGGTGCTCAAAGCTGTACAGATAGCTAAGTAAGCGATATGTTCACACACGGGTCGTTCTCCGTTCACAGTTCATCGAGCCGAGAGTACTCTCGTGGGAAACCGCGTCGCGATGCCGCCCAAGCGCGGCCGCGAGGCTGCCGAGGCCGAGGACGAGACGGTGCAGCTGCGCCGACACAAGGGCGCCTTCGAGGAGGCCATGAACGAGCTCGTCTGCCCCATCACCTGGTCGCTCCCCGTCGACCCCGTCATGGCGGAGGACGGCAAGGTGTACGAGCGCTCGGCCATCGAGGAGTGGCTCAAGCAGCAGGGCAAGAGCCCGGTGACGAACATGGCGATGGGCACGAGGCTGCTGCCGGCGCTGCAGGTCAAGAACATGATCCGCACGATGGTTGCCTCGGGCGCTCTCACGGGCGACAAGGTGGACGCGTGGAAGCTGAAGCTGAAGGAGGAGGAGGAGGTGGTGGAGATGCTGCTTAAGGCCGAGGCTGGTGAGGGTTGGGCGATGTGGATCTTGGGGCTTTGGTACGAGCTTGGTAAGAAGGGCCTCGCAGAGGACAAGGCCAAAGCGTTCGAGTGGTACGAGAAGAGCCACGAGGCTGGGGATGCAACTGGGGCTTGCTACCTTGGCCTGTGCTACTTGGATGGTGATGGCGTGCCAAAGTGCCTTGCGCGTGCGAATACGCTGATGAGCCAGGCTGCTGAGCGCGGCAGTAAATACGCGTGCTTCAGACTGGGGGGCGCATACGCTAAGGGCCTCTGGGGCTTCCCGAAGGACGAGAAGATGGCGCGCCGCTTCTACTCGACGGTGGCGAGCGCCACGAACGATGATTGCACCGCTGCTAACAAAGAGGAAGCAGCCACATGGCTGCGTGTGCATCCAGCGTGAGCTAGCGCCCGATGCGAGGGGGAACAGGTAGGACTGCCGAAAGCTCCACGCCTTCTGCGCGTGTCGAATGATGTCGTACCCTAATAAGGAAGGTACGTGTTCACTCCGACTCGGCCCCTGCGTCATGGCCTGCGTGCGGCCGGCTTCGGTTCGAGGGTCGATGGTAAAAACGTTCGATCTTCTTGGCGCCACTTGTACACGGCCGTGTTATGTGTTATGTTAAATGTGAGCGTCACTCTGTAGATACACGCGCAGTGCGCCAGCAACCGTTCCAGAACCCGCCCGTGTGGTGGATCTTCGAGGTTTCCACCAGACCAAGCCGCATCCATGCATCGTACACGCAGCAACACGTGCGACTAGCATGTGTTGAAGAGTCGCGCCGAGTCCTGGGTCGCAGCCATTTCACAGCCATGTGCAATCTGATCGCGCACACGCCTACCGCTGCTTGGTCCGGGAATCTGACGCAGGTGGGATCATTTCACACCTCTCGGTACCACGGCCGGTTGGCTGAATTCACACCTCTCGGTGCCACGGCCGGTTGGCTAAATTCACACCTCTCGGTGCCACGGCCGGTTGGCTGAATTCACATCTCTCGGTGCCACGCCCGGTTGGCTGAATTCACACCTCTCGGTGCCACGGCCGGTTGGCTGAAGGTCGCGACTCAGGCGATTGGCGCATCATCATCCCGTCATCGACATGATGATCCTCGGGCCGCCAAACTCGCCCGTGAGTGCGTACGCAATCAAGGCGCCGATGAGCATCCCAATCAGGAACGTCAGGAGCAGGCGCCGTCGGATGCGTGTGAACGCAGCCGAGGTCGACGCGCCCCGACCGTCGAAGAGCGTCTCGACGACCTTGGCTTCGTCAAACGACGGGCGGCTGCCTGTGCCCCCCTCGCCATGTCGTGCCCATGAAGCCGCGCTCGCGCTCACACCCACCCATGTGATCCCCGAGCGCAGCACCTGATGATGAGATGGGGGGGGGGAAGGGGGGGAGGGTGGGGGCGATCAGATAGCTATCCGATGGCAGTCCGATAGGGCAATCCGATGGCAATCAATCTCGGCTCACCTCGGCGAGATGATCGCAACGGTTCCTGTGCAATCAGATAGGGCAATCCGATGGCAATCAAGACCCGAGCGCAGCTCACCTCGGCGAGATGATCAGTGCGGTTCCAATGCAGCAGCCGCGCCATCAGCGGAGGCGCCATCTTCCCACTGCTCTTCCCACTGCCCTTCCCACTGCCCTTTGGCCCGCCGCTGCTGCCTCCCCCCATCCTAGCACGGTGTAGCACGAGGTGGCACGTGGCGCCGTGGTTGAGCGCCAACGACGACGACGGCATGACACCCGCGAAGGGGCCGCCGCCCGGGACGGCGCCACCGCACTCCGCGCCGTCGCCGTACCCGTCGGGCGCCGTGTTGAGCGCGATCCCAAGCAGCGCACAGGCGAGCTTCGCGAGGAAATCGGCATGCGAGATGATGACGAGGATCCTCTCTGTGCCGTCGGGGCTGTTGAGAGCCTCGACCTGGAGAGCGGAGGCAATGCGGCGGGCACGCTGCTCCGCCTGAGCTTCATCCTCCTCGAGCGCCACCAGCTCCTCGGCCACCAGCGAAGCATCATACGTGGGGTACCGCTGGCTCACGTGCTTGCGCAGAGGACCGGGCACGGCGAAACGCGCCTCCTTGCCAGCGCCGGCGGCGCCCCCCGACGACGGCTGAGACGTGAAGAAGCCGAACTGCTCAACGAGCTCCGGGTTGACGAGCACCGACTGGCGCAGAGCGAGCGAGAGCGGGTACGCGGTCTGAAGCGCGCGCTGCATGGTGCTGCACGTGATCTGCAGGCGCCCGGAGGCCGCGGCCTCCTTGAGCTGCGCGCCGAGGCGCGCCCCAAGCAGGGACGCCTGCTGCTGCCCGAGCGCCGAGAGGCCCGGGTCGGTCTGATTGGCGTCCATGTGACGTGTGTTCTCGTCGTTCTGCGACTGGCCATGGTGCACGAGGATCACGTGCAATAGCCCCGGCTCCGCGGCCACCGTGGCCACGCTCATTTCCGAGAACATGGCACGAATCCTTGTCAGGAAAAATACAGAAGCCGAAACTCTTTTCCGTCATAGGACAAATTAGGTTTTCGAAATTCAAATTCGCTTGCGTTCCAATAACAGTTTCAGTTTCAGTTTCAGTTTCTTCGCGGGGTTCCAATAACGCCGTTTCATTTACATTTCACTCTCCCCTCAAACGAACTGCGTCATGTCGACTATCCTGGGACTAAACGGAGTCGTCGACGGCGCCGGCGAACTCAACATCCTGCTACTTGCACTACTTTTCTTCCAAAACGCGCGGGGGCTGATTGCCGTCCCTGGCTCGTCGGCATAATCGGTGAAGATGTTCAGCCGCCGCTCGCCGGCGATGGCGCGCCGATGGCTCGCGACTCGGCGCAGACGGGCTTGGTCCTCTTCTGGGAGAGTGGTCGCTCGCAAGTCCACCATCGTGAGCGAGGCGCTACGTACGACTGCCTCGGCGATCTGCTTCACGCCCTCCGAACCGATTTGGTTCTCGCCGAGGTTGATCGAGTCGAGTGTGCGGCTCTGCGCAATGTCCTCCGCCAGCGCGGCGGCGCCCAAAGAGCCTAGGCCATTCTGCGACAGGTCGGCCGACGTGACCACTTGCAAGAGCTGCCCAACGGCCCTGAGCGAGACGGCGCGATCGCCGCCAAGCTTCCCGCGCAGGTTGAGCACGTAGCCGTGTACGCCGGCGGCGCGCAAGAGCCCGCGTCGGAACGGATCGCCAATCTGAATGCCGATCGAGAGCGTATTCGCCCACCAATGCGTCCACAGCCACGGCGGGTGGTCGAACAAGCGCACGCCATCGCAAATCTCCCGAGCGGCGAGATACTCTTGGAGCGCGTGCGGCGGGTCCGCTCGCAACAGGTCCGCAATCGTTGCGTCGCCCTCCAAGACCGCCTGAATGTCGCGTTGTCTGTCGGGTGCCAACGAGGTTGCCGCCGCTATGAGCGCGGGCGTTCGGTGCTCATGCGACCACGCGCGGCACTCGGCTTCGATCATGCCGGAGGCGACTATGTACTCGGCGGGAAGCCCAGCATCGACCCTCTGGTTGGCAAAGCGGACCGCGTAGCGCGTCAGTCGTACGGCAGACTCCTTGTCGTCCGCTTTGGCGCTCCCGCTGCCGTTGGCCTCGTGCTTCCCTTGCAAGCGCGGCGACGTGGCTGAAACCTCGTAGCTGAAGCAATGCCCATACTGCCACGCGAAATCACCCTTGACCACCTGCACCCACTCCCCGTCCTTCGGTGGATGTTGCGACACGGGCATACTGGTGCGCTCGCGGATGGCCGCGAGCTGCCGCGGGTCGTGGAGCCGGATGGCGGCCGTGGCCACGTGCTCCCTCTCGAGCTTTCGCTGCTGCCCCAAGTGGGCTTCGAGGAAGGCGCCCCGCAGCAGGAGCGCGAGATTATTCTCCTCCTTGCGCGTGCGCATCCACAGCTCGCGCTTCTGCTCGCCTCGCCACGCCACGCAGAGCGGGCAGACGCACGTGCGCAAGCTCTGCCCCTCGTACCGGCCGAATCCCACATCGCGAAGCAGCCCGTCGAGGCAATGCAGGCACGAGGTCGAATTCGGGCACAGCCACTTTCCTTGCAGCTTATCCCGCGCCGTGGGGCTGAGTTCGACCCACATCTTGCCGTACTTCTGCTTTGCAAACGCCTCTTTGACGGGCTCGTGGATGGACTCGGGGAGGTGCTCCAAGCGGTGCGTGCAAGGGTGGCCGCATCGCTTGCCGTGCTCCCCGAGCTTGCAGCATGACCACTCCGAGGGCTTGTTCACGCGCTTCTGCGAAGCCAGCACCTTCTGGCAAATGGCCAGAGGGGAGAGGACCAAGGCGGTCTTGGAGGCCTCGGGCGAGGCGCCTCCTTTGGTGGCCTTCTCGAGGCTCCTCGCTCCAAATCCTTTGCTCACGCGATCGAGCATCATCCGCGTGGCCATCTCGTAGAGATCGACTAGCGAGGCCGGCAGCTGCAGCGCCAGCCCCGCCTTCTGGCGCATCTCGAACGTGGAGATCAGGATCGAGAGCACGAGAGGGTTGCTCGTGATCTGCAGCCCGGACGCGGGATGGCGTGGCACGCTCTCTCGCACATACTGCAGCAGCCTCTCGCCGTCACTGCTACCTGCCGTCCACCTCCCGCCGTCCATGCTGCTCGCCTCAATACCCAGCCGATGCTGGATGACGTGCTCCTGCTGCGCCGTCGTAAGTGGCCCGAGCTTGATCAAGTGGAAGAGGGTCTTGAAGCGCTCCAGGTGGACGCCGTCGGGTCGCGAAGTGACGATCATCGTGTGCCCCTGCACCGCAAGCACCTGCACGATGTGGTCCTCGATTTGCGCGCACTTCGAACCGCCTTCGTCGAGTCCGTCGATGAGCAACAGAGCCCGTCGGCAGCGCATCGCCTGCCGCAGCGCACGATAGAGCTCCGAGTCCACCCCGTGCTCGAGCTGGAGTGCTAGGTCCACCCAATTCATGCATTCACTCGACGAGAGCAAGGCCGCATGGCGCTCAAGCAGCAGCTGCCACTCATGCACCTTGATCAAGATGGGGACGACGTCGGGCGCTTCCTGTAGCACGTGGCTGAGCAGCTGCAGCACGAGGCTCGTCTTTCCGGCGGCTGGATCCGCCGTGAGCAGCAGCGAGGTGGGCGCGTTCACCATGTCCTCAAGCACAGACATCAGCTTGCTCTCGAGCAAGACGAAGGGCTCGTTCTGCTGCGAGGTGAGCAAGTCGTAGCGCTCCTTGTGCTGCGAGATCTCGACGGTCATGCGCTGCCCCTTTTGCTCCGCGACGAATTGCTGCTCCGCCTGCTCGAGCCGCTTGGTGAAGGCCTCGGACGCGTTACGCGACTCGGCGGCGATCTCATCGCGCCCAATTCGAAGGTGCTCCTCGCGCTTATCGGCGGCGACCTCGAGCACGGCCTCCTTGAGTTTCGAGTCGCGATCCTCGCGATGCTCCTTTTGCTCAATCTCAAAGGCCATCTTGGCCTCCCGCTCTTGGTTGATGCGGTTCTGAACATCTCGCCGCTGCGAATCCTCGAGCGCTCTTCGCAACTCCTGATGGCGCCTGTCGAGGTCATCGAGAGCCTGATGAAAGGACTTGCCCAACCCACTCAGCTGGTCCAGGAGCGTCTGGTATGCCGTCGAGCTCTCCGAATGCCAAGGCTCTGGCAGGATCTCCAGCAGCAGCGACTGGCACGCCTTGAGCTCTGCACTCAGCCACGCCGCCGTGTCACTCGGTTTACTTCCCGTCTCGGCCACATAGGAGGCCGTGAGATCGAGGAGCCGACCAATGAAGTGGGCCAATTTGGACCGAATGAACGTCGCACGGAACAGCCACCGGCCGAGCTTGCTCACGTCTGTCCAGTGCTCAATGGCGTACGGCGGCGGCGCTGCGGCTGCAGACACGACCGAGACAGGCACGATGCCCAGATCCAACCTGCTCCCAGAGACGGCGTCGAGCACGGTCGAGTGCTCTGCAGCCAAGCTCGCCGTGTAGCTCTTTCGATGCGCTGCAAAAGCGGCGCTCTTCACGTCCCGTGGGGCATGATTCCAGGGCGAGAGGAAGACGTGCTCGACCTTCTTGCCGGCCGAGAGCTCCAGCGTGTGAGAAATTTTTCGAGGGCCTGGCGGCGCCGTCACCCGAGCATCGTGCCACCCATCATTGATGAACACGGTCAGCTCTTGCTGCACTTTGTAGCGCGCGTGCGACCCGTGGCGGCCGCTCCAAGGGAGGGTGCTTGCCCGCAAGCTTGAGGTGTCATCGGGCAGCAAGTCGCTGAACACGTACGTGATCGGCGAGGGCGCCCAGGGTTGCATCAGGTGCGCCGCTGCTGCCGCTGCCTGCTGCGAGTCGGCGTGCGTGTTGAATGCGGGACCGATGGCCGCCGCTGGCCGTTCGGCAGGACTGCTGGCGGTGCTGGCGCGCTTCTTACGCATCATCTGTGCCTATGAAGAAGTGCAGGCGATGCGAATTTATGCCTGCTCGGCAGGTGACCCGTGCGCATGCCCTCCACGGCGAGTGTCCAGCCCAACCGAATTAATCGACTGATGCGCACGCACCCGGATGGAGGTGTGTACTTGCAGGACGGGAAAAATGGTGGCAAGCGGCTCCGTTTCGAAAAAGAAAATACGGACTGTCTTCCAAATGCGGCGAACTTTTGGCGCCGTGCGCATTTACAAGTAGCGTGTACCTGCGACCTACTATCGATAGTAAGAGGCGCGTGGGGAGAGGCTGCCGCCCGGCCGTGTGGAATGAGTCCAGCGAAGTTTGCATTTCTGTGGTCGAAGTTGCCGCCGCGGACCCGTGTGAGAATCCTGAGTGAGGACGACACTGCGAAAAGGGTTGCAGGTCGGATCCATGGCAGGCCAGCGACTGCTGTGGCTCGTATGCATGCCTCTCGCGCTGATGCTGCTCCTCTTCAACTGGACGTCCTACCACTCGCTCACCGGCGGGAAGTCGCAAGGCGCGGCGGTGACGCCAGCGCTGCGGCAGAAGCTCGTTCGGCAAGGAGCGGCGATGCGCGCGATGCGCACGCTGCATGAGAACAAGCCGACGGTCGCGCAGGTGCTTGAGACGCATGCGAGGACGGAGACGCCCTCGCTGGCCGCGATCACGGCCGCATCGGACCTCGCAGCTGAGGCGGATGAAGCGGAGGCTGCTGCCACTGAGGCCAAGAATGACGGGGAGCCAGCAGAGGCGGAGGTGGCCGATGGCAAGACCGAGGGACTGGTGGAGAGCGAGGATGCCGCCGCGGACGAGGCCGTCGCCACGGCCGGTGGCAGCAGCACCGCCAACGTTGCCGGCGCGGCGGCGGCAGCGCTGGTCTACGTCGCCTCCAGCGCCATCGGCACCGCCAACGCCGCCGCTGCGACCGTTACGAGCATCGGCGACGCTCTGCGCGCCGCCGCGGGCAACAGCGCGTGCAAGCCGGAGCGCCCGAATTGGGAGCAGCGCCCTCTCAACTTCCTCGTGCCCGTGGACTCCGCTACGTGGCCTGCGTCGTGCGCGACGAGCGCTGCGTCGAGTGCCGGCGCGGGCGCAATCCAATCACCAGGCGGGGCGGAGCTGTGCACAGCCGTCTCCGCGGCGCTCGTCAAGATCGCGAAGCATCGCGAGCTCGTGGTCGTGCTTGCGCGCGAGGAGGACGCGTCGGCACTCTCTACATTCCTTGGGCGTGCTCCGAAGCAGGTACTCTCTCGCCTCTGATGGCCCTCTGATGGCCCTCTGATGGCCCTCTGATGACCTCTGATGACCTCGGATGACCTCGGATGACCTCGGATGACCTCGGATGACCTCGGATGACCTCGGATGGCCTCGGATGACCTCTGATGACCTCGAATGACCTCTGATGACCGCTGATGACCTCTGATGACGAAACCCTCATGAGACCCCCCCCCGGATTTGGAGCTCAGGTGCTCGTCTTCTCCTCCGATGGCTCCGCCGCCGTCGCCGCCGCCGCCGCGTCCCACGAGGGCGTGGCCGTCGTTCCAGCCCCAGCAGCCATGCGCGAGATGGCACCTCTGGTGGGTCGCCGGCCCTCTCGTCGTCGCCGCATGCAAGTGCTCACCACGGCGCCCCCCTCTGTTCCCCACAGTCTCTCAAGTATGCCCTATACGAGAGTGTGCTGCGGCTAGGCTGCTCTGCCCTCTTCGCCGATGTACACGTCAACTGGTCCGACAGTCCATTTGGCTACCTGAGCCGAGATACCGACCTCGAGGCCGCCTCGGTCACCGATGGCTTCATGCGCACTGGGCGCGTCGTCTCCGTCGACGACGCCCAGATGGGATGGTCTCGGTCTGCTGATGGCCTCTGATGGCCTCTGATGGCCTCTGAGGACCTCTGATGGCCTCTGAGGACCTCTGATGGCCTCTGAGGACCTCTGAGGACCGCTGATGACCGCTGATGACTGCTGACGGCCTCTGAGGACCCCTGATGACCTCTGCTTCCGTAGGTACGCCCAGTCGCGACCTCTGATGACCTCTGATGACCTCTGAGGACCTCTGATGACCTCTGCTTCCGTAGGTACGCCCAGTCGCTCGCGATCGCGGCCCTTAGCCCGCGTCTCTTCTATGCCACCGCGACCGCCGAGTCGGCGAATCTGATGGCCTTCATGCGCTTCCGTCTCCACGAGAGCAAAGCGGGGGGCGGCGGAGCGGGCGGTCTCGGTGGCCTCCTCCATCGCGCCTCGTCAGAAAAGGAAGAGTCGGAGGACTATGCATTCACAGACGAGGCCATCGGGCCCGCGCATGATGCGAAGCGGTCGGCGGGCGTGACTGTGCGGGTCATGCAGCCCACGTGCTTCGGCACTGGTCGAGGCTCAGTAGCAGTCGCCCCTGCCCCGTCCGACCCAAATATGGATGAGAGGGCGATGGTGATGGGCAATTCCAATGCGATCTTGTCGTCGCGGGTCTTCACCGCGCGCAACCAGGTGATGACCTCTGATGGCCTCTGATGGCCTCTAATGGCCTCTGTTGGCCTCCGAGTGACCTCTGATGGCCTCTGATGGCTTCTTGATTGCCTCCCTACTCAGGTGCTCTCCAAAGGGTGCGCCAAGGTGGATTCTCTTGATTGCATCTGATTGCATGCTGATTGCCTCCATACTCAGGTGCTCTCCAAAGGGTGCGCCAAGGTGGATTCTCCGGCCGAGATGCCGCCAGCTCGCCCACTCAATTACGTCGTGCCGGCGAGTGAGTCGGAGTGGCCGAAGCGGAGTGCATGCACTGCGATGGGGACGGAGGCGCTCTGCGAGGTTGTATCTCGGATCCATCTGAAGCGCGAGGTGATCGCGGCCGTCTCCAATAAGAACATCTTCCACATGCTCCAGGTGCACCGCTGATGTTGGAGTGCGAATGATGTGCTAATGATGTGCGAGTGATGTGCTAATGATGTGCTAATGATGTGATAATGCTGTGCTAATGATGTGCGCATGAACTGAGTGCGAATTGAGTGCCACGGATCGCCCCATTGATTGCCATTGTTTGCCAACGATTGCCATTGATTGCCATTGATTGCCATTGATTGCCATTGATTGCCATTGATTGCCATTGGTTGCCATTGATTGCCGTCCTTCCAACTGCTCCAGCTGTACGTCAACGGCATCAAGGCCGCGAACATCTCGAACGCGATGGTCGTTGCCCTTGACGATGCTACTGAGGCATGGCTCATCGGCAAGAATGTCCACCACTACACCAAGAAGCTTGTCTCCAGGTTCGTCATAATAGACGCTGATGACCACTGATGGCCGCTGATGACCTCTGATGACCACTACACCAAGAAGCTTGTCTCCAGGTTCGTCATAATGGACGCTGATGACCGCTGATGACTTCTGATGGCCGCGGATGGCCGCGGATGGCCGCTGATGACCACTGATGACCTCTGATGACCGCTCGTCTCTCCAGGACCGGCTCGACAGACAACCACGCCACCTCCGGGCTCAAGTTCAAGATCCTCGTCGACTTCCTCTCGATTGGCTGCTCGGTGCTGCTCTCCGATTTGGACGTCATGTGACCACTGATGACCACTGATGACCACTGATGACCTCCGATGATGACCATCCTCATCAGGTGCTGCTCTCCGACGTGGACGTCATCTGGCTGGCCAACCCGTTCCACTTCCTCTATCGCGATACGGACGTCGAAGGCATGACGGACGGCTGGGATGAGCCCACCTCGTACGGCTACGATTACGGCGCCGGATCCTTCAGGGTCTTCGCGCGGAACAGCGGCATGTTCTACCTGCAAGCGACGCACGAATCGAACCAAATGATGAAACGGCTCGCGCGGCGTATGGAGAGCGAGGGCACTTGGGACCAGACAGCCTACAATGAGGAGCAGGTGCGATGGCCCTTGTGATGGCGACTGATGGCCACTGATGGCCACTGATGGCGCCTGATGACCCCTGATGACCACTGATGGCCACTGATGACCACTGATGGCGACTGATGGCCATTCCCGACGACTGACGAGGCCTTCCTCGACCTGTCTCCTCCCGTGTGATTGCCCTTGGTTGCCCTCGATGACCCTCGATGACCCTTGATGACCCTTGATGACCCTTGATGACCCTTGATGACCCTTGATCACCCTTGATCACCATTGATGACCCTTGATGACCCTTGATGACCCCTTCCGCTCGGCGGCAGTTCTACCCCGCGAATGGCGTGCATGCAACTGTTGGCGTCTCGTCGCGCGTCATGAATTATCTGTGCAATCTCAACTCGAAAACCTTCTTCCGCTTCGTGCGTGAGGACGACGAGCTCCTCAACGGCTACCGGCCCATCTCGGCGCACGTCAACTACCATCCGGAGAAGCCCAACCGGATGGTCGACCTGCATGCCTGGTACCACTGATTGCCACGAATTGCCACTGATTGCCCATCTCGGCGCACGCCAATTACCACTGATTGCCACTGATTGCCACTGATTGCCACTGATTGCCCATCTCGGCGCACGCCAATTACCACGGCGCCCACATGTATGCCTGGTACTCTTAGCTGGCACGGATTGCGCCTGGCATGCACGTGCTCACCACGGCGTCCATCCCCCTCCTCCTCCTTCTAAAGGTACTACGGCGGCGACAATGTCAAGGGGAAGAAGGCGGGCATCTGGAAGTGGAACGGCGGCGAGGGCTCGCGCCTGCAAGCCGAGTGCAAGAATAGCATCGTCTCGGGCCGACCCTCGACCGCAAAGCCGCTGCTGCAACAGATCTTACTCGCGGGCAAGGCCGAGTGGGGGGGCGTCAAGTGGATCGAGTTTGGGGCCGATGGGACCCTCAAGACGCCCTGGGGTGCTGGCAAGTGGGGTGATACGCAGAAGCCGAGCACCATCTACGCCGAGTTCATTGGCCAGATCCATCTGCTCACGTTCACAGGGAATGCGTACGAGTCGACGCGCTGCTCCGATGGCGAGAACGTCAACGGCAAACTCGCCGACGCCGGCGCCGCCTGAGCGTGTCCGACCACAAAAGTCTTACAAAAGTCTTGTAACGCCGTAAATATAAATACGCCGTATACCGAACGGCTAACGGTCTTCCGGATATAATGATTTATTTTACCCGTAACCTGATCCTTAACCGGGTAATGTGCGATTGCGGCGTCGGTGGCTGCGGCGTAGGGGTTCGGGGAGTCGTGCACTACAGACTGTATCATCATCTGTGGAGTCGAGCGGGAATCCACACGCTGCACAGTGTGCACAGAGTAGTGGCACCGAGTCGAGCCATGAGCCGAGCTAGGCTCTCCTCAGCCACTGAGGTGACGTGGGCCTCTGCGCTGCCGGCGCCGCGCTGCAGCCTGCACCCAAGACCCATGACCCAACACGCAACCCAGCGGACGCTCGCTTGTCGCAATCGTTCCAAAGCCGATGGTCAAGTTGTCGGGTGCTCACGCAGCCATGTGGCTGCTCCCTCTTTGGCGCCGGCGGTGCAATCCTCGATCAAGGCGCTCGCCACCATCGAGTAGTAGCGGCGCGCCATCGTTTCGTCCTTCGGGAAGCCCCAGAGGCCCTCAGCGTATGAGCGCCCCAGATGGTAGCACGTGAGTTTGCTTCCGCGTTCAGCAGCCTGGCACATCAGCGTATTGGCACGCATGGGGCACTTTGTCACCTCGCCATTCCCCAGCAAGTAGCACCTGCCAAGGCCGCCTGTCCCAACTGCATCCCCAGCCTCGTGGCTCTTCTTGTACCACTCGAAAGCCTTGGCAAAGTCCTTTGCGAGACCCTTCTGACCATGCTTGTACCAAACTCCCAGGTTGCACATCGCCCAGCCCTGACCAGCCTCGGCCTTACGCCGCATCTCCGCCACCTCCTCGTCTTCCTTCAGCTTCAGCTTCCACGCGTCCACCTTGTCGCCCGAGAAGAGCAAGAAGGTGATGGGGCAGAGGAACTCGTTCATGGCCTCGTTCGTCGCGCTCTTGGTTCGGCGCAGCTCCTGCGCTGTCTCGTCCTCGGCATCCTCGCAGCCGCGCTTGGACGGCATGGCGATGCCGGTTGGCGGGCGGGGACGAGCCCAGCGTACGCTGTCGCCCTGAGTGCTGCTGATGGTCCTCTGCCGTTCGGCGGCGCGAAATAGGAACAAGGTCCTCGCCTCGAATCCGCCCATAAAAATTCCCGTTTTTCCTAGAAAACCCCAAGAAGGACGCACGCGGTCGATGGGCGCGGACAGAAGAACCCCGCTACCGGTACCCAACGGACGCCAGTCCGCGGACACCCGAAACGCAAGCGAAAAGACCATCACGACTGTGCGAGAGCGTGGCATGGCGGTGACCGGTGTGTATAGAGCACGGTAACGTTAGATTTGAGTTCTAACGTTAAGGAAGCGTTAATTTCTTTCCTTATACGTTGATTTCATGTTTATGTTAATGATGAAAGGCTTGTTGTCGTTAAACGTGAATAACACTGTTTTGCACTTTTGCTTGTCAAAAAGGAGGTCAACAAGGGTCAAAAATCTTACCATAGATCGCGTATGAATATGGGTCAAAAAGGAGGTCAAACAGAGTAAAAACATCTTACCAAAAAGGAAGTGACGAGTCTTTTAGCTCTTACGCAAAAAAGGAGTCAAGAAGGAGCTGTAGGAGGTCACTCTACGGGAGTTGTTAATGTTAACGGAAAACCCTTAACGTTAAAGTAACGTTAAAGTATTGTTGTTAATGGTTCCTATTGTTGTTATGTTGTTAGTGTAAACACTTCAACAGTGTCTGGTCCTTAACGTTACGGTGCGTGTGCAGAGACAGACGTGGGGATACGCACAGAGAGAGAGAGAGGCACAGCCGAGCCATGAGCCGAGCTAGCTCCGCCACTGAGCCGCACCCAGCGCAGCACTCAAACGTGCCAACGCCGGGTCAAGCTGCTGGATGCGCACGCAGCCATGTGGCTGCTTCCTCTTTGGCGTCGTCGGAGCAATCCTTGAGCGCGGCGCTCGCCACCATCGAGTAGTAGCGGCGCGCCATCGTCTCGTCCTTCGGGAAGCCCCAGATGCCCTCAGCGTATGCGTCTCCCAGGTTGTAGCACGCGACTTTGCTGCCGCGTCCGGCGGCGTCGCCAATCAGAATAGCACCATGCATGGGGCACTTTGGCACGCCAGCACCAACCACGTAGCACCAGCCAAGGCCGCCAGTCCCACTTGCATCCCCAGCCTCGTGGCTCTTCTTGTACCACTCGAAAGCCTTGGCCAAGTCCTTCGCGAGGCCCATCTCACCATACTCGTACCAAGCTCCCAGGTCGTGCATCGCCCAGCCCTCACCAGCCTCGGCCTTACGCAGCATCTCCGCCACCTTCTCCTCCTCCTTCAGCTTCAGCTTCCACGCGTCCACCTTGTCGCCCATGAGAGCGCCCGAGGTGACCATCATGCGGATCATGTTCTTGACCCGCAGCGCCGGCTGCAGCCTCTTGCCCATCTTCAAGTTCGTCACCGGGCTCTTGCGCTGCTTCTTGAGCCACTCCTCGATGGCCGAGCGCTCGTACACGTTGCCGTCCTCCGCCGTGACGGGGTCGACGGGCAGTGAGAAGGTGATGGGGCAGACGAGCTCGGCAAAGGCCTCTTCCGTGGCGCTCTTGTGTCGGCGAAAATCATGCGCCGTCTCGTCCGCAGCCCCACGGCCGCGTTTGGGCGGCATCGGTTCGTTGTGGGGGCGTGAACGAGAGTCGAACGTAGTACCAGCACAAGACACTTGTACAAGTCAAGTCAGCTCACAGCCACTGCAATCAAACTACATACCCCCTCCCCCAAACTCAACGAAGCCGACTCGGTAATTGACGAACTTCCGCGATTACGGCAATCATTCGACACTTGTTCGCGAAGTTGGTGAGGCCTTCAGCCGCGAGTCATCATCACGCTGGCGCACAGCTGTCGGACACTGCACGCGAGCCGCCCGAGACATGGAACCAGGTGGATGGATCTCCAACATCGCCAAGTCCCAGAAGAAGCCCAAGGATGAATTCGAGGAGCAGACGCTCCTCGCCATGTGGACCGCCCGGCTCGACGTCGGCCGCATCAAGTGCACCGCGGCCGCCTCCTCGCCGAATGCGGATCTCCTCGCCGCTCCTACCCGAAACGCAAGCGAAAAGACCGACACGACTGCGAGAGCGTGGCGTGGCGGTGACCGGTGTGGGCACACACAGACGTGGGGACACGCACAGTCCAGAGAGAGAGAGTGGCACAGAGCCATGAACCTAGCTAGCTCCGCCACTGAGCCGCACCCAGCGCAGCACTCAAATGTGCCAACGCACCGAGTCAAGCTGCTGCATGCGCACGCAGCCATGTGGCTGCTTTCTCCTTTGCGTCGTTGGAGCAATCATCGATCGCGGCGCTCGCCATCATCGAGTAGTAGCGGCGCGCCATCTTCTCGTCCTTCGGGTAGCCACAGATGCCATCAGCGTATGCGCGTCCCAGATAGATGCACGCGGCTTTGCTGCCGCGCCTGGCGGCGTCGCTCAGCAGCGTAGCACCAAGCACGGGGCACATAGGCACGCCATACCCCAGCAAGTAGCACCTGCCAAGGCCGCCTGTCCCAACTGCATCCCCAGCCTCGTGGCTCTTCTCGTACCACTCGAAAGCCTTGGCCTTGTCCATTGCGAGGCCCTTCATACCATGCTCGTAACAAAGTCCCAGGTCGTACATCGCCTCGCCATCACCCGCCTCGGCCTCACGCCGCACCTCCGCCACCTTCTCCTCCTCCTCCAGCTTCAGCTTCCACGCGTCCACCTTGTCGCCCGTGAGAGCGCCCGAGGCGACCATCGTGCGGATCATGTTCTTGACCTGCAGCGCCGGCAGCAGCCTCGTGCCCATCGCCAAGTTCGTCACCGGGCTCTTGTGCTGCTGCTTGAGCCACTCCTCGATGGCCGAGCGCTCGTACACCTTGCCGTCCTCCGCCATGACGGGGTCGACGGGGAGCGAGAAGGTGATGGGGCAGACGAGCTCGGCAAAGGCCTCTTCCGTGGCGCTCTTGTGTCGGCGAAAATCATGCGCCGTCTCGTCCGCAGCAGCGCGGCGGCCGCGCTTGGGCGGCATCGAACGTTGAGGGAGAGACGTTCACACACCCGTTGCCCCAGGATAGGCAGGGATAGGTCTGTTTCGGTGGCTGGTGCCGTTCTCACACCTCTCCGCAATACTCTACGCACTCAGAGCGAGAGGATGCACACAGAGAGGGCACCGAGCCATGAGCTAGCTCACAAGCCATGAGCTCACAGCCACTGCAATCAAACTACAACCCCTCTCCCCCATACCCAGCGCAGCACTCAAACGTGCCAACGCACCGAGTCAAGCTGCTGCATGCGCACGCAGCCACGTGGCTGCTTTCTCCTTTGCGTCGTCGGAGCAATCATCGATCGCGGCGCTCGCCATCATCGAGTAGTAGCGGCGCGCCATCTTCTCGTCCTTCGGGAAGCCACAGAGGCCACCAGCGTATGCGCATCCCAGATAGATGCACGCGTTTTTGCTGCCGCGTGCGGCGGCGTCGCTCATCAGCGTAGCGCCAAGCATGGGGCACTTTGGCACGCCCTCCCCATGCAAGTAGCACCAGCCAAGGCCGCCAGTCCCAGTTTCATACCCAGCCTCGTGGCTCTTCTTGTACCACTCGAAAGCCTTGGCCAAGTCCTTGGCGAGGCCCTTCTGACCACGCTCGTAACAAACTCCCAGGTTGTACATCGCGAAGCCCTCACCAGCCTCGGCCTCACGCAGCCACTCCGCCACCTCCTCCTCCTCCTCCAGCTTCAGCTTCCACGCGTCCACCTTGTCGCCCGTGAGAGCGCCCGAGGCGACCATCGTGCGGATCATGTTCTTGACCCGCAGCGCCGGAAGCAGCCTCGTGCCCATCGCCATGTTCGTCACCGGGCTCTTGTGCTGCTGCTCGAGCCACTCCTCGATGGCCGAGCGCTCGTACACGTTGCCGTCCTCCGCCGTGACGGGGTCGACGGGCAGTGAGAAGGTGATGGGGCAGACGAGCTCGGCAAAGGCCTCTTCCGTGGCGCTCTTGTGTCGGCGAAAATCATGCGCCGTCTCGTCCGCAGCCCCACGGCCGCGTTTGGGCGGCATCGGTTCGTTGTGGGGGCGTGAACGAGAGTCGAACGTAGTACCAGCACAAGACACTTGTACAAGTCAAGTCAGCTCACAGCCACTGCAATCAAACTACATACCCCCTCCCCCAAACTCAACGAAGCCGACTCGGTAATTGACGAACTTCCGCGATTACGGCAATCATTCGACACTTGTTCGCGAAGTTGGTGAGGCCTTCAGCCGCGAGTCATCATCACGCTGGCGCACAGCTGTCGGACACTGCACGCGAGCCGCCCGAGACATGGAACCAGGTGGATGGATCTCCAACATCGCCAAGTCCCAGAAGAAGCCCAAGGATGAATTCGAGGAGCAGACGCTCCTCGCCATGTGGACCGCCCGGCTCGACGTCGGCCGCATCAAGTGCACCGCGGCCGCCTTCTCGCCGAATGCGGATCTCCTCGCCATCGGCAGCAACGACGGCGCAACGTCCATGTTCAATCCCAAGACCGGCCGCCTGGTGTCCAAGCTGGGGGTTGCGTACACCAAGGAGACCGACCTGATGTCGATGCTCGCCGACAATGGCCGAGGCATCGTCATGGCGCTCAAGTTCAATCCCGCTCCGGGAGTGAAGCCCAGGCTGCGCGTCGCGCTGTCCGACGGCAAGGTGGAGTGCTTCGATCCGATCACGGGCGCCTCGAGCGGCCTCAACGTCGTCGACGGCGGTCAGACACTCGCCCTCGACTACGCGACAGACGGCACTTGCTACGCGGCGGGCGGCGTCGACCCGACTACCCCCGGCGGCGGTGGGCCAGCGGTGCGCGTGTACGACGACAAGACGTCGAAGCTCAAGATGACCTGCACCGGCGATGCGACCGTCCCTGGCCACTCCAATCGAATCTCGTGCATCCGCTTCCAGAACAGCTCCCAGCTCGCCACGGGCAGCATGGACGGTGCGGTCTGAGTGCGGTCTTAGTGCCTTCTGAGTGCGATCTGAGTGCGGTCTCCTGGGCTGATTGCGATCTGAGTGCGGTCTGAGAGCGGTCTGAGTGCGATGGGATGGATTGCCAACCGCTCCCAGAACAGCTGAAAGCTCGCCAAAGGCAGCACGGGCGGTGCGGCCTGATTTGCGCTCATTGCGACCGGACGGCCTCCCTAATTAGGAACTGTCAAGCTCTGGTCGGTCGGGTCCAAGGACCCCATTAAGACCTTACCGTCCGACCAGACAGCTTCGTCCATCGCCTTTGAAGTAGTTGGCCCGTCGATCGACTTTGATGGCCATTACATGCTCGTCGGGAGTGCTCGCCCACATAAGAACTTGCTCCTGTACGGCATGAAGACGGACCAGAGCATGTTCTGTTGATGACCCATGATTGCCTCCCTCATCAGGCCGAGACGGACCAGAGCATGTTCTGTTGATGACCCATGATTGCCTCCCTCATCAGGCCGAGACGGACCAGAGCATGTTCTGTTGATGACCCATGATTGCTCCTGTACGGCATGAAGACCAACACACGCGGTTCTCGGAGATTGGGTAGAGTGCCTCTCTGAGTGCCTCTGATTGCCTCCCTCATCAGGTACGACATGAGGAACTACAAGCTGGTCTCGGAGATTGGGTGGCGCAAGCTCGCGCCCGCGAAGACGGCGGCGCAGCGCATGTGGAACCGTGCCAACCTCGCGAGCCTGCAGAAGAGTAACATCCTTGCGGCGTCATTCACAGATGGGGGCAAGATTGTCGCGGGAGGTGCGACGAGATGACCCCTCTCTGATGGACTCTCTGATTGCCTCTCTGATGGCCTCTCTGATTGCCTCTCTGATGGCCTCTCGGAGGGCCTCTCGGAGGGCCTCTCCGATGGCCTCGAATGAGCACTGATGGCCTTTCTCATCGGCATGACTTGCCTAATTTGGGCGTGACTTGCCTCCGTGTCCAGGCGCGATGGGCGCCGGAGGTGTGGTCAAGATCTTCACACCCAACACGCCACCAAAGGATGCTCAGCCGGTGGGCGGTGATGCGGCCGGCGCTGAGCCCGACGCGATGAGGGAGTTGTTCTCGGCCGTTGCGAGCTTCTCCGTGCCAAGCGGCGTGATGGGCATCGACGTGTCTCGCAAAGCGATCATTCGAAAGGGGGAGAAGGTGCCTCTGAGTGCCTCTGAGGGCCACTGAGTGCCACTGAGTGCCACTGAGTGCCACTGATTGCAAAGCGATCATTCGAAAGGGGGAGAAGGTGCCACTGAGGGCCACTGATTGCCACTGAGGGTCGCTGATTGACTTTGATTGCTTTTGATTGATATGGTTTGCTATTGATTGCTATTGATTGCCTCCCCGATGGCTCCTCAAACATTAGGTGGGCGAGGGCGAGAATGCCGTCGAAGCCGCCGAGGACATCAAGATGATGGCCGTCGCCGCAGCCAATGGCATCGTCTACGGCATCAAGCTCCCTAGGGATCTACCGCACCACGCCGAGCTCTGAGCTCGCCCATATTAGGAACGCCTCTCGCGATTGACGAGACCGGCGGCGGGGAGCTTGGCGGCGGCGTGACCCTCCGAGCTGCGCCCTTATCAGGCAAGCTGCACTCCTCGGAGCCGGCCATTGAGCATGCAACCTTCTAGCATGCAACCCCTTGATATGGGCCCCCCATCATGCCACCTTCTAGCATGCAACCCCTTGATATGGGCCCCCCATCATGCCACCTTCTAGCATGCAACCCCTTGATATGGGCCCCCCAGAATGCCACCTTCTAGCATGCAACCCCTCGATATGCCCCCCCCAGCATGCCACCTTCGGAGCTCTGTGAGCATGCCGGAACCTCTCCACAGCACAGGAGCAAGTGAGGATGTTACAGAGGAGCAGACAGTACACGCCTCTCGGCGTTCGTATGCGAACGGGCCTCGGGGATGCACCCGAGGGCTCACTGCTGCTGTGTGGCGACGCCGGTGCGCCCTATGGCGCGCTTCGTCGAGTGCGCGCCGTCGTGGCGCACTCGAGGGCTTCACTGCTGCTGTGGTCTGGCCTCTAGAGACTGTGTCTGACTGTGTGCCGTGCGTGGAGGCTGGAGCGCCACGCCAGCACCGGCCGAAACGCGCGGCAGAGTTTAGGCGAAGTTCTGCGGTTCTGCGCGCGGCGTCGCGGGGGTCCGTTGGTGCGTGAGTTTGGCGTGAGCCGGGCTTCCTTGTCGTCGGGGGCGTTGGCTGGACCGGTCCGCTGGTTTCAAGTCTCTAGTCTGTGCGAAGCGTGGCGTGTATGCGCGCTAACTATAAACTAAGCGCAAGGACGAAGGACTGGGTAAAAACTAATCCTTCTAATGTCCGACACGCGGGGACTGTCGTGTGGAGACGTCACTGTGCGGTGGCGCGGGACCGCTGTCCAACTCCAAAGCCGTGGGAAAGCCGTGGAGGTAGGGGCGGTAGCCGCAAGACGAGCGGGGAGACCCACACAGTCGCATGTGACGCTGTGAATCTCTAATTATAAATTAAAGTTTAATTAAAGTTTGGGGGCGACTCGCTACGTTATCTTCTATAATCAAAGACGCCACCCTAAATGCGTATCTCTTTCGTCTTTGCGCGTGGCGGCACCGTCGGCACACCGCCATGCGGCGCTGCGTGCGCTGCCCCCCTGGCGCCACTGTCACTGCGTGCAGGCGCCATACCGCCAAACAAAAAGGCCCACGCGCCTCCCACACAGGAAACAGAAAAATGACAGGATCACGATCAGAAGCCAAAAAGAATAGCAACACTCACCCCTTCACATCACTCACTCACTCACCCCTTCACATCACTCAATCAAATGCACACCATGATGCACACGTGCTACAATAATGTACCTAACCAAAAAGCGAGAGCACAGTCCAGAGAGTCGCAATCTAATCATACTACCAATGCATACTACGTAATATGCATCTTTGCCACTGGCGGAACCGTTCAGCGCGCCATAGCGCTGCTGCGCTGTCCCCTGGCGCCAGTCACTGCGCAGACGCCGCACCGCCAAAGGCCACGCGCCTCCCTTCTTGAGTGGCGGCCGGTTCGGCTCGAGCCGGATCACAACATACCATACCAGTCGTCGTCACTAGTCACGGTCACGGGGCCAACGATGGCGTTCTTCAAACTGTTGAAGCTGCTGTTCTTGGAGGAGCTGCTGTCGAATGTGCGCGGCGGCGACGACGGGCCGAGCAGCTCGTCGGGTGAAATGGCGTCACCGCGGCGTAGCAGGAAATGCGTCTCCATGACACCCTTGCCCTTGACTGCGATGGCGCCTCGCGGCTGCAGGTAGAAGGGTAGGGGGGGCGGCAGCAGCGCGCCGGACGCGGCGGCGGCGGCTGCCGCCGCCCTGTCGGCCGCCTTGTCGGCCACCTCGGCGGCCGCAAACGCGGCCGCGAACTTGTCCGAGACGTGTGTACGCCCCGGCAGCGAGTTGGACTCCATGCGCGCCGTCGTGTTGATCGTGTCGCCGAAGATGGAGTAGTGCGGCAGCGTGCGCCCGACGACGCCACCGACAGCGGGCCCGCAGTGGAGGCCGACGCGGATGAGCATGTTGCCCGAGTTGGGTAGCTCGTGGCGCCCGGCGCACTCGACCATGTCGAGCGCGCAGCGCGCTATCTGCAGCGCCTGCGCGCACGGGTCGCGCTCGCCCGAGATGCCGGCCACGGCGACGAAGGCGTCGCCCACGGTCTCGAGTTTCGTCACGCCATGCCGCTGCGCGATCTCGTCAAAGTCCTTGAAGAGGTCGTTGAGCATGGCCATCGTCTCGTGCGGCGTGATGGTGCCGACGAGGTCCGTGAAGCGGACAATGTCGGTGAAGAGGAGTGTCACGTGCTCGAAGTGCTCCGCAACGTGCTCGTCGCCGGCGCGCAGCATCGAGACGACGCGCCGCGGCAGCATCGAGTACAGGAGGCTGTCGTTCAGTTGCTGCTGCAGCGCGATGAAGACGATGAGCGCGGTGATGAGCGCCGCGATGACGACGACGGCCGCAACGGCGCCGTTCTCAGGCACGGGAGTCAACGAGCCCGTGCGCGGCTCGATGGTGATCACCCAGGCGGACGAGTAGGCGCGCACAACACTCGAAACGGCCCCGGCGTCGTACGCGCTCGTCGGCAGCGAACCGTCACTCGACGAGACGACGACCAAGGGGAGCGCGTCCATGCCGTCGGAGGTCTCGACGGAGCGCGCGATGGACCACTTGTACTCGGCGCCCAGATGCTCGATGCCGGCGAGCTCGAGCAACTGGCTCCACACGACGATGATGGTGAAGAAGCCCCAGAAGCGCCGCCCGTCGCCCGTCGCGTTGGTGTCGCAGAGGGACGCGCCCGTCGCGGCGCTCCGCACGACGTCGCAGCCCGTGACGGTCGTGAAGGGTCCCAGCGGCGAGCCGCCGCGCGGCCAGCGGTAGCCGAGCGACCACGGGTCCGCAGCGGCCGTCGTCGAAGCGAAGAGGGGGATGCGCGAGAGCAGGGCGCTCTGGCCGTACTTGCAGAAGGCGGTGCACTTCGTGAGGGGCGACAGGATCTTCTTGGGACCCTCGATATGAATCTTCCGGTCCGTCAGCGCGAGGACGACCGCCTGGCGCCGGTTGGCGATGACCGAGCTCGCATTGAACAAGTCGTGCCCGCCACCCACGTCTCCACCCACGGACCCGCCGCCCGACGACACGGGGGGGTAGATGGCCGCGACGCGGCCGTACGGCGCAAGCTGAACGTCGTTGATGGCTGGCGACGCCATGACGAGCGCCGGCGCCGCGCGCGTGAACCATCTCTGCACGGCCTCGTGCGTCGGCGGTGGCCCCGACTCAACGAAGGTCGCCGCCGCGAGCGACGGGTTGAGCGCGCCGCGCAGAACCGCGCCGAAGGAAACCGCGACGGACGAGAGGAGCGTCTGCGCGCGCACCTGGCGCGCGATCGCCTCCGAGTTAGTGTACCTCATCATGACGCCGTGGCCCCCGCCGGCGAGCACAGCGAAGACGACAGCGGCGAGGCCCAGAAAGCGGCACGGTGCCGCGCGCAACTCGCGCCAACCGCGCCACGCCGACACGCGTGCACAGCGCGGCGCGCGTGCAGCGCGCTTCGCCGCGCCGGCGGCGCGCGGTGCCGGCGCGAGCTTGCGTTTCATGACGTCGTCGTCGACGACGGACAGGACGTGCACCATACATGGAATGTTTTCGCAGTGGTACGGGAAAACCGGGGCTTTTTTAGGGTTAAATTGCCGGCACCTTTTCGGGTCCGTCGATTCTCCATTAGTAGGAAAGTTTGCTTTTGGAGTCCGAACCATACCTGTACTCGCACGCACTCGAGGGTTTAGCGTACCTCCCCAAGCGATGAACGTGTACTACGGCGATCGTGTACATGTACTCGATGGGCGTTGTCGACCAAGTTGAGCCTTCTCTGGGTTTTCTTGTGAGAATGGTGTAGGATTCTGATTGGGGCGCTGACAATTCAGCGCTGTGGGGCGGGGGACTGAGGATTCAGCCGGTAAAGTCGGGGTGTGTAGGATTCAGCCGGTAAAGTCGGTGTGAGTGTAGGATTCAGCTGTTCACTCCCGTGTGTAGGATTCACCATCATCGGAAACGCGAATCCTACAATCCTTGGAGCCAGAGGACCACGCTCGCTCACCGAATGCTGACGTCGCCGGTCGTGGATGCCCGTGCCCGGAACCGTGAATCCTACACACACCGGTGTGAACAGCTGATCCTACACACCGACTCGTTTACCGGCTGAGGATCATCAGACTTCAGAGTCAGTGCCGCCCCGCGCGCTACCCGCGCGCCGCGCCCGCACGGGCCGCGGCACCACGCGGGCGGGCGCTGAATCGTGAGCGGCCGCCCGCTATCCGTGAATCCTCCGGGCGCATTAACATATGAATACCTCGCATAGATTGTCGACCTCCATCCTCCTCAACGACCGGACCCAACGTGCAGACCCAACGTGCAACCTACCGGAAATCAAACGAAACACATCGGAATGGCTTGGCACACGCGCGGCCAAGCCCCCCCCCCTCCACCGCACAGCTTCGATTCCTCACCCGCGCAGCGGAGCCTGGCCACGAAACACACACCGCAGTCTTCCTCTCTAAAAAGCCGCGCCACGCTCAGCGCCACACCACGTCAGGTAGTACGCGCCCCCACCACGATTTGCCGTACGCGCCGGCGTGTGGAACCAACATCTCCGAGATTGAATCTCCGGACCGTCGAGGGTGTCGTGAATGCACAACCATGCGACCCCCCCTCGGCGTACTGCTGTTCACACCCCGAGGCCGCTCGAGCCTGCTGTGAATGCACAGCACCATGCGCCCTCGTGAATGCACACCCATGCGCCCCCTCCCCTCGGCGTACTGCTGTTCACCCCCGAGGCCGCTCGAGCCCGCTGTGAATGTGAACCGCGAGACAGAATCGGCGTGATCGGCGCGCCCCACTTGACGAAACACATGCGCACTCGCTGACACTCTGTACCATGCGCCACTCTGCCACCGCTGTGGGCAACCAGTCACGTGTGCCTTGCCTAATTCGGCTTGCCAGTCGACTTGCCTAATCCGGCATGGTACTCGTCCTTTCACCGCCAAGGGTTTGGCGCGAGAGCTGGACTCGGACTCGGTCCATCCAGCCCACCTAGCCATCTTATCTTAGGCAGTGAAGTCCTCCTCCTCCGTCTTCGGCTTGCCCACCTCGGTCGAGACCATCTTCTCAAGCTTGCGCAGCTCGGGCTCGGGCAGGTCGGACTTATCGACGTACCTGTGGGAAAGGGAGGAGAGGGCGCCGTGGTGAGCACTTGCATGCAGCCGTCGTGCTCGAGCGCGCCTCCGCCATCTCGAGCTTGGCGACGTACCGCTTGGCGACGTATCGCAATCAGAGTTCATCAGAGGTAATCCGATCGAATTGGGGTCGCAATCAATGCCGCGGCACGACGTACCGCTTGAGCGAGGCAATCAGAGGTCATCAGAGGCAATCAGAGGTCATCAGAGGCCATCAATGCGGCGGCACGACGTACCGCTTGAGCGAGAGAGCGAGGAGCACATCTGCGAACTTGACGAGCCCTCCCGGTTTCTCGACCTTGAGCTTCTTCGCGATGGACCTGGCGCTGTTGGCGGCGTCGTCCTCGCCGAAGGTGCCGAGGGGCGGGGGCACCTTTGCAATGAGCTCCGGCAGCATGCTTTCAGGGAGCTTGTTGTTGGCCTCCGGATCGAGCTCAGCCCATGCTTCCATGAAACCGTCAATGTCGGAGGGCGAGACGAGGTCGGGGTTCTGTGAATGTGAACAACGACGGGTGGTGGGCATCAGTGGTCATCAAGGGCGATGGTCATCAAGGGTCATCAATGGTCATCAAGTGATCATCAGTGGTCATCAGTGGTCATCAGTGGTCATCAGAGGTCATCAGTGATCATTTTCGCACCTGCTCGGAGAGCGAGGTGAAGTTCTCGATCCATGGTCATCAGAGGTCATCAGTGGTCATCAGTGGTCATCAGTGGTCATCAGTGGTCATCAGTGGTCATCAGAGGTCATCAGTGATCATTTTCGCACCTGCTCGGAGAGCGAGGTGAAGTTCTCGAGGATCACAGCGACCATCAGGTTGAGGAACACCAACGTGCCGAAGAGCTGGAAGGTGACGAAATACGGGATCGCGACCCATGAGCCGCAGTCGACGCCCTCGGTGCACAGGCCGGACTCTTCCTGCACGAGCGAATCTTGGAGCAGCAGCGTCCAGCCGTCGCCGGTCACCGACTGGAGCAGCAGCAGCATACCTGTGGGGAGAGGAGAGGGCGCCGTGGTGAGCACATGCATGCAGCCGTTGGTCACCGACTGGAGAAGCAGCAGCATACCGTTGCCCACGGTCTGGAAGTTGCCATCAGTTGCCATCAGTTGCCATCAGTTGCCATCAGTTTCCATCAGTTTCCATCAGTTTCCATCAGTTGCAATCAGTTGCAATCAGCAGCATACCGTTGCCCACGGTCTGGAAGTTGCCATCAGTTGCCATCAGTTGCCATCAGTTGCCATCAGTTGCAATCAGCAGCATACCGTTGCCCACGGTCTGGAAGTTGGCATGAGATTCGACGTTGTCCTGAAGGACCAACGTCGCGAACAGGTGCATGCCGAGGACGGCATAGATGAACATGACGAGCGCGAGCAGCGAGCACACGTTGAACACGGGTGGGAGAGAGAGGATGATGGTCGTGACGAGGTCACGCAGCCCCTTGACGCCCTTGAGGATGCGCAGGATCCGCACGATCCGGAGCAGGCGGAGCACGCGGAGCAGGAATGGCGGCACCGGCAGGTAGGCCGTCAGGTCCGCCGCGAGGTCGTCGATGAGTGCGGTGCAGACGAGCACGAAGTCGAAACGGTTCCAGCCGACCGAGAAGTAGCCTGATGAGGGGGCGCAATCGGAGGTGCAATCAGTCGCAATCAGAGGTGCACTCAATCGCAATCAGAGGTGCCATCACTGATGAGGGGGCGCAATCGGAGGTGCTCAGTCGTGCTCAGTCGCAATCAGAGGTGCCATCAGTCGCAATCAGAGGTGTGCTCAGTTGCAATCACGTACCAATCGGGCCGAGCGAGAAGATCTTGAGTGCAAACTCGGTATAGTAGACGCTGATAAAGAAGCGCATCGCGTAGTTGTACGCATCGCCCTTGGTCATCTCGAAGCCGGAGATCGAGATGAACGCGTCGTCCTCAAACTGGTACGATTTGCACGCCATCAGCAGCGTGTTCAGCAGGATGATCGTGATGATGAAGATGTCGAAGTTGACCGACATGACGAGCTTGAAGATGTACATGCGCATCGAGCCTTCGGGCGGCGGCACTCCCTTCATCGGCTTCGCGAGCACAGCTGTCTTGATCGTCTGGACCCATTGGAGCTGAGCGCCGGTCATGGTAGCCGAGCCCGCGCCCGTCTCGGCGGCGATCGAGTTGAACGTCTCGACGATCGCGCCGATGAAGAGGTTGAGCGCGATGAAGGCGCCGACGAACATCCACGAGATCGTGAAGAGTGCGGCGGGCGAGTAGTCGTTGCGCACGGGCGCCAGGCCGGGGCCCTTGGCGGCCATCGCCTGGAACATCTCCGTCTCCCAGAGATCGCCCGAGGTCTGTGTGGAGATCGTGAGGAGATCGTGAGGAGATTGTGGGGAGATCGTGGGGGGGATCGTGATGAGTCGTGAGGAGATCGTGAAGAGATCGTGAGGAGGGGGCGGCAAAACAAGGGCGCTCAAGGGCAAATCGATGGCAATCGAGGGCAATCAACCGGGAGAGCGTACCTGGAGGAAGAGCGCGAGCATCGCCGAGCCGAAGTTGTCGAAGGAGTTGCCTGGAGGGTTCTCCCACGTGTTGCCCGCCGTCACGCACTCCTCGACGGTGGCGATGGTCGGATCCTCCGTGCACATCGCGAAGGTGCCGGCGAACATCTGCATACCGAGGATGGGGCAAAGTCGGCAATCAAGGGCAATCAAGGGCGATCAAGGGCGATCAAGGGCATCAAGGGCAATCAAGGGCACTCAAGGGCAAAGTCGGCAATCAGAGAGGCCGTCAGAGGCCGTCAGAGGGCCATCAAGGGCAATCAAGGGAGATCGCACCTGCATGCCGAGGATGGCGAAGACCGCTTGGATGAAGAGGTAGACGGCAAGCACATTCATGACGGCCGGGATCGAGGCGATGAGGGTCGCGACGATCACTTTCATCGACTCAATGCGACCGACGAGCCGCAGGGGGCGGAGTGCACGGAGCACGCGGAGGGACTTGAGGGGGGCGAGCGCCTCAATGTCGAGCACTTCCGCGGCGATGACGGTGACGGAGACGAGGACGATGGCGAAGTCGAGTTGGTTCCAGCCGTTCTTGAGGTAGGCTCGCTCGGTGAAGAGGAAGCCATAGGCGATGATCTTGAGGAGCGCCTCGGTCACGAAGATGGCCTGATGAGGGGGGCAATCATGCGGCCCATCAGAGAGGCCATCAGAGCAGCCATCAGAGAGGCCATCAGAGAGGCCATCAGAGAGGCCATCAGAGAGGCCATCCGAGAGGCCATCAGAGAGGTCATCAGAGAGGCCATCAGAGAGGCCATCAGAGAGGCCATCCGAGGCCATCTGAGAGGCCATCCGAGAGGCGATCAGAGATGTTCACAGCTCCAGCGGCACGCACCGTGAACACGTAGTTGGTGAGCGTCAGCTGGGCTTCGAGAGGCGATTCGGGGTCAAGGAGTGGCGAGTCGATGGCGAGCGAGACCGACGAGGCGATGATGATGAACAGGATGAACATCTCAAAGTTCGGGTGACGCACGAACCACTCGCAACACCTGTGGAAGACATGGCGAGTGCGTCATCAGCGCGTCGTCAGCGCGTCATCAGCGCGTCATCAGCGCGTCATCAGCGCGTCATCAGCGCGTCGTCAGCGCGTCGTCAGCGCGTCGTCAGCGCGTCATCAGCTTACCTGCGAATGCCGTTGCGCGGGCCGAAGAGGCAGAGCGAGTGCTCCTGGGGCCATGGCAATCAACGGCAATCAACGGCAATCAACGAACCACTCGCCTCACCTGCGAATGCCGTTGCGCGGGCCGAAGAGGCAGAGCGAGTGCTCCTGGGGCCAGGGCTTCTCGACGAGCAGGTCAGACTTGGGCGGCGGCTTGGGTGGCTCCTCCACGGGGATCGGCTCCTCGCCTGGGGGGAGGGGGGGGGAGCGCCGTGGTGAGCACTTGCATGCAGCCGATCGAGCCGGCTGTTCGACGGGGATCGGCTCCTCGCCTGGCTCGGGCTCCTCTTCCTCGCCGAATGCCGAGAGCACCATGCCTGCACGCAGAA
>Ga0210248_100327_pt1 | contig 41629 bp, 30 predicted proteins | sample ChrtobMetP3_32mM_FD_155493 | JGI IMG/M metagenome (GOLD analysis project Ga0210248, IMG submission 155493) | Chrysochromulina tobin associated microbial communities from unialgal haptophyte culture, Seattle, Washington, United States - P3_32mM | ecosystem: Host-associated > Algae > Haptophytes >...
ACTCCCGGGACCTGCTCTGTTGTGCCAACCGTGTGGAGGTCACCCCCTCTTAGTGAGGAAGAGCTCAGTGAGCTACCCGAGTGTGTGTTGTGTGAACGCCTGGTACGGCGCGCGGAGCGCGGCGTGACTCGCGATTCCTCGCGAAGGTTTCTTTTTGGAGCCACATTTTTGACGAAGCTCGAAATTTTTTCGTCATTCGCATGCATTATAGTTTGCATCGCTAATCGTGAGCACAGTGTTCAAAGCCTATGGCTTTGAGGTAATTTCCAGTGTAGTGAGAAGGTCCCCCTAGGTAAAAAAAGTACGAGCCTGCTCGGTTTGCTTGCGACTTGTATCGATGTACGGACAGCCGAGCAGTGTAAATCCTGTTGACATGAAACTGTAAAGTCTAAAGAGCACCGGGTGCTGGAGTCGGCACACGACCCTGCACACTCCACGCACAGGGGGCGATGTAGCAGCTAGTTTGTAGCAGAGTCTCGCAGTCGATCACGAGTCGGTCGGGGGGCTCTCGTCACTCGTCTCAGTCCTCTTCCGATGCGCGCCCAGGCGGCCCAGTGACCTGTAGAAGGGTGCCCTGTAGAAGGGGCCTCAATCTCCTCGTCACTTGGGACACAAACGACCATCCGGACCGAGGCGGGATCTCATTGTTCCTATCCGGTGAACTCCGCCGCGTCCACGTCGGGCCTCACCCGCCGGAAGCTTGGGAAGCGCGGGATGCCTCCGTCCGTGAGCTCAAAGTATTGGAAGGTGACGACCGTACCAATGGGCGGAGGGCTCTCCCTCTCCGCGTCCGTGAAGCCCGTGCCACATTGGAACGTATTGCCATTCCTCAGCTTGAGCTTCAGAGCGCCCAGTCGGCCCGTGTGCTTGCCTTTGCCCGCCTCATGACCAATGACGAGGGCTTCGTCATCGACGGTCCGTTTGATCTTGAGCAGATCTGGTGTGCGACCCGGCCGGTGGGCCGCGTGCGGGTGCCGCGCCATCAGCCCTTCGCCGCCGCCGGCTGCCACCTCCTCATGCCGGCGGAGGATGTGGGACGTACATTGGACAGCTTCGTGTTCAAGTACCCTGACGCTCACGCGAGGGATGGCTGTGGAGGCAGCGGCCGAGGAGGTGGCGGCCGAGGCGGCATCGGACGGTGCGATGGGCGTGGCGGCCGGGACCGCGGCGAGCGCGGCGCGCGCGGCGGCAAGCCGGTCGAAGATGCCGCCAGGCGCCTCGGGCGCATCGTAGACCACGTACTCGATCGGTGCCCACGCACTCTCACTGCGATCGGTGCGGCGCACGATACTCATAGCCCGCTGGAACTGGCCGCGGCCGAGCCAGAGCTCGCCGTCGAGCGCCGTGCCGAGCGGTAGCTGCAGGCAGAGCGAGGCCGGCACATACACCTCCTTGCCTGCGCGTGAGAAGCAGCCACCCTTGCCATCCCACAGGCAGCGCATGCCATCGAGCTTCTCTGAAAGGGCCCAGCCAGTCAAATCTCGCACGCCGTCCCACGAGTCCGCGAGTGCCACCGTCTTGACGACTGCCTCGTTCGTCGGGGCGACGCCCGCGCCGGCAGCGGCCGCCTGCCCTGCGACGCGGTTGCCGCTCGCGAAGAAGGCCTTCGGGTCACCACCGAGCCGCTCGAGCTCCGCTTGCTCGCCGCGCAGCGCCTTGAGGTGCTTGCATGTGCGCATCGAGCCCGCACCCTTCTGGTTGCGCCAGCTCGGGCACGAGCACGAGTAGGTCTCGCCGACGCGCTTGAGCTCGTACACGTTGGCGCCGCTGCCTTGCACAGACCGGCTCTCCATGTCAGCGAGCGGGCCAAGCGGGTCCGCACCGGAGGGTGCGGCAGAAGATGGCGCAGGCAGCGCAGCTGCTATGACCACCGCAGGTACCACAGGGAGGGACGCCGGCAAGGCTGCGGCAGGTTGCGGCGGAGGTGGTGCAGGCACGGCCAGAGGCGTGGGCGTGGGCTCATCTTCTTCCGTGTCGCCACCAAGGTCGTGGTCCAGCTTCTGCTTCTTGTTCGCTGTAGTTTCAAGGCGAGGGTGCGTGTCCGGGTGGTCGAAATCACGCCAGTGTGCCGCGCTCAGCTGGTAGCATGTGGCGCCGTAGCGACACGGAGGCCGCGTCGGAGCAGGGACAAAGTGGCTTCGCATCCCTTGTGAAGAGGACCTTGAGTGTGGAGGACCTGTGCCCTGGAAACAGGAAAGACGAGCACTTGAAATTCTTTCCTGAAAGGCATGTTAAAGGGTCGACGCAGTACAGCAGCGCTCATGCGAGCGCGCCTGGTGTGGCGCGCTTACATGACTGCGGAATGTGAATGTGTGTCTGATGTGTGATTTCTAACCTTGTTTGTAACACCAAACACGTGAGGAGAGAGCTGCAATATTCTGCCTCGGCTCGGGCCGGGCTAAACTCAAACGTGTCCAGGGACCTCTTTTCGCGCTCGCTGCGCTACTCGAGCGGCGCTACTAGTGCTGTATGTGTCCCCCTGGCCTCGAGGGCACAACTCGCGGCTGTCGCGTGGGATGACGCCCGATTTGGGTCGCCGATCTGGCGCGAGATGCTGCGCGTACTGTTGCCCGTCCCGCTCGAAGCAGCGCGCGAGCGCGACGTAGTTGACGATGAGCTCGCGCTGCGTCTGCACGATGCGCTTGCGGTAATCGTCGCGCAGCAGGCAGCTCGAGGTCGCTGGCAGCCCGAGCAGCTTCAAGGCTGCTGTCCACAGCGATGGCGTGCCAATGAGGGTCTCGTACTCCATGACGAGTACGCGGCCGGCACGAGCTCGCCCCCCAGCGCGTTCGTTGGCCAGCTCCGCGGAGCCGAAGAGCATCTCGCTCGCACGCTTTCGCAGCCGCAGCGTGTTGATGGTGCTGATCGTCTTCTGGCAGTTGAGGCGCAGGCTCGTGTTGAGCCTGGCTGGGTCGCAGCCCGAGCTGCCAGCGGTGGCACTGCCCTTGCAGTGTAGCACGCCCGTGCGCCGTCGGCTCAGCCGACCGATGACGTTGTCGAGGTGGTTGTTGCGCTGGAGCACGATGACCATGTAACCGAGTCTCTTGAGCGCTTCGGCCACTTCCAAGGCGTTGCCACCATTTGGACTGAATTCGATGTCGCGCTCGCCGAGCTTGAGCTTCACGCCACCGGCGACGGTATCGCATTGCGATGCGTTTGGTCGCTGCTGCAGCTGCTGGCGGTTTTGGTTTGCGACGTCCTCGAGCACTGTGGACACGCCGTCCACTCCAGCGTGAAAGAGCTTGGCCGCAGTTTGATTGCGCATGAGAATTTCGCCGACCGATGCGACGCACGGATGGCTCGAGAGCACATGATTAACCCACGTGCTTCCCGTAGACGAGCCTGCGAGAAGAGCCCACGGCACGAAGTCGGAGGCCGTCATCATCGATGATTGTCGCCGTAATCGAATCCTGAATGCAAACGCATGGAAGAACTTACGCGCGCGCGCCGCGCGTGCACGCACTCGAGCAGTTACATGTAGTGTGGTGCTGATTCGTCAACGTTCACTCCGCAAACGCGTTTTGTCACATAAAAGGCAGTTGAGAAAACTTCAATATCGAATTTCGGTCGCAGACGTCCAGAATCGAGAGTTCCTCACAATGCCGGCCACCCCGGTCAGGGCGATCAAGATCACCCCGGGCAAGCCGCAGGCCCCCGGCACGCGAATCGCCTTCCCAAGCAACCCGGCACCGACTCACTCTGATCCTGCGCCTCCGCCTACGCCGCCTCCCAAGCCTTCGCCTGCCCCTCCGCCTGCACCTCCGCCGCCGCCTCCTAAGCCTCCGGCTGTCGAGGTCTCTCCGGCCGCCCACACGTACCCAGCACCCACAACTCCGCGCTCGCAGCCGCTGGCTTCGCCGCGGCCGCACTCGGCGAAAGCCAGCCTCGAGGATACTCGCTCGCGCTGGGGAGCGGGCCCGTTCAAGCCGTCGCACTGCCATCTGCGTGCGCTCTTCGGACTCCAACAAACCGAGGCCGATGTTACGAGTGTGCTGCGCAAGCTCGACCCTGAGTTTCCGGACGCCAACGCGCTTTCGGGCTCGCGGGAACGTGCGATCCTCGCTGGCATGAAGGTGCTCATCGATGCGGCGGAAGCTGCGTACAACAACGCGCACAAGAATAAGCGGCAGCTCTACAGCACCACGTGGCGCTCGGTCGGTTCGGAGCGCCCGAAGCGCGGCAACGAGATCAACCAGAAGGAGTTTGCCGAGGCGCTCGCGAAACGCGCAACCGGCAACGGCCGTGAGCTGCAGCCGCGCGAGACGGTAGAGCTTGGCCATGACAAGCTGACCGAGCTCGGCGTGAAGGAGGTCGACTTGCAGCCCGGTAACTTTGTGCACCTCGCCGTCGGCAGCGGCGAGTACTACACCCTCTTGGAAGAAGTTGGAGCTCCCGAAAAGTATTCGGGTGCGACGATGCAGCATAACGACCCCAGGCTGTTGCTCGCCAATCAGCTTGAAGCGACCGCACAGGTGGCCAAGCAGTGCCTGGGCGGTCTGCGCATGCATGAGGGGATTCTTCTACGCCACGGAGACGAGCTCTACGCCCGGCTGGCGGCTCTGCAGGCCATGCATTTAATCATCGAGAGCGCATCTGACCCAGGCAAGACGCTCACCAAGGGCGCGCCGCCGCCCGTGTACGGTCTGTCATGGATCGAGGTGCCCGCGCCGCCATCCGAGGGACGCGAAATCTTCTCATCGGTCCTCTCGGCTGCCCTGCAGCGTCAGACCACCTTCACGCCTGAGGAGCTTGCTGGCTTCAGGCTGCTGGAGGCACCATCCACGGACAGCTTCATAAAGGTGGCCGCAGCGGGCAATAACGGCCGCCCTCGGTACATGAAGACGGTCGCTGTCGAAGCTCGTGCCGCCGGCGTCGCACCAGGGACTCCGAGAGACCATGCCAGAGACCGTGCCAACAAGCCTTGGCTTACGCCACGCGCCAAGTTCTCGGGCCCCGCCGTCAATCCTGACGCTGATGTGACGCCGGCTTCGACCCACTTGTCGTCGGCCGGGCTGAAGGGCACCGTGGCTGCAGTCAGCGCCGCTCAGCGCTGGGCAAATGTCCGCAACGTAGTGACTGCGGTCTCCGCGTTCTCGGGGCCCGCCTCGCCATCGAAGAGCTTCAAGCCGCAGTTTTCGGCCAAAATGGCGGTGGCAGCCTCTGCGCCGTCGCCATGGTCACCGCATGATGACGACGCGCTCCTTGAGCTGATACAAATGCACGGCCTGTATCGATGGGCGGTGGTGGCCGAGGCTCTCACGGCGCGGAACGGGCATTCGCACTCGATGCCACGTACATCCCACACGTGCCAGCAACGCTGGGAGACCTTACTCAACGTCTGTCTCTCCGTTGGGGCGGCGCCAGCACTGCGCAAGACCTCGGATATACTCCTTTCCTGCCGCAAGGGCATGCGCAATGCCGAGCAGATCATGAACGAGGCGGCGGGCGTGCTCATGCGTGCCCGATCGGAGCTGCAGCTCGCAAATGCACGCTCGATCCGTCTGAGAACAGAAGCCGCCGAGTTACGCGCAGAGGCGCAGGGACAAGCGGGGGATCTCAATTCTCCGGCCTGGGCGATGGTCAGCGGTGCCGAGACGAAAGCGGCGGGGATTGCGGGGGAGCGGGCGAGGCTCGCGCTCATGCTCCAGACTGTCGGGCCTGGAATGGTGATGGAGAGGTTGGTGAACCAGGAAGATCGACTGCTGAAGCAGATCGACTTCCAGCCTCTCTCTGAGGAGCTGAGACTCAACATACTGAGCATCGAGACGGGGACGCTGTCTGGAAGCGAGGGCGGGAAGCCGCGGCACTTCCTGCGCGTGCGCGACTCGAGCACGGGTGAGATTGCGCTCGAGTGGAATGAGCCGAGCAACCGGCGCAATTGCGAATCGGGAGGCGACACGCGCATGGGAGGCGGACTCGATTCGTTCACAAAGAAGCTGCACGGGCCGCAGCGCGGTGCGCCACGCAGCGGAGCCAGCACGCCTCGCTGAGTCTCGATGGCATTGTATGCGGCATTCCGTGACCCTCGCACCTAGAGCCGTTTATGAAAAGTACGGCGCGGGTATTTCCTGATTACACCAGGCGTGTTTCTCTGGGAACGCTATTATTGCTGCGTTGCTAGTATTCTATGACAGGACTTATTAGGTCGTAGGACTTATGTCAAGCTGTTCGTGTCGTCGTCCACGAATCGGCGGACGGCGGAAAGCCAAAGAAATTGGAAATTCCGTCGCCAGCGAGCGGCGTCCCAGTTCGGTCGGCGCGAGCCCAAGCGAAGCGGGAGCGCCGCCGTCACGAGGGCGAGCTCTCGAGCAGCGTGCCCAGCCCGAGAGCCCGGCCGTCGAGGAGCGCCCATGCCTGCTTGGATGGGCCTCCTTCTAGTTGTGGGAACGGCGCGGCAGTGCGCACCCACCCATCACGCACCGCATCCACCTCGATGATGGAGCCTGCCTGCACAACGTTGTGCACAGCTGCGTCGGTCGCCGGTGCGGCGCGCAGGAAGACAAAGGGCTTGTGCACCACCTGATGAGGGAGGCAATCAGCGTGCAATCAGTGAAGCTGCGTCTGGCGCCGTCATGGGCACCATGGAAGACAAAGGGCTTGTGCACCACCCTGTAGATCGCCCTGCTTGCGAGCACATGCATGGCGCCGTCATGGGCACCATCGTCGGCTGCGGGGTCGTGTCCGTGCGCCCGGCCGATAGCGCCGTGTTGGGCACCGCCGGCCGCCTCGTCGTCCGTTACGGTCAACTCGTCAGTGATCGCGCCCTTCGCATGCATCGGCTGCTGAATGTCTGCGAACCCAATCGATCGCACCCGGACGCCCCGCCGGGCCGCTTCCTCGGTCGCCGAGCACCAGCGCAGCGCACCGTGGCCGTCTTCTTGGCCGTCTTCGTGGCCGTCGTCGTGGCAGTCGGAGGGTCGCGCCGGCATCGGCGGTCGCCTGCCCGCGACGGCGCTCAGCTCGCGCTCCAGCCCTCCCTCCCGCCCGCCCGCGAAGGCGAGGAAGGCGTCGCGGCTGGCGAGCGACTCCCGCCGTAAGGTCGCCTCGTCCTCGAGTAACGGTCGTAGCAACGCCTCAAAAGGAAGGACCTCCTCCACTGTCGCCTCTTCAAGGGTGGCGACGGCGACCGCCGCCGCGCGCTCCGCATTCGACGGGAGAGATGGGTGGGCGCCTAAACGCTGCTCGAGCTGCGCGTTGCTCACGCCATGGTGCAGCGTGCCGCGCGCGTGGTCATAGGAGAGTGCCGCATGCGCGAGGAGGCGGGGGTTCGTGTTTGCCTCGGCGAGTCCGAAGACATTTGACGAAACACACGGGATGGCGCGACTGCATGCCTCCATCACGATCAGAGGGCAGCACTCCTGCCAGAGGGACGGCGCGAGGCAGCACCTGATGAGTGAGGCCATCAGTGGTGCCATCAGAGGCCATCAGTGGCCATCAGTGGTACTCACCTGCCAGAGGGACGGCGCGAGGAGCACCCGGGTCTGCCGGAAGATGACGTCCACGTCGGGATGCGCCGGCAGGATGGTGATGTTGGGCAGTCGCTTGAGCTGTGCGAGGGTCTGTGCGCCCGTCCATTGCGTCGTCACCGCCGCAAACGGCACGTGCGGCAGGCGCCGAGCGAGCGTCATCAAGACAGCGAGACCCTTTTCCGGCGCTGGGCTCACCAGCGTCACATACCGATGGGACGGCTCCCATGGCCTCATCGCAGGCGGGAGCGAGCGAGAGACGCCCGTCGCCGCGCCCGACACGGCGCCGGTGGTCTGCGAGCCCGCCGTCGTGGGCACATGGAAATAGCGGTAGTCCGCAGCGTATAAGGTGCGTACCTGGAGCCCCGTTGTAGTGAGCACTTGCATGCAAGGCTTTCATCCACGGCAATCAACGGCAATCAACGTACTTGGAGCCCCGAGAGCGTTGTGGTGAGCACTTGCATGCAAGGCAGGTCATCAACGGCAATCAACGTACCTGGAGCCCTGGCGGTCCCCAGCGCTGCAGGTACTCACAGTGATGCATGCACGGGCTGAGAAGCCCGTCGAGACGCTGCAGCAGGGCCACGTGGCCGTCGCGCACCTGCATGTAAGGCAACCAGTCGCAATCCGTCGCAATCAGTCGCAATCCGTCGCAATCAATGGCAATCCGTCGCAATCCGGCGTGGCCACAGAGCCAGTGGCCGCTGCGCACCGGGAAGCGCCGAAAGGGCCCGAATGGTGGCAGGTAGTAGTTGTGCGGCGTGGCATAGTGCGCCGTTGCACGCAGCTCGAGCGCAAACGCCAGGATCGCTTGCTCAATGGAGAGCGCCATCACGACGTCGTAGTGCCGGTTCTTGAGCGCAGTGAGGAGAGCGGGTGCACGCCCAACGAGCACGCACTGATCGTGCTCCCAGGGCAGCTCACCGAGCTGCCCGTGCTCAAGCTTGTACACGAGAGCCTCGGGCACAGGCGTCTGCACGAGCGCGATCACGTCGAGGCCGCCGCCGCCGTCAGGCGTGCCGCAGATGCGCCCTGCCTCACGAAGCATGGCGAGGCTGGCCAGAGTGGCGCCGCCAAAGGACCCGCCCGTAAAGTAGCCTGTGTGGCACACAAATGCGCATCTAGGTGCGGAGCTGCGTGCTGGTGCGGTCGCGGGCGACCCAGAGCCAGATGACTCGCACTCTTCCGCCGCAGCCTTCTGCAGTGCATTAATCGCCTTCATGCGCTGGCCCAGCTTGCTGAAACCGAGATCGCGAAGCTTCGCGTCGAGCGCCGGCCGACCTTGCTCAGCCAGGATGCGGCAAAGCACGGTGCGTCGTGCCAGCAGATCAGCGTCTGATGGCGGAGGCGGAGGCGGCAGAGCAGCGTCCATCTGTGCCGACTGCGCATCGTGTGAAGTCCAGATCGAGCGAAGGCGGCGCGGCGCCGGCGCCGCCCGCCGCCGCGCGCGATTCTCCAATTGAAAACCTCCTCAAGAACGTGTTGTTGAGCACTGACCTTAGTGAGAATATACTGGTCCATTTTTGCGCTATGAACAGAGTGTGAACAGTGAACGACTTCGCGCCATGTCAAAGAAGCAAATGACGTCGCCGTCGCCGCTCTGGACGGGCAAGCACGTGCTCTCATGCGACCAGTTTGATGAGGCCATGCTGCACGTGCTCTTCGAGACGGCCTCCGCCATGAAGGCGATGGTCGCGACCAAGAGGAAGAGCGCCATCCTCACAGGCCGCGTGCTCGCCAACATCTTCTATGAGCCGTCGACGCGCACGATGTGCTCCTTCGACGCGGCGATGAAGCGGCTTGGAGGTGACGTGATCAGCGTGAGCGAGAGCTCATCCTCCGCCAAGAAGGGCGAGACGATCGAAGACACGGTGCGATGCCTCGAGTGCTACTGCGACATCCTCGTCCTGCGTCACCCGGTAAAGGGCACTGCCGCGCAGGCGGCTTCCGCGATGAAGAAGCCTTTGATCAACGCCGGCGATGGCGTCGGCGAGCACCCGACGCAGGCGCTCCTCGACCTCTTCACGGTCGTCTCGGCGCACCCTCGCGCCAAATCAACCGCGGAAGGGCTACAGCTCGACTCCCTGACGCTGACGCTGCTCGGCGACCTGAAGCACGGTCGCACGGTGCACTCGATCGCGCGGCTGGTGACCAAGCTCTCGCGCCCGCCCACCCTCCACCTCGTCTCGCCCGCGCTCCTCTCGATGCCCGCCGAGATCTGCGACGAGCTGTCCAAGGCCAACGTGCCGATGCAGGCGAGCGACGACTTTGCCGCCGCGCTGCCCGCGGCCGACGTGCTGTACGTGACGCGTGTCCAAAAGGAGCGCTTCGCCACGGAGGCCGAATACGCTGCCGTCGCGGGCAGCTACGTCGTCAACGCTGCCGCGCTCGCAGCCGGACCCGCCAAGCCGGATATGTTGATCATGCACCCGCTGCCCCGCGTGGACGAAATCTCCACTGACGTGGATGCGGACCCGCGCGCGACCTACTTTATTGAGATGGAGAATGGCATGTACGTCCGCATGGCGCTGCTCGCGCTCGTACTCGGAGCCGATCTCTCGGCGCTGTAGGCAGACGGCGCGCCGTAGCGAGCGCTGTAGGCAGGCGCCGCGCCGTAGCGAGCGCCGTCGGGAGGATGGCGCGCGCGTTGTGCGCTGGCAAGGGGTACCCTGGTGTGGGAAAGAGCTGTGCGCTGGCAAGGGGTACCCTGGTGTGGGAAAGAGCTGTGCGCTGGCAAGGGGTACCCTGGTGTGGGAAAGAGCTCTCGCCCCCTCCCCTGTCTGAGAGCGGACGAGAGGCTGCGCTGCGCTGGCAATGGTTCTACTAGCCTGGTGTTCCCGCAGGCGGGAAGTCTATTCCTCCTCCTCCACCACCTCCCTCGTCCTGATTCTCGACTTTCAGACGAGGAGAGCGGAGCAGCTGCTGTGGTACATTGTATGGCCTGCATGGGCCTGTGCGCTGTGGTTGGCTGGTGCGGCTGACCACGGGGCCGGGCTGAACGCTGAAGGGTGAAAGGGGGCCTGCATGTCGGTTGGGATGTTATAATTTGGCAACATGGTTGTGTATTGCGTCTTCTCCCTCATCGTATAGGTATTCGCCCCTTGGACTTAATTCGCCCCGTGGAATTCGAAGTCTATTTCTGGGAGCTCGTGAGCTCATCTGATGCACGAAAGCGGTCACTTTGCTACCGAACAATGTCCATGCCCAATGCCAGGCAACTTAACGCCCTCGCCGCGGCTCTTTGTGCCATTCGGAATGGTGAGACCTCATCAGAAACTCTACGAGACCTCGCACAAGCCTTTGGTGCAATGCACCCGAAGGCGGGAACATTGCGTGCCATACAAGCAGTGCTGGATCAGATCGAAAACCCTTCCGACTTCACCCGCGACCAAGATGCATATGAGAAGCATGGCGCAACAAAAGCTACCTTCTGTCGCTGGAAGCAGAAGCTGACTCAACAATCACGCTCCATTGCAGTAGATGAGCTCGCGCAATCACTGGATGATGGTGATGAGGATGAGGATCATGATGAGCTTTCTGTCGCCTTACAGAGACGCGACGCTAGGCTTGAACGCCACGAGTGGCGCAGGGAAGCTGCCGAGCCAGACCTGGCCCAGGCTCCGCTAACATTCCTCGTCGGGGCGCCCCCTGATCTTGCCGGTCGAGCCCCGAGTACAGTGGTGGATGCAGCGGAGGCAGCCGGAATATCGGTTGCTGAGGCCTACGAGAAGCTCATCATCTCTGCGGCCGACCGGCATGCAGCTGCCGTCTTAGAAGCGGATCTCGCTGATTCTACGGTGGCCTTGAAAGAGAGAGAGGCGCGCGAGGCGGCTCTAGCGGCGGAGGCAGCCGAGGCTATTGCCATCCTTAGACGACATGACTCACGGAAGGCTGACGAGCTCTTGAACGAGGCGCGGGCGGCTGCAGTCTTGGCAACTGAGAAAGCAGAGGCGGCAGCGCGCGAGGCGGCGGCAGAGGCGGCAGAGGCGACGGCCCGCCGCTCGGCGGGATCCTCGAGTGATGCGAGCCAATCCTCGAGTGATGCGAGCCTTCGTGCGCAAGAAGCCGCCTTAACCCCTATGTTGCCGTGTGCGGACGATGGATCTAAGGTCTGTCGAATCTGCCTCTCTGGTGATGAGGATGAGCCGCTCGTGCAGCCATGCGGCTGCCGAGGCAGCGCGGCCTTGGTTCACGAGAGCTGCCTCAGCGAATGGCGGCGCACAAGCTCGAACGGCACAGCCGCCTACCGATGCGGTCAATGTCACGACGACTACCGTGATGCGCTGTCGATTGAGCTGCTTGAGGAGAGGCTACTTCGGCAGCGCACAACGCTTGGCAATAGACATGCAAGCACGATTTTTACCATCGTCGAGTTGGGGACCGTGTTGCAAGTCCTGGGCAAATTCCACGCGGCCGAGCCCCTGCATTGCGAGGCGGTGTCGGCGATGCGCGCGACGCTGGGGGATCGACACCCTAACACACTCCGCTGCATCCACAATCTCGCTTCGCTGCTCAGAGCGCAGGGTAACCTGGCGGCGGCCGAGCCGCTGTGTCGCGAGGTGGTGTTGGCGATGCGCGCGACGCTGGGGGATCGACACCCTCACACACTCAGCTCCATCCACAATCTCGCTTTGCTGCTCAGAGCGCAGGGTAACCTGGCGGCGGCCGAGCCGCTGTGTCGCGAGGCGGTGTCGGCAAGTCGCGCGACGCTGGGGGATCGACACCCTCACACACTCAGCTGCATCGGCAATCTTGCCTCGCTGCTCAAAGACCAGGGTAACCTGGCGGCGGCCGAGCCGCTGTTTCGCGAGGCGGTGTCGGCGATGCGCGCGACGCTGGGGGATCGACACCCTAAGACACTCAGCTGCATCAACAATCTCGCCTCGCTGCTTCAAGACCAGGGTAACCTGGCGGCGGCCGAGCCGCTGTATCGCGAGGCTGTGTCGGCGATGCGCGCGACGCTGGGGGATCGACACCCTAACACACTCAGCTGCATCGGCAATCTCGCCTCGCTGCTTCAAGCACAGGGGAACCTGGCGGCGGCCGAGCCGCTGTGTCGCGAGGCGCTGTCGGTGAGTCGCACGACGCTGGGGGATCGACACCCCGACACACTCAGCTGCATCAACAATCTCGCCTCGCTGATTCACGCACAGGGTAACCTGGCGGCGGCCGAGCCGCTGTGTCTCGAGGCGCTGTCGGCGAGTCGCGCGACGCTGGGGGATCGACACCCTCAAACACTCAGCTGCATCCACAATCTTGCTTCGCTGCTCAAAGACCAGGGCAAGCTCGACGACGCCGAGCCGCTGTTCCGCGAGGCGCTTGAGGGGCTGCGTTCGACGCTGGGGGATCGACACCCGGACACACTCAGCACCATGAGCTCGCTTAAGGCGCTCGAGTTTCATCGCGCGCCGCTTGTTGGCAAGCAGGTGCTGCTGCATGGGCTGGTGGCGAAGCCGGAGCTCAACGACAGGACGGGGACTGCCACCGCCTGGAACAGCAAGAGTGGGCGGTACGCAGTGCGGCTGCAGGATGGGAGCGCCGTGGCCTTGAAGGCAGCCAACCTGGTCTTACTGTAACAGCAAACATTGGCACGACATGGCACGGTACAATCCTGCTTTGCGACCGCGAGTGTGCTTGTCGCCTCGCTGTTTCAAGCTCAGGGCGACCTGTGTGCGGCCGAGCCGCTGTATCGCGAGTCAGTGCAGGCGAGTCGCGCGGCGCTGGGGGATCAACACCCTAACACATCTCTCGCCTCGTTGCTTCAAGTACAGGGTACACCTCGCCATGATCTTCAAGCTCGCTACGATCCTGTCGCCCTTCTCAGCCGTCTCTGCGCAGCACACACCGTAGAGAGGACGTGGGTGTGTGAATGTGAACTTGTGTCTTTTCGCCGGACGGGTGGGGGGTGGACGCGGACGGAGCGAGGCAGCCGAGCGCCGGCCGGGGCCGCGAAGAACGGAACAAGTCGAGTGTAAGTGAGCCGCGGAGGCAGGCCGCGCGTGCTGTGCGCGAGCGCCAGTCCGTCGTGAGGCTATTCGTCTGGCGTGGCGGCTACCGTACCCTGATGAGCAAGAAATGACCATCGAAATGTCAGAGACTATGGAAAGGCATATTAAATTATACTTAGACAGACTTCGCACCGTACACACGTCCTACATTCTTAACGAGAAACGTCGCTTATCGTACGTAACGCATGGTACTGCTGTGCATTTTACTCGAGTGCGCGACTGACCAGCCTCACGCGAGGATAGACCCACGAGTCGGGGTTGGTGTCGACGCCCGCCGCGGCCGCCGCCTCGAGCGCGCTCTGGCGCGTGCGGTGCTTGGTACCATTCGGCTCGAGGTACGTCCAGTTCGCCACCGTGCGCGCGCCCTTGTACGCTTCGAACATGCGCCAGCCGGCGGCCGCTGCCCCGGGCCAAAGTTTGAAGTTGACCAGCGAAGGCGGCACCTCGTACCGGTAGGCGTTCTCATCGCGCGATCCGAAGTGCCGCGAGCCACCGCCCACGGCAGCGCCTACCGGTACGTGGTGGCGCGAGCTGCCGCCGTGACGGTCACGCGAGCCGCCGCCCTCGTCCGACTCGTCACCGTCGTCGCCCAAGTCGGCGCTTCGGTCGGGCGGTCTGCCGCTGAGGCGCTCGGTACGGCGCTCGGTGCGGCCGGCGTGGGGGATAAAGGGCGGCGGCAGCTGCGGCAGCTGTGACGGGCGCAGCAGCGTACCATCGTCGGCGAGAGGCACCCAGCGAAGCCGCCTGTCCACCTGTGGCTGCGTGGGCGAGCGCATGACCTGTGGGGAAGAGGGAGGCGCCGTGGTGAGCGTATGCATGCAAGGGCTGCGTGGGCGAGCGCATGACCTGTGGGGAAGAGGGAGGCGCCGTGGTGAGCGTATGCATGCAAGGGCTGCGTGGGCGAGCGCATTACCTTCCACTGGCGGCCGTCGCGGCCGTACGCCACCGTCCCCTTGGCACACCGCGTCGCGTCGGCCGGCGGAGGGATCACGTCGGGGCGATAGACCCACCACCTGTGGGGAAGAGTGAGGCGCCGTGGTGAGCGTATGCATGCAAGGATCACGTCGGGACTAAAGACCCACCAGCCATCGGCAAACTCGTCGGCGCCGTCTTGGTGGGCGCTGCCCCCCACCGTGTCGGGCCAGGGGCGCGCCGGCCGCGTGTGGAGCGCCTCGTGGTACGCGAGGGCCATCTTGAGAAGGCGCGCATGCTTCGCTTCACGGGTCTCGCGGGCAGGCGCCGAGGCGGGCGCCGAGGCGGGCGCCGAGGTGGGCGCATCGGCGCCACGTCGCTTATGGCGCGTCTCCATGGGCGCGATCGTCGCCGCGCTCGCCACAACACGCGTCTTGCAGGCCGCCTCGGCCGCCGCCGCCTCGGCCGCCGCCGCCTCGGCCGCCGGCTCGACGGGCGCCGTTGCGGGCGCCACCGCCTCCGCCCCCGCCGCCTCGACAGGCGCCGTGTTGAGCGGTACCTCCGCTCGCGGCTTGACGGGCGGCGGCGGCGGCGGCCCTTCCTTTACCGGTACGAGCAGCTTCGTGTTCTGGTGGAGTTTCGGGCGCGTTGTAGTGAGCACTTGCATGCAAGGCAGGTCATCAGTGGCAATCAACGGCAATCAACGTACCTGGTGGAGCTTCGAGCTCGGCCGCAGGTCATCAACGGCAATCAACGGCAATCAACGTACCTGGTGGAGCTTCGAGCTCGGCCGCAGGTCAGGAAACTGAGCCGCGTTGAGGTCGACCAGCACCATGGCGTCGACGCCACACGCCGTCGCAATCTGGCGCACCTGCACGCAAGGCAATCAGTCGCAATCAGTCGCAATCCGTCGCAATCCGTCGCAATCCGTCGCAATCCGTCGCAATCCGTCGCAATCCGTCGCAATCCGTCGCAATCCGTCGCAATCCGTCGCAATCTGGCGCAATCTGGCGCAATCTGGCGCAATCTGGCGCACCGTCTCATCTTCGCTGGCCACGTACTCTCGCAACTGCTGCGGCGCGCGCGGCGCCGCCATCGCCTCCATCGCCTCCATCGCCTCCGACGCCTCCGTCGCCGCCTCCAGCCCGACCTTCAGCTCCGCTGCTGCCCTCGCCGCCTCTTGCACCTTCATGGCCTCTCTCCCGATCAGCGCAAGCGCCGCCGCGGGCAGAGGCGCCGCAAACACCGCCGCTTGCGCCGTGTTGAGCGCCGCCTCTGCTGCCGCTTCCGCCGCCGCCATCGCACGCCCCCGCCTCCTCTCCTCCTTCTCTACCCGATGCTGCTCGTTGGCAGCCTCGTCCTCCATCGCCTCCACCTGCGCCGCCGCGGGCGCGGGCGTGGCGCCCGTCACGGCGCCACCCGAGCCTGCCACCGCCCCCTGCCCCTCACCGTCCGCCCCTCTCCCTTTTTTGGAATGTCTCCTCGCCGCCCTCTCCCACTCCTCCATCGCTCGCACCTTGACCCTCTCGGCCTTCCTTGCCGCCCTCTCCGCCCTCTGCGCCGCCTCCGCCGCCTCAGCTGCTCCTCCCTCCACACCAGCCAACCTCGAGGCCTTCTCAGCCAGCGTAGCCGCCCGTTTGGCCGCCGCCTTGGCCGCCCTCTGAGCGTCCTTGACCGCCTCCCTCTGCGCCTCCCGCTGCGCGTCGGCGCGCTCGCGCCCTGGGTGGCGCGGCGCCCGCGGCCCATACCGGTCGCGCGCGTCCTTGGCCTTGCAGTGCGACGGGCACAAGATCCAAAAGTACTCGGCGCCAAAGTGCGCGCAGCTCCCGAGCTTGAGATTGCTCTCGAGCCCGCAGCTCGGATGGACGAAGAGCGGACAGGAGGGCACATTGCCGCACGTGGCGCCGCATCGGACCAGCCCACGCACGCCGCCGCAGACGGCGCACTTTGGCGGGCCCGTCGCCGTCGCGAACGGGATGAGCGGGGGCGGGGCGGCGTCGATGACCGACACGGCGCCAGCTCCGGACGGCAACAGGGCACTGGCGGAGGTGGAGCCGCGAGTGCCCAGGACGACGCGAGAGGACGACGCGGCGGCGGCGGCGGCGGCGGCATCGTCCACATCATCCGCTCCTAATTGGGTAACGTTGCCTAATTTGGCATCATCCACCATAGCCTCAGCCGCAGCGACAGCCTCGACCTCGACCTCGACCTCCTCGTGGGTCTCGGCCTCGACCTCGACCTCGACCTCCGATTGGATCTCGATCTCGACCTCGACCTCGACCTCCGAGTCCTCCGCCTCCTCCTCCGCTCGATGCAGCGGGGGCGCAACCACCGATGGCGCGCCTGCTTGCATCGTCGTAAGCTCGAGCTCGCTAGCCGCTCGTGCGCCGTCGAAGAGCGCTGACGGGCCGCCCTCGACTAGCCGGCAGATGCCGCGGTGGCGCGCGGGGCGCACGCAGCGCGCGTCTTTGGGGCATGGCTGGTGCCCTTCCGCTAAGACGAGCGCCGCGTCGCCACCAGGTCGAGCGTTCACATTCACACCAGGTCGAGCGCGGGCGGGCGACCGAGCGACGCGGGCGGCGGGCGGCCGTGCGGCGGCGGCACGGGCGGCTGGCGCGGCGTCGGGCGGAGCGCGAGGGCTGCTGGACTTGGCGGCTGCACCGTCGAGCATTCTCGGCGCTGTCTGCGTCGCAAGCGTACACGAGCGCCTGCCGGCCGCGCCACCGAGCACACTGGGCGTCCTCTGCACCGTCATTGCGTAAACGAGCGCCGCGCGCACGCCCGACGCGACGAAGCAGCCCTTTGCTGGCACGAGCGACACGCCGGGCATAAAATGGGCGCACACTCCGTGAACCCACTCGCCGCCCGCGGTGCGAATCAGCGCGCCGCCGCTGCGGTCACACAGCGCGCACCGCTCTGCGCTCGTCTGGATCCCCGCGATGCAGGCGTGGCACGAGAAAGTGCTGGCTCCTTGCTGCGACAGGGCGACGGCGCAATCGGCCGGCAGGAAGCATTCGGGGTGCACGGTCACGCCGCAGCTCGCGCACAAGAGCAGCCGCTCGGGCTTGGCCCACTCGCCGCACACATGGCAGCGCGGCCAGCCACGGCGCGACAAGGATTTCGAGGAGCTAGCGGCGGCCTTGGAAGAACGCGGCTTCAGCAGGCACGACTCCTCGTCCACGTTGGCCACGTTTCGAACGTGCGGCTCCGAGCCAGCACTTGGCTCCTGCGCCTCCATTCGCTTCCCGCCACGTAAAGAACAAGTCATGTCAAGCAAGGGCAAAGATTTCATAGACACGTGCCGAGTACTAACTGATTAGGCGACACAAGGAGCCGGGACACAGGACGCATGGCTCACATCGGCGATGAACTTTTGACGAAGTGACGATCCGGAGAAAATGTTCCCGCGTCAGAAGGCCTATGCGTCCCACACGCTCGCCGTCGGTGCCGAGCACGAGTTATCCGTGCGCGAGTACGGCTCGCCGAGCGGTGCTCCCGTCGTATACTTGCACGGAGGGCCGGGTGGCTCGACGCCGCCCGATCTGCCGCGCCTGTTCGATCCCGAATTGTGGCGTGTCGTGTGCATCGACCAGCGTGGCTGCGGCGATTCGCGCAGCGCCGATCGGCTGCGCGACAACACGACGAACCACCTGCTGGCCGATGTGGAGGCCGTCCGCTGCTTTTTGGGCATCGCGAGCTGGGGCGTCATGGGCTCCTCCTATGGCTCCTTCCTCGGCGCCCTCTACGCAGCTCGTCACAGCGAATGCGTGCGTTGGGTGCTGCTGCACGGCGTCTTCCTCGGGAGCGCCGCCGAGGTCGAGTGGCTCTTCGAAGCCGGTGGCGCCGCGCGCTTCTATCCGGAGCAGTGGGAACAGGTGCACGCAGGCGCGCAAGGCGTTAGGGACGTGTCGCACTACGCTGCTCTCCGTCTGGCCAATGCGACATGGAAACGGCCGGAGCTGCTCATTCAGTATTACGCACTGCTCAGCGACGATTCCGTGCCGCGTGCCCACCCGCTACCGCTGCCGGCTGGCGGCGCTGGCGGCGACGACGACACCACCGCGGCGGCGACGGCGTCCGCCCTCTCAACGGCGCTAGCGGCGGCGACGGCGCTCACGAAATGGGAAGATGAGATGGAGACACTCGTGCCGGCGCCCGCGACGCACGATCCATGTGAGCTGCTCGCGGGCGCACAGATCGCCACCCACCATTTTTGGCACGGCTGTTTCGTGCCCTTGGAAGGCGCACTGCCCGAGCTCAGGACGGCGCGTGCGACCCTCGGTGCCATACCCTGCGCGATCGTGCAAGGCCGGCACGACGTGCTCTGTCCGCCGCACACGGCGAGCGCCCTGCACGCCGCGTGGCCCAGCTCGACATTGCGCATCGTCGAGGCTGGCGCGCATGCCCTCTTTGAGAAACCGATGCGCACAGCGGTGCAGGCATGCCTCCTCCAGCTGAGGGAGCGGAGCTGCGCCGACGGCCGCGCCGGCGGGGAGCGCGTCAAGCGGGCACGGACGTCTTGATGAAGGAATGCCCCTGCAACACAGGGGTCCGGGCGAGCGGCGCGCGTCCAAAAAGGTACACAATCCGCTATCCGGCCGTAAAATCTCCCTCTCCGCGTGCTCTCCCGACCCCGAGCGCCGGTGGTCGCGCCGTAAGGGCCGTACGCCGAGCCGCGAGCGTTTCACGTGCGGTCCGACATGCTGATAAGCAGAGCCGAGCTTCAGCTTGCAAACCAGCCGAGCTTAGGCCTTTGCTGCTTCGCCGCGCGCTGTACTCTTCTCTCTCCATAATTAATAATCGAATCTCAAGAATCTGACAAGTGCGACCCGACAAGAACGTATACATTCTATCGAGGTTCGCGAGCGCTTCTCGAGGCGCCTCGCTTTCGCTCGGCCTAGATCTAGATCTAGCATCTACCGAAAAGACCGGGCGGGTCTGCGAATAATCTCTGAGATCAGGGCGCGATCACTAGTGTGCGATTGCGAGCCCAATTCGCCTTAAACTTGACCACGTCGGCGCACGGGAAGCGAAGCGCCTGCCGCGGCGTGCTGTGCGCACCGTACACGCGCACCAGGGTCTCGTCGAGCTGTGCGAGGGAGCAGATGCACGTCGGCCGGCGCAGCGTGGTGTTCTGGCACCGTCGCGTGAACCGTCGGATCGGCCCATCGCGGCTCGTTGCGTCGCACAGCTTGAACAACTTGTCCTCCCAGCCCATTCCGCGCTGCTTCCAGCGCATGGCCGTGGCATTGCGCACATTCTTCAGCGCGACCACATCAGCGGCATGTGCGTTCAGAAAGGAAGCGTCGTATAGGCCCATCGACGACGAGGGCATCCAGCGTGTCAGCGGCAGAGCGCACGCTGGTAGTCCGCCGCACCAGAATGTCGCGTTGCTCCAGAAGCCAGCGCCGACCGAGACGGTGTCGTGCAGGTAGAACCACTGCGCCACGCCGCGAAATCGCTCCGGGTTCTCGACGATGTGCACCATCGCTGTGAAATCGACGCTATTGTGGCGCACGCGATAGTGCAGTACGCCGCTCTCTGCTTCGACGTAGGCGGCTTCGTCGCCCTGAGCGCCGCCGAGAAATACGTGCACCTGCTGCGCCGGCACGCCCGCAGCGCGCAAAGCAGCCAGAAGGTGCGCACGCGGTGCCGCGTACGACGCGACCGAGTTTATGGCCACGTGCACGCCGGGGCACGACGAGCTGGAAGCAGCCATGTACTCTTTTCACAGTTGTAATACTGATGAATACAGCACTTGCCCGCTCAGAACACACATCTATCCATTAACCATAAACGTTGTGGCGGTGACACGCACTCACCCGAGCACGCTTTGTTGTGCAATATTCGATGTGCATAACGTAGTAGCAGAATGATCCTCTGGCTCGAGACACTTGACAAAGTATCGAGACACATGATGAATCTGCCGGCCGCGTTTATCGCCGGCACGGACGTGTCGCAATGGACAGGATCGGCCACTTGTCATCGGGAACCACGCCAGGCACCACCAAAGGCGACACGCACACCGGCAAACATACAGTATGTTCAGACACAACACCCACCCTCACTCACAAACAGGGCCTCTCTCGCGCCCCTCGTAGCTACAGGGCTCATGCCATGACATGAACCCGGACATGTGTATCCACATACCCATATACGAACACTGCCCTCGACGCGAGCTCGGCGATTGGTCCGTCATCAGGTCCGTCACATCGATGTGACTCGCACGTACAGGAACCGAGGGCCTGAAATCTCTCTCAAGACTTGTACGCCGATGGACCGTTCTGCATTTGTCCAGGAACCATGCAGCACTGTCCCTCGAGGCAGCCTTTCATCTGCAGCACGCGCTCACGGCGCGGGGCATCCGCCTCAGAAGCCGCTTGCCACGCCTGCGCTGCCTTGCCCTGTGCCTCGCCGAGCGCGGCGAGCTGCTCATCTGTCGGCCTGGCTGGGACGGCAGGCTCCGCGGCAGAGAAAGGATTGTGCAGCATGCGGCGCTCCTCCTTGCTCGGCAGGCCCGTGTTGCGCGCGTTGCGTACGACGTTCTCGACAACGTCCATTTGTGTTTCTGTCGCTTCAACCACCGAACGATGTGTGCGCCGAGACTGGGAACCGGCCGACTTGCCGACTCTGGTCTCCGGAAGCGCTCGGCTTCTTCGTGGATTTCCGAGGACCGCCGATCAAGCGAGACTCGGTCAGTCAGTCAGTTTCGTGTCAACATGATATGAGGGAGGGGGGGGGATGTAACGTCGCGGTTCCCCCGCGCTCTCCACGTCTCAAAGTACATAAATACGACTCCGCACCCGCACCCCTCGGTCAACACAAGTTACAAGTGGCTGAGCGAGAGACTCGTTTTGCTCAAACCGGTAACTTGACCGGTAATATAGGGCCCTGTCGGCCAGACACACAATCAACGGCCCCAATGCGGCAGGCACCAATGGCAGGCACTCGCGACTCGGAAAGCACGCTCACGTTAACGCCAATGGTTAACGCTCACGCTGAGCAGGACCGCCGCCGCGAGATCCAAGTTCCAACGGCAACGAACGGCAACGCGCTCCGAAACACCCGCTGTAGGGGCGATGACCGCTGTTATTTTCGGATATCGCTTATCGGTAAGGGCGGTAAACTCACAACGCATCAACACTCCAGTGCCCCCAAACCCGGCCGTCTGAGCCCCTCGCGGTCTCGTTTCTCCTGCGTTTCCATGTGCCGGTCTTCTCACGTCAATTCCAATAATTCAATTCCTTCTCGCTGTTATGAAATTTGAAATTGAACTAGATATGTTCAGCAAACGATTGACCCTCCGGCTCGAGACACATGATGAATCTATCGGCCGCGTTTATCGCCGGCACGGATGTGTCGCAGTGGACGGGATCGGCCACTTGTCATCGGGAACCACGCCGCCACATACAAAAGGCCTAAAGGCGCACGCATACCCACACACACACAGGGCTTCTCTGGCGCCCCTCGTAGCTAGGGCTCATGCCATGACATGAACCCGGACATGTGTATCCACATACCCATATACGAAACACTGCCCTCGACGCGAGCTCGGCGCGAGCTCCGTCATTTGGTCCGTCACATCGATGAAACTCGCACGTACAGGAACCGAGGGCCGGAAATCTCTCAAGACTTGTACGCCGATGGACCGTTCTGCATTTGTCCAGGAACCATGCAGCACTGTCCCTCGAGGCAGCCTTTCATCTGCAGCACGCGCTCACGGCGCGGGGCATCCGCCTCAGAAGCCGCTTGCCACGCCTGCGCTGCCTTGCCCTGTGCCTCGCCGAGCGCGGCGAGCTGCTCATCTGTCGGCCTGGCTGGGACGGCAGGCTCCGCGGCAGAGAAAGGATTGTGCAGCATGCGGCGCTCCTCCTTGCTCGGCAGGCCCGTGTTGCGCGCGTTGCGTACGACGTTCTCGACAACGTCCATTTGTGTTTCGGACGCTTCAACCACCGAACGAAGTGCGCCGAGACTGGGACCGAAAGACTTGCCGACTCTGGACTCCGGAAGCGCTCGGCTTCTTCGAGGATTTCCGCGTCCGAGGACCGCCGATCAAGCGTGACTCGGTCAGTCAGTCAGGTTCGTCGCGGTACCCCCGCGCTCACCAAACCTCCCGTAACTATCTAGATACAAGGGGTCTTAGGGGAGTACACAGGTGCACGTGCTCACTCGTGCGTTGCCTTGGGCCGGTGTGTGGCCTTCGGTCGGCCGAAGATGAGCGTCTGGGGACACGCTGGTGCACCTCCCGTACAAATAGCTTGTTGAGGGGTGGGGGAGTAAGTGGCTAAGTGCACGCGCTCACGCTTGCATTGCCTTGGGGGCAACTTGGGCCGGTGTGTGGCCTTCGGTTGGCCGAAGATGAGCGTCTGGGGACACGCTGGTGCATAGCTGGTGCACGGAGCGCGCCTGCCAAAGTTGCATGCATTTCATTCCGTTGCCCCGTTTTATACCTATTTGATGTTTTTGTTTCGATTCTGTTTCAGACGCCCCTGTGACTACAGACACTCAATGGGCACTCTCAACTGCGCACCAGATGGCGCTTCCGCGCGCTCACGGTCACCCTCACGCTCGCTCGAGGTCGCACCGCAACACCCACCCACCACACCCATCCGTGTGGCCGGGCGGTTTCAATCTCTGTAGCGACACAAGCAGCGGCTCGAGCAAGCTGCTTGCTGCTACTCTGTCAGTTGCCAAGGAGGAGCCGGGACCGAAAGCCGAGGCAACAAAAGCTGGGCCAGGCCGGGAATTCGGGGCAGGCTCGGCAGTGGCCAGCACCTTGGGCAGCAAGCTCGGTGGGAAATGGACCCAGGCGAAGCAGGTCACCGACCTCGACGGGAAGCCACCCGAGAGCCAGCAGATGGACTGGGGCAAGCCATTGAACGATGTTCAACGCCTTGTGAAAGAGGAGCGCGTCATCCAAGCGCGGCTCGACAATTATTCGTTCGATTACAACGACATTTGGGCGGCGCGCGAGCGCGTGCGCACCTCCAAGAGCCTCTCCGATATCAACGTGTTGCAACGCGATAAAAAGCGCGTCGTCGCGCGTTTGCGTAAGTTTAAGCGCGGCCTGCTCAATCCTAACAGCACGACGATGCAAGTGCTAGACCTGTTGACGCTCTTGGCGCTGGGCTTCACTGTCCTCGTGACGCCTTACGAGGTGGGGCTGATACTGAACCCGATCACGTCGCTCGACTATGCGAATTATGTCGTCAACGTCATCTTCTTCCTCGGCATCATTACCCAGTTCTTCCTGCCGTACCACGAGAAGGCACAGGAAGGCGGTCGTCTCGTAAGGTCCCACTCGCGCATCGCGAAGCGCTACGTGCTGGGGTCGTTTTTCGTCGACGTGGTGTCGACGATCCCGTTCTCTGACCTCGCACCGCTGTTGATGTCAGGTGAGCAGTCCAGCAAAGAGCTCCAGTTGCTGCGCATGCTGCGCGCCGTGCGGCTACTCAAGCTCGGGCGCATCTTCCGAGCGTCCCGAATCCTCGTGAGCCTGGCGGACTTGCTGGAGCAATGGTTTGACTTCAGCGTGAGTTTTGCAGCGCGAACACTCATCTTCTGGACGGTCGCTATTCTCCTCCTCTTCCATTGGTTTGTCTGCTTCTGGTGCCTGCTCGCCGGCTTCTTGGGCACGCAGCGCACAGAAGTGCTCGAGCTTGCACGGCTCGCTGACGGCACCTGCGAACGCGGTCATGGCGACTGCCTGAGCGCGTGCGAGCAGGAGCTGTTAAGCACCATCATGGCGAAGAGCGTCGAGGTGATCAACCAGGCCGAGGTATGGTGGTGCCACGCCATTGCCTCCGGCGCTATTCCGCCGGAGGCAGTCGGCCCGCAGCATTTTGAGCTCTACTTGTTTGTGCTCGGCCATGCCGAGCTTGAGCACATGGTCATACCGAGCAACCGGGCGGAATACGCCACGAACTTTGTCTGCCAGTTCATCATGTTGATCGTCTCCAACATCTTCGTCGGCGTCGTTGCCAACGCCCAGGCTGAAGCCAACCCGCTCGACAAGGCGCACAAGGCGCGCCTGGACCACCTCAACCACCTTCTCGACTCCGTCCGAGCGCCCCAAGATCTCAAGCGGCGCACGCGCGAGTACCTGCGATGCACGAAGGACCTTGTGGCCATGCAGGGCTTCACGGACCTCTACGACCTGTTCTCGCCCAAGCTGCGCGGCGACCTCCTCGGCTTCATCTCGAATAAGCTCCTCAAGAACGTCCCCTTTTTCGAGAGTTGCGAGCCCGGTTTCATGCGGGAGCTCTCACTGAAGCTCAGTCACGTCGGGTACGAGGCGGGCGACCGCGTCAAGCTGGCGGAGCCAACGCTGTGCATTGTGTCGCGCGGCACCGCCGTGCTCGGAGGCAAGCCGATTTCTATCAATCAGTTCTGGGGCGAGGATATGGTCGTCACGTCGAAAGCGCTGCGCGACAGCCGTATCGCTGTCGCGCTCACATACATTGAGATCGTGACGCTCTCCCGCTCCGACTTGTTCGAGCTGATGGAGAGCTGGGACGAATCCGCGAAGCAGATTCGGATCGCAGCGTTAAAAATCTCGATGATCCGTGCTCCCCAGATCATTGCTAACTACCTGAAGCATAAGGCCATCGAGCGCCGAGGAGGCGGGGACCCCACGCCGCGCATGCTGGTGGATGAAGCCAATCGCTTAGAAACCGCTCTCAAAAACATCGGGCCCAACTCCAAGTTCGAGTATCGCGAGTACCACGAGGTAATGAAGCGAATCAACGGCGCGTTGCCCCTGCGTGGCTTTGCTGTCGAGCAGCGCTTTTCAGCGGATGTGCAAGTGGCCAGCCTTGCGGTCGCCGCGCTCAACGTGGCTGGTGATGATGGCAGGTTGCTCTTGGACGAGGCCGGTCAGGTGGTCAACCGCAGCGGCGAGACGGTCAAGGTGGTAAGGGAGACAGAGGATGCGTGGAGTAAGGAGTTCATGGCACTGAGGCTCGAGTTGCGTGCCGACTTTAAGGAGGTTTACAGGCAGCAGAATGAGATGCGCCGTGAGATTGCTCTCCTCTCCAAGGCGCAGTCTAGGGCATCGTCGACTGCGAGCGATGCCATCGAGCCCATTGCCGACCGCGCGCCGCGAGCGGAACGCACGCCAGGCGCGGAACGCACGCCCGGCGCGGAACGCACGCCCGGCGCGGAACGCACGCCCGGCGCGGAACGCACGCCCGGCGCTGTGGTGCGGCGCAACGATAGCATGCCTCGAACCATTCGGCGTCGCCAACGCTGTGGCACAGGCGTGAACGACTCGCAACCTGGCAGGGAGCCGGCTGCGGATCTTTCCGCCTGAGTCAGGGCATAATACCGAGTATCTCAGACACGCCTGCAGTGTGCAGAGAATTACCGCAATCTCACTCACTTCTCAGGATGAAAGACTGTAGGTCCCAAAGGTCAGTCTTGTACTCGTATAGGAATTTCGTAGTATCTAATAGGCTTGGTGTAGAGAACCTCACGAAATCTTGATTCTTGTACATGTACAGAGCGAGAGACTCGCGATTTGCTCAAACCGGTAACTCGACCGGTAAAATAGACAAATTAAATAATATTACGCGAAACATATACGCGAAAGGGGGATTGACGTGGCTTCGTGGGCGTCGTCTCCCACCGGTGAGATGCACGTTCTCTCACCAGCACCTTCACATTCATCATCCTCTCACAGGCGCCTACCCCATCGCCCATGCCCGTGCCGACGCCCACTTTCGACTTTGGAGCAAGGGGAGGCAACTGAGGTGGATGGCGACGTAGTCATGGCCGAGGGCGAAACGTTCGCTCGAGACACATGGCCGAGGGCGACACGTTCGCTCGAGACACACATATTGCTAACCATGCGGTGGACGACCTGGCGCCGAGGCGGCCTCCCAGCATGTTGAGGTTGTGCCACCGCCGTCGCCTGCTCCGTATCCCTCCGCCGAGGAGAACGATCACCTCTTTCTGCCGCCCGAGGGCTCCTTTGTATGCGTGGCTCCGCTCTCCGGGATGGCGTGCTGCCGCCGGAGAGCTCAATGTCTTCACAAACAACAAGCTACTTGTACAGGAGGTGCTACGGGTGTAGAGCCGAAGAGTCCCCCCTGGGGGGCAAAACGCGGAGGTCTCCTGTACAAGCAGCTTGTTGAGGGCACCGTCTCAAGGGAAAGCTTCGCACCCCTTGGTCGACAATTTACTTCGGCGCTCTACCCTCTTTTACCTTAAACGTTGACGGAAGGGGGTCGGTGCCGTGCCGGACGCTGCCTGCTGTTGCGCTCGGCTCGCTGGCATGTTCGCAGGGCGCCACAAGCTGCAATTCAGGTTTGCCAGCTGCTTGAGCGGGGTGCTCGATTTATTCCTCGTCGTCGCGTTCTGATTAAGCGCGGCCGCAACGATACTCTCGTTGCACCAATGCACCACTGCACCACTTCTCATCCCAGGCGGCAGCGTTATGCTTCGCCGATAGTACATCCGGAGTGACGCCACAGTCTGCACAGATCAACAAACGCCGTGCAGTCGAGTCGGCAACATGCGGAAAGGAATGCGAGGGCTCCATGGAATGCGAGCACATGCGGAAAGGGCTCCATGGAATGCGAGGGCGCGCACCGCGCTGAAGCAACCTTGCCCTTGGATGAAATGCTTGGCGGCGACCATGGAACACAGGTCACAGTCGGCACTCGCGGGCGGAGCAAGGGTGCCCTTCGACACGTGCAAGATCTGCTTCACGTACTCTCGGGTGGAGTTCCCGCATCTGACATCGTTGCTGCTGCTCGCCGCACTAAAGTGCGAGGCGGCGAAGACGTAGACGTGCGTGCGGGCGGGGATGAACGGTGCATAGAGGTTTGGCGACAATGGCCGCCTGTGGCGCTCTGCAAGTGAACTGCCGCAGATAACGTCCCCCCTCGCAGGTGGAGCGCGACACTAGCTTCGATGTCCAGTGGCAAGGAGCAATTCGAGCAGATGCGGACTGCTGACGATGCCAGGGCTGCGATCGCGTCGCCGGCGCTCGATATCGTGTGCCTGGGTTGCACCGAGTGCGATGCGTGCGTCTGAAAATAATCCGCTGCAAGACTGTCGCGATGGGTGCATACGAGTTCCAGCCGTTCTCTCCTATGTAGGTTGCCCCAGAAAAAGTCACCCAGGCGATAGCTGCTCATGCCCGCTTCGTTCGACAACGGTGACCTAACTCGAACCCAGCACACTCGGCGGAGCGCTGGTGGAGCGTGCTTTGAAGAAGAAGCCCGACAGTGAGGGTGAGGGAAGGCAACATGAGGGCTTCCAAACTTGAGAAGTTTCCGAAATGGGTAGCACGTAAGTTACTGCGACCAGCCGAGCTGGCGCCAGAGTGTTTCGGTTTTATGTCCGAACTGCGTCCAAACGAGAAGGACTGTACGATGCCCAAAAATGGAAAGACCTTCGACTCTTCAGAAAGAGCGATGCGGCCTCACATTGCTTGGAGGGTTTTCCTAGTAGGCTCTTTGCTTCGAAGGGTATCAGGTTTTCCTCAGCGCATCGAAGACCTCATCGATCGTCGCGCCGAATCCCGCTCTGTCGCGGCCGCCATTTCCCTTCTCGCCATCGATGACAACGCCGAGCAGCAGAGGCAAGAGGAGCAGCAAGCATCATCGGGGCAGCAGCAGCAACCACGGCGGCAGCAGCAGCAGCAGGAGCAGCAGCAGGAGCAGCAGCTGGAGCAGCAGCTGGAGCAGCAGCTGGAGCAGCAGCAGGAGCAGAGCGCTCACACTGTGCGGAAGCTGGGATCTGAGGATGCGTCGGATTCGAGCGCAGTGCCACCGGCCGACCGTCTGCATCAGATCGCGGGCAGCTTCGCGAAGCGAACCGTCGTGCTCTCGACGGATGCGGTTGAGAGGTTCTCTAGCACCGGCATCCCTGCGTACGGGCTCGCGATTGTGGTCGTCCTGGGCACGGTCCTGGTCTTCCTTCTCTGCTGGTGCATTGCGTACGGCGTGTGTATGTGCTGGGCAGAGCGCGAGGCGCTACAGGGGGCGAGGCGACACAAGCCGCACAAGCGGGATCGCCTCTCATGACGGAGGCAGTAGATAGCCGAGCGCGCACTCAAATAGAAGCATGGTGGCATGCCAAATCAAGGGGCGCCGCCCTCTCTGTCTCGCCCGACGCTGAAGGCTCGGCTGAAGGCAGAAGTGGGGCTGCGGTTGGACGTCTCGATGTGAGAGCGTCTCACGGTCACGTATCTTCACGAGTAATTAATTTCCAAGCGCGTCCTCAATTTTTTCGACGTTCTCTTCACCCATTTCGACGTTCTCTTCAGACGCGGACCGGCCGGCCGCACGCGGTGACCGGTGTTGAAACACTCCCGATAGGGTGAGTAGTGAAACCCTCCCCCAAGGTCAAAATCTTACGCCGGGCCGTCTTCTTCATGCTCTTCTTCTCCTACCGATACCGCGGTACGGTCGTGGTACGCCGCGGCATCGCGCGTCGGGCGGGACATCGTGTCCCCTCCGCGCGGCATACCGGACGTGACGTGCGGTGCTCAATTTGGCGGTGCTGTAGGACGATTCGATTCAGGGGTGTGAACGGAATGGAGCGCGGATTCGAATGAATAACCTTATCGTTTTTATTCGAATGAGCGACGAAACAGCCAGCAGCACCGGAAGGTGCGAGGCGCGGAACACGCCAACCATGACACCAACACGGTACGGTACACAGCGTGTACTTCACACTCTCTTCAACGGCCCTCACGAACATCAATCGACTTGGACGATGTCCACGCGCGGCCCCTGAGCGACGATGCGATTGGGGAGCGCAGCCTCACCCGTCGGCCGCCACGGCATGGTGCTGATCCCCATCCGGCCGGACTCCTTTTGGCGCTGCTGCGCCTTGCGCCCCTTAGCGCTCCCGGTCGTCATGTGCATCGTCCCCCCTTCTTGGGCGTCGTACTCTGCCTTCATCAGGTTGAAGTAGCGCTCGGTAGTGGGATTCGTCGGGAGCCTTTTCCCCACAGAGGCTGCGTACGCGGCCGCCGCGGCGGCCGCTGCCTCCTCGGAGGCTTTGTGCTCGATCGCGGCTTCGGCGGCGGCGCTCAGGGCGCTGTCGCCGCTGCTGCTGCTGCTGCCCGTGCTCAGCTCCGTTGGTACCCGTCCATCGTCGTCGAACGTTCGGCCGGGCGGAGGGACGACATAGAGCAGCTTGGCGTTGACCGCGTCCTTGAGGATGACGCGAGCGGACCGTGACTCATCAGGGATACCTTTCATCACCATGAAGCCCCGCATGAGTGCATGCGCCATCAGCACCTCGCGCGCCATCTCGGGCGCATCCGGGTCCTCTTCGAGCACCTCCTGCGAGCGTAGCCGGATGGTGTACACGTGCTCAAACGCCGCGGTGCCCAGCCTCTCGACTAGCAGGCGCATCGGCGGCATGTAGTCCTTCATCTGGTCGATCGGCAGGATGCCGTCGCAGACCATCTGCGCCTTGGAGCCGGCCGTCGTCGGAAAGACGAGACCCGGGCAGTCGCAGAGAAGGATGCCAGGCGTGTCGGGTACTAGCAAGGTCTGGAAGTGCTTCGTCTTGCCGGGGGTGGCGCTCACATTGGTCTTCTTGGCCGCGACGAGCACGTTGATCGTGGACGACTTGCCCACGTTAGGGTAGCCCACAAACCCCACAGTCGCCAGTCGCTTCCCGTCGGGGCCCACTGTGGGGTGTGTGGTGCCGCCCCGAGGGCAGCGTCGCTTGATGAGCCCGAGGAGCTCCTCGCGGGTGTGGACGTGGGAGGTCCCAAAAAGGCTGTCGTCGTACCCCTCGCCCTCGTCCTCGTCCTCGTCCTCCTCGTCTTCCTCGCCGTCTTCGTCCTCATCCTCATCGTTCACCTGACCTGCCTGCACCTTCACCTCCGCCTCCACCCGCGGCGCCGTCTTGGGCGCCGCCTTATGAATCCCGGCCATCCTCCGAAGCATCTCGTCCTCATCCTCCTCGTCGTCCTCGTCCTCGTCCTCGTCCTCGTCCTCGTCCTCGTCCTCGTCCTCGTCGTCCTCGTCCTTCTCCTCCACCGTCTCCGCCGTCGTGCCGTCCTTGCCGTCCTTGCCCAAACCCGCCTTCGGCGACACCGCCGACGCCGAAGCCGCCTCCTCTCCGTGCACCTCGCCGTGCACCTCGCCGTGCGCCTCTCCGTGCACCTCGCCATGCATGGCGCCGTCGGCGGCCGCGTTCGTTTGGCGAGACGGCAGCCCCAGCAACGCCGCCCTCTCTCGCCGCGCGGCCTCGTCGAGCGACTGCTGCGCGGCCGCCGCCGACCAGAAGACGAAGTCGATCCCCTTCTCCCGGAAGTACGACGCCCACGCGCGCCGCTGCCGTTCGGTGAGCAAGTCGGCCTTATTGATGAGTAAGAGGCAGCGCTTCGAGGGATCAATGTCGTGCACGTAGTGCTCGAGCTCCGCGCAGCGGAAGAGGAGCGGGTTGCGCCCGTCGACGATCTGGCACAGCAGCTGCGAGCGCTCGAGCACACGCCACAGCTGCCGCCACACCTCGAGGTTCTTCTCAAACGGCGTGAGCAAGTACCCCTTGTTCTCCTCGAGGTCCGCCATCTCGCGCCGCCACTCGAGGAAGGCATACTTCTCGTTGGCCTCGAGCTCCTCGCGCGCCATGCCCTTGCGCCATGGTGGCCTCCGCGGTACGCTCACCACCACCTGCTCGGGCGCGCGCACGCGCTCGAGCTCCATGCGCGCCTCCTGCCCGACAATGACCATCTCGCCACGCTTGGCGGTGAAGTCGGTGCCGGCGAGGGCGGCCTGCGACATGAGCTCCTCGAGGTCGTCGCACTGCGTCACCGAGCGCAGCTTGTGCTTGCCGCGCTCCGTCTCGATCGCCTCGTCCTCGTTCGCCAGGAGCCCCGGATTGATTGTCGGAAACTGATGCCGGATCAGCATCTTGCCGAGGTTGGCGCCTTGACGCTCGGAGGCCTTCTTTTTGCCCGACTTTTGGTGCAGCTTATGCCCTTTTGGTACGCCCGACATCGCTGGGCCGTGGGAACAGTACTAGCGCGGCCCAGGTTAAAGATAGGGCCAACGAAGCGGTGAGCGCGACCGGAATGAGGAAAAATGGACGTGCGGCGACGTCACTGTGAGGTATGACTATGAGCTGCTGCTGCTGTGAAACACACAACGCGCACGCTCTCCGCGCTCGGAGCGCTCGTTAGGGCGCGATTAGAACGAATTTTCGAGCCTGTCACGTAGGAATCCTATAAACATGTGTTGGAATAGTGAACATTTGAGCTCTCGCGTTCCAATCTTGTGTGGGCAAGTCACGTCCATGGCGGCGGCGGGCCGCACTGACTGTGAAACGTTGGGACCCCGCGATATCGGACGCGTTCACACGAGTTTTTCGGCGGCCCATGTCGGCCTCCTCTGCAGCTCAAGCGCTGAAGCGCGTGCGCGACTCAGAGAGCTACGCGCGCAAAAAGATGCAGGAGGAAGCTGAACGGATCGACCAGATCGCGGCCGCCAAATTACTCAAGCTGCGGGCGCAGGCGCAAGACAGGCAATGCATGTGCGCCGGGCTCAACTTGGGTGGGACCTGGGCGGAGGCTTCGACGCAGCTGGACACGATCGTCGACGTGGGTGCCGGTGCGCGCGCCTCCAAGGCCTGCGGCATATGCGGCACGCACTATTATTGCGATGCAGTCAGCGGCGCGTGGTCCAGGCTATCCTTTCGGGATGTGCTGCTCGGTGCGAGCCCGACATGGCCAGTAGTGCAATCCGAGCACAAGAAGTGGGCGCAGCAGCTCGCCGAGGAAGAGGCGGTATTCGCCAAGATGGTGCTCGCTGAAGCGTACGCGCTCCATGCGAGTGGCGAGTGGCGCGAGGAGCTGCTGGAGGCGGAGGAGGAGGAGCACACCGACCGGCCGCGAGGAGCCGAGGAGGAGGCGCGCGCGCACTTGGCGCACTTGGCGAGCTATGTGGCGCTCGCCGCGCCAGCAGTCGCCACTGTGCGTGCGGAAGGGGTGGCTGGTGTGCCCGCGGCAGTAGTGCGTTCGAGCATCGGCCTGAAGCTCTCATTCACACGGCGCAAGAAGAAGCCGTCGAGGCCCCCGTCCACGCTCGCCGATTGACGCGACTCGTGTGGTTGAGGCGGCCGAAGGTGCCGCCGCGGCCAGCGAGCCTGCCGAGAAGCCCGTGCGGTTCTGACAGTGCCGTGCGTCTAACTCCGAGTCTGTGACTCTCCCGAGTGCGCGCTGCGCGAACGCGTATATTTTTTGATTTTTCGTGCTACTTTGACCGGCGCGCAGGCCACGTCGCACACGCAGCCGCTCCGCGAGGTACGCCCGCTCCCACTACGAGACTCTGTAACGAGCTGTAAAGCATTCTGTATCTGTATCTGTATCTGTAGCTGCACCTGCACGCGTGTCACGGCTGGCCCGTCTGCCGCTCTCTCTCGTAGTCGCACCATTGGGAGCCGTCCTTGGTCACTGCTCCCAAGGTCTCTGCCACCACTCCTCCTCGCTCATCTACATCACTCCTCGTGGCGTTGGCGCTTGGCTGCCTGACTGTCAGCCTCAGCGGCAAGCAGCTCCTCAACACGCGTCGCTGGTGCACTGGTCTCCGGAGCGGCAGCCATCGAAGCAGCTTGCGTCGGGGCAGCGTCCGCCGGAGCAGCGGCGTCCGCCGGAGCAGCGGCGTCCGCTGAAGCAGCGGCCGCCTGGGCCGCCTCGCCCCCCCCATTGGCTGCCACGGTTTGGCCACTCACGCCCGCGTCCGCACCCGAAGCGTAGCGGCGCGTGTGCTCAACCGCTGTCCTCTCGTAGCGCGCGTGGTCGTTGACAAACTGCGCCGTGATGTCCACCATGAGGCCATCGTCCGGGTTCGGCTCGGACATGAGCAGCTGAAGGGATGAGAGCACTGTCGATATGCTTAGCGACGGCTTCCAAGCTCCCTTGGGAGGCAAGTTGAGAGTGTCGAGGCAGATGCGGCCCGCCGAGTCAATGTTCGGATGGTAGATGGGAGTGACAAACTGCACCTTTGGCGGTTCGAAGGGGTACCGAGCCGGGATGCAGATCTGCAAGTGGAAGCGACCGTTCGCGTACGGCGTGCCCTCAGCGCCATGGACGACAGCTTCGAGCTTGTTCATGCTGTCGTCGCATGCCCACGCGGAGATGCCTGGTGGTGGGTCCTCGAAGAGGAGCTTGAGCTCCTTCTGGACGCGCATGAGAGCCACTCCTTTGAGCGCCATCCCGCAGTGCCACTGAACTGGTGCTCTTTCCGGGTCCACGCGTGCGTGCGTGTGCGCGCTGTTTGCCCAGACTCCCGCCCCTGGGATGGAGTTGAACGCACACTCGTGTCCCTCTTTCATATGAACACAACATGAACAGATCAACATTTTCCCTCGTTCCTCAGCAAATGGCGACCGCATGCGCTCTGTGTCGGAAAACCCGCATGTGGGGGAAAACTGCATGCTTCTTTTATGTTTTAAAATGGTTGACGCCACAGCCATCGCCATTCTCCTTTCTGGCGAGCTCCGAACCTTCCCAACGCTGCTTCCGAATTTTGAGGCCGCAGTGCTCCGACCCTTGAGGCCTGTCGACACCTACCTGCACGTGAGCCTCACTTGGACGATCGCCGCCTGGAACAATATGACAGCACTTCCGGACCCCCCCTCTCACGTGCTGCCTGGAGCACTCGCCTTGATACGTGAGCGGCTACGCCCGGTGTGGGAGCGCATCACGGAAGTTTCAAACGCCGCGGCACACTTTGTGTTCGTGCGATGGCGCGAGCTGTACGCCGCCATGGTGCAGCACGAGCGCGAGAGCCAGATCACATACGGGCATGTGCTCCGGGCGCGGCCCGACCTCGTGTACTACTGCCATCTCGACCGCTCCTGGCTCACGCGGCTGGAGGCGCCACTCTTATCGTGGGATACCTTCATATTCTTCCGGCGCGCCCTCGCCCACGTGATCCTACACCTCGCTAGCAAGACCTTCGAGTGCTCGACGCGGATTGAGCTGTGTGTGCCGAGCGCCATCGTGCGGCTCGCGAACCAATCCTACTACGACATCCCGGCCAACTTTGACCTCCGCGTCGCGTCGCACCCGCAGCTCGCGAGCATCTACCGCCATGCTGACTGCCCCGCGGGCCTCGATCACTGCTTCGAGCACGAGCGTGTCCGAGGACGCAGCCGGTGCTCTGCGAGGTATTGCAACGAGCCGCCCGCCGCCGCGGCCGCAGGAGCGGCCGGCCGCAGCCTGCCCGCGTGCGCCTCGCGCAGCCGCATACAGACCGCGCTACACAAGCCGATCGGCCTTCGGGCTTTCCGCGCCATCTTTGTGTACCACACGCGAGGCAACCCTTGGTGCCAGTGCCACGCGCTCACCACGAGCACGGAGAACTCGATGACCGGACCAGTGAAGGACGCGGCCGGTGCGACGCGATATTACACCTCGCCTTGCTTGCTTGAGCCTGTACCTCGATGCTGCAAGTTCCGAGGCACGATCCATCGCGACGTTGTGCGCGATGCGACGAAGCTCGCGTACCCTACGGGCTGTTCGCCGTGGTTTAGGCCTGCGGAATGGATAGCCGACAACCATGCCGACAACACGTCCACGACGGCTCCGGCTCCTCGGTTGCGCGCCCTCTTTTGATCCGCCTCGGAGAGAGAGTTTAAATTCAGTGTGCCTGTGCTAATGATGATGTAGTACTCACACACAAATATGCGCTCGTGTGGCCAGTCAGTCAATCACACCAAAGTGGCCCCCGGCAGCCCGGCAGCCGCCGCAGCTAACCAAACCTTGCGTTCTTGTTCTTTCTCGTTCCTCGTCGCTTGCATGGCACGCTGCACCTTCGCCTTCAATGTGAAGGCAATGTGCCGTTTTTCGAATGTGTCTGGAATGGGTGGCGCGACGGCACGTGCACTCAAAAGGACCCTCACCGTCGTATTGGCGACTCTGATATGGTTCCGACCTTCTGAGGATACCTTGCTTGGCGACCATCGGATGGGCGAACTGGCGACGTGATTGGGCGTGCGCGCCTTTGTTGCCTGTGGGAGGAGCGAGAATTGGGGATAAATAAGTGCTACGAAGGTGAAGGGGATGCGATCGCGCTCAGACACTCACGTGGCGTATCGTGCGGGCCTCCCGCTCCTCGTGAGCCCATTCGTGCGGCGTGCCATGCCGTCGAGCCTGGATGGGCAAGCGCAGCTCCGCGCCGTGCATGCAGCTGGTAGGTGAGTATCCGAGGATGCGTTGCCTTGCCGGTGCCGACACGGGCCGGAACGCTTCATATCGACTCGACGGGTCTGCTGCTAGTGATGCTGCCGTCGCTGCTGAAGCATGGTTGGTCGCGAGACGCGTTGGCGCAGACGTTGCCACGTTCTGGTCCTCAGTCTCTGAAATTGGCAGCGACGGCGCTGAACGTTTAAACTGTAGTCTGACGTGCGGCGTGGGCGTCATGGCCGGACCCAGCCATCTCGCACGACCCATGGCGGAACAAACCGTTGCTTTTTTTTAACTTCCTTGGGCCTTTGAAAAAGATCTTCGTCGCCACGCGCGCGGCTATGCTGACGCATGCATGCTTGTTTTTGTGCTCGGGACAGTGGGGGGTGTTTTACGCGTGTTTGTGACTGTTAAAACGGGTCGAAGAATACCGCGACGACACGCGCGCAAATACCCGCACCTAATGCCATATTAGTTAAGGGGCGGCAAGCTGCCAAGCTCAGCACGCAAGCAAGCAAGCACGCTTGCAAGCTTGTGCTTGCTCAGCACGCGACCAGCACTCAATTGCCGAACTGCGACCACTGGCATGGAGTCAGCGAGCGTCGCGTCCTATTGGAGGTGTCCTACCTCAAATCGCAAATGTCCTGCCCGGGCCGCGACCACAGGGACCCGGCAATCAGCCAGGATCACGCATCTTTGAGCGCTCTCGATCGACGCGCGTTCTCAAAGTAAGATCTCGAGGTCTCGAGGTAAGGTCAGCCCCGCGGTGCTGAACAGCCGGTCGACCGTTACATGTCGGCAAAGCATTTCGCATGAAACGGTGAGTCAACTTTGGAAGCCCGCCCCGCACTTCGAGTGAGTGGATGGAGGGATCGATGGAGGCCATCTTTCTCGAAGAAAGCCAAAACACGCGCACGTTTGCGACGAGCCGATTTGGGCAGTGTGATGCACCGTGGGAGCAACCACCAGACGCGTCTCCCCCCATCAAAAATAAGGAGGCCAAACGAATCGCCGTGATGGAGGCCATCGTGACCGAGGCAGTACACGCCATGGCTCGGGAGGTTGCCGCCAAAGCACTCAGAGAGTCGGCGTTCGCTCTACAGCGGCTCGCATGGCCGGCGGAGCTGACCACGCCCAATCTCTGGACAGAGAAGCAGCACGCACCGGCCGCTCTCCACTTTGTCTTTGTCAACGCGCGAGCCTCGAACGGCCCCGCGGCCCTCTCGCCCCGAGTGCAGCTGCCCACGGCGATCAACTTCTTCGTACGTGTCAAGTTCCAGCGGGTTGGTTTCCCCTTCCCGCCCGGTGTCTCCAAGCACTACCTGCACACGGCGCGCATGCAGGCCGGCCATGTGTCGGCGGGCCTCGTAGCCCGCATCGCCTTCGACGCTCGTCATGTCATCGGCTTACTCAAGCACCAGCATCTCACGCTGTGTCAGTTGGTGCTCGAGGTACCATCGACTGAGAGCGTCAACCCAGGGCTGCAGCCGACCAAGTTATCCTTTCACCCGTGCCATGCGTGCCAGCTGCATATGGGCGGCGCACGACTGCAGCCGCGTGGACCATATGGCCCAACCTCCCCTACGCCCGCTGCCGCCGCCGCCGCTTCGCCCAAGGACTCGACGAGGGGCAGCGCCGTGACGGGCAGCGCCGTGACGGGCAGCGCCGTGACGGGCAGCGCCGTGACGGGCAGCGCCGTGACGGGCAGCGCCGTGACGGGCAGCGCCCCCCGGCTGATCGTACCCGTGTGGCCCGTGGTCGGTGCGCGGGCGGGTCGAGCTGACCCGTTGCTCATCGTGCCTCCTCGCCAGCGTTCCATCTTTGGTACCTTTGGCTCCTCTGACGGCCGTTTCGGAGCAGCGCTGGCCTCATTCCGAGTGGATATGATCGCGCCGAGCGCAGCGATCAAAGAGGCCTCCAGGGAGGCGGCGAGCGCACGCAGCAAGAGCAGCGCTATCTTGGCGTCGGCATGCGAGGCGCCGTCTTGGGCGAAATCCGCACGTCTCGCCAGCACAGCGCGTCCTACCGGCAAGCGCGGTCCGCGCGCGGGCGCTGTCACGAGCAGAGGCGCTGTCACGGGCGCGGGCGTTGTACCGGGCGCGAGCACTGTCACGAGCACGGGTCAGACGGCGAGGGCGTCCACTTTCCGAAGTGCTTCTCTCGGGACGCTCGTGCAGCCTGCAACGTCCGACAGGACGCCTCTCCCTTCGGCACGACTGCTCGGGAAGGAGCTCGAGGTGGGTGCGACTAGGCGCTCTGGCTCCGCAGCAACTGGTAGCGACCAAGCGCAGGAAGCAAGCCCAAATTAGGACGCAAAGCCCAAATTAGGAAGCAAGCCCTCGATACCACCATCGCCCCTATTCGAGCGGGCAGCGCCCACTACGGCGCCCATGGTCCCGTCTGCACGTCTACCGAGCGGCCCGATGCGCATGACGGCCGATGACAGAATGGAAGCCTCCCCATCGGATGTCAGAAACGTCGCGGCGCTGCTTGCGTCGGATGTTGGAGTACGCTGTACGGCCATCGGTGCACGTGATGGACGACATCGAAGTCACAGCACTATAACTTGATGAAAGTAAGGTCATAACCTCTCAGTACAGTAGTGATAAGGGTCCCTGATACCCAAAGCCAATTAAACGATGCTCACGGCTTGCTCTCTCACCGCACGCGCCCTGCTCTCCGTCGCACTGAACAGCTGCACGCGGTTTATGTCAACGGAATCGTGCCTTGCAATGAGAGCGCACAGCTTCCGGCCACGTACACGCACTCGTCGGCCGAGCGGCTGCGGATCAGCCCACCTCGCCGGCTCGCCTGCAGGCAGTACATCGGCTCCTCAGGCGCCCTCCCGAGCTTCTCCGCATAGTATTGATTCAGGAAGACTTGGATCGAGCCGGTGGCAATGTCCTCGTCGATCCCCAGGGCAGGGACGAAGTTGCGCACGGTGAAATCGGTGCGCTGATCGAGCACTCCAACAGCACACTCGGGAAGGTAATCCTTCTGCTGTGTCACGGCTCCGGCCGTGCATGCAAAAACACCGACGGCCTCGAGCTTTCGAATTGCGGCAATGTCGGGCGTGAGTAAAGCGAACGCTTCAGGAGTCAGTTCTGCGAACATGAATTTGCCACCAAGCACGAGCCCATGCTGGAGGATATCGCTGCCCTTGGTGTTGAGCGCTTCCTCCAAAGTCGCGCGCGGCATCGTTTCAATCGCCGACCCCTTCCCGCTCGGCAGTGCGACCTCATACAATAGCCCTTCGCTCCTCAGCGACACCTTTCCGTAAATGGATGTGAGGTCAACGGCTGCCAAGCCAGTGCGCGCCCTGACAGCAGCGGCCACTCCAAGGCAGGTGTGTCCAGAGAGGATGGCCATCTCCTTGCCATGGAGATTGAACATCCGGACCGTGCCCATCTCTAAGTCGACGAAGCTTGTTGTCGGCTGCGCCGTCTCCCGTGCAACCTTGCTCATCCATTCGTCGCTCATGTGCATCATGGATTTCGCAGGGAACACAACACAAGTCGGGTTGCCAGAGAACACGGTGCTCGTGAACACATTGACGACTTGAAAGTGCGCAGCAGCCACTTTGTGCATTGCCGACATCGGGGAGGCTTCAACGCTTCAACGTGTGAACGCGCGGGACGGGCGCCTATACCATTTATGGTATGTGACAGCCCGTCACGGCTGAACGCTAGTGGATTCTGCATTCATATGTACGCCGGTCCGGTGTCTTGGGCGTCGAGATTATTACCATTACGTTGGCTTTGTATGACGACGGTTGGTGTGAAAGTGCAGTGTGAAAGTGTCTTGTGTGTGACGAATTGAAACCATTGGCTGTGAAAGGGGGAGACTCGTCAGGAAGGACCACATTCGAACTTCTGTGCAGTCATCGTATTCCTTGCATTGGGATCTCACGGTCGCAGATTAGACAGCGTTTGTCAGCTCCTGCTCGACTTGCGAAAGTCGAGGATCACGCCCGGCTCCGGAAAGCGCTCGAGCGTTTCGGCCCACGCCACTGCTGTGACGCCCTCAGGCACCCATGCGACCGTGCAGCCGAGCTGTGCGACGTCCAAGCAGTTGTCACGCTCGTTATCGAAGAAGAGTACCTCTTCAAACGCGAGCCCCGTTTGCTCGGCAATGTTGCGCAGGTGCCCTTGCTTGTTCCCCTTGTGTATCTCCTCGATCTGCATCACGTCCTTGATGCAATACCCGCTGCCGATGTCGAACTTGCGCATGCACTCCTGCGCCCACTCTGGCTCGTCGGTGCAGCTCGCCACGCCGACCACTGTATTGATCCAGGCCGGGTCCGTCTTGAGCTCGCGCAGCACCTCGGGCACTGCGCCGATCATGCGCACCTTGGCGCCGCGTACATCCGTCAGGTCCGTGCCGGCCGCAGCCTTTGAGAACGGCGCACCTCCTCCCCACAGCATGTACATATCAGGGTACCAGAGGCATCCGTCGAGATCAAAGATGATTGCGGCTGGCCGCGTGGCGCTCGAGGCGAAAACTGCGGGCCGCGTGACGCTGGAGACGCTCATGAGGGCCGCGCTGCTGACGAAGGCGGGTCGCACAAGCATTTATGGCGAAGAAGCTGCCCTCAACGAAACGAGGTGTGAATGTGTGGTTACGGCAGGATGCACGCCCCAGTAGAACGCAATTGCACCTTCAGATTCCGCGATCGCCTAGGCGTAGTCGCCGGTGGAGGTTGGGCTAGGTCAGCACACGATCCCTGACCACGTGTGCCTGTCGCTCCCCTGCAGCAACCCCCTTGCAGCAACCAACCAAATCGGCGACGAGGATGCCCTGTCCTCGCTGACCACGCTGTGGCATCTTCACAGCACTCCTAAAAAGGCCGAATTGCATGCATCAACCGCCGCGACGAATCCGTGGCGGTTCAAAGTGGCCACCACAAGCCACGATGCATAGTCGTGCGAGAGGCGGTTGCTCACCGATGCGGCTGCTGCTGGTAGGGCTCGGCCTGGTGAATAGCGGGACCGTATGCAACGAGCCGGGCTTCGAAAACTACCGACGCGGCGGCGACTGCGTGCGGCCGCCGCTTCCCGTGTGCACCGACCCACAAGCCGCAAACTACCTTCCGCCGGGTCCAGGTATGCCACGGCGCGATACAACGCGATACACGCGCGCTCACTTAAGGGCCAGTGCGCTGACCTGCACTTATGAGCGCTTCTCGGCACGCAGGAGGGTACACGTCGATCGCTGTCGAATTACCGCAGAGCTGCCGGTACAACCTGTATGCATGCGACGACGACCAGGCTGACAACTTCATGTGGGCATGGATCGTCAACGAGGGCACGCTACGCTTCACAAATTACAAGCCGCGCCCCGACTGGTTCGAGTACGATGCGACGACGGGCCTCCACATGTGGCGGCAGGCCGCCGATGCGATCACGGCCGTGTGGGCCTTCATACCCTCCCGTTCGATGTGTCAGTACGGTGGCTGCAACGACACGCTCGCCTCCAATTACCAAGCGCGGGCCACATTCAACAATGGCTCATGCGTGTACCCGCGGATGGGGTGCGCGTCGCACCGCTCGGCCGCGTGACCCGCACGCCTGCCCCATCGCGTATACCAACGCCTGCACCTCCATGAATCTTTGCATCTACCGCATCCGCGCGTCCGCCGCATCCCAGTGCCTTTGGCTTTGCATGTGCCACTCATATCTGTCCGCTTCCCCGTGTGTCTCTTTGCGTGCATCTCGTCCCGCAGCTGCACTGACCCCACAGCTGCCAACTACCACCCGGCGTACTCCATCTCGTGCGCGTGGGCCGCGCCGCCCCCGCGCGCTCCACCTGCTCGTCCTCCGCCCGTACCGCCGCCGCCACCGCTGCCTCGTCCTCCCCCCATCCCACCGCCCTCGCCGCCGCCCTCGCCGCCGCCCTCGCCGCCGCCGCCCTCGCCACCACCACCGTCGCCGCCGCCGTTGCCACCTCCCTTTCCGCCCCCTCCGTCGCCGCCGCCGCCTTCTCCACCGCCGCCCTCGCCACCACCGCCTTCACCGCCTCCGCCTCCACCACCTCCGCCACCACCACCGCCGCCGCCCCCCCCACCCCCACCGCCCCCGCCACCA
>Ga0210248_100328_pt1 | contig 41598 bp, 17 predicted proteins | sample ChrtobMetP3_32mM_FD_155493 | JGI IMG/M metagenome (GOLD analysis project Ga0210248, IMG submission 155493) | Chrysochromulina tobin associated microbial communities from unialgal haptophyte culture, Seattle, Washington, United States - P3_32mM | ecosystem: Host-associated > Algae > Haptophytes >...
CCGGCTTCCAGTAGCAAACCGTGAGTATAACTGTGGTACTGTGAGGGACCTACCGTCCTAGTAACGCTCTCCCGCAGTACCGTTAGTGCAGTTAGAGTAGATAGCTCTTCTTACTTGTGAACTACTTGTGAACACGCCCGTCGTCACACTGAAAACCAAGCACCCCCTGTGCACGGTGACCACCGTACCGTCTCGACGGACGGCTCCGCTCCCACTAATCGGAACAAGTCCTTACCAGTCAGTCAGCACCGTCACCGTCCGTCTCAAAGGACGGCTCCGCTCGAAGACGCAAGACGGATCGTTGAAGCGAGAAGCCGGAAAAAGCCTGGAAAATGCAAAATGATCATGCGAGCCAACTCGCAAAAGTATTTGTGCCCGTGGGGGAACTCGTATACAAGTAGCACATTCACTCATCAGACGGTGTCAACATCTCCGCGATCCTCAACTTGAGCTGCTGGATCTCCTCCTCGAGCCTCTGCGTCGTCGAGACGGAGGCACGCTGCAATGCGACCGCCTCACACTGCAGCACTTCGTACTTGTGCTCTGCCATCCGAGCGGTCTCGCGCATGCCCTTGAGCTCGATCTCGAGCGCGTTCATCTCGCGCACGAGCTTGTCGATCGTCTTCGACTTTGAATGCAACTGCTCCCTCGCTGTGTCCAGCTGCTCGTCGAGGTTCGTCAAGTCCTCGGAACCTCGCGCAATCTCATCGAGCGCGCGGTCGCGCTCCTGCCGCAGCGCCGACTGCTCCTCGTCGAGCTCGCGCACCAGTAGAAAGTAGGGGGTCTTGGCCAGAGAGGCCGAGTCTGGCCGAGACGCGGCGTCTCTACCGAGGCCTCCCTCACTGGCTATGGACGCGCTGCGACCCCGCCGGCCAATACCGCCGCCGCCGCGGCCAGATGGCGGTGGCAACGCCGAGCCCGCGGCGGCGGCGGCGGCGGCGGCGGCGGCGGCGGCGGCGGCGGCGGCGGTGATGCTGCTGGCAGTCTGCGGGGTGGCACTCTGGAACGTGTTTGAGCCCCAGCCTGCCGATGGCGGCGGTACAGCCGAGGTATCCGAGAGACACGTGGCAGCGGCGGCGGCACAGCTCGCGTTCGCGGGCCACTGGCCATCGGTGAGGGCAGTGGCCGTTGGCCAGTTGGGCTCCGCGGCGGCCGCATTGGCGGCAGCGGCCGCCTCGAAGGTAGCCACGAGTCCAACAGCAGAGGGCTGCTGAGAAAGCATGCAGAGCTCGAGCGTGTCGTGCACCGTCTTGAGCACCGGCCCTAACGGCCCGAGTAGGGGCACCATCGCGCGCAGCGTCGCGAGGGACACGTGGCAGCCGTCGACCGAGGGAGCGCCCGTGCGCCTCAAGTCGGCAGTGTCGAGGCCCTCGGCCAGAGCGACGGCGAAGCGCACGGCCGGTGAAGTGAAGTCGAGGGGCCGGCCGTCCATTCCGAGCGTTACGAAGGGCGCGTTCACAAAGGGTGGCACGACGCCCGCGGAGGCCGCCGAGGCCGCGAGCGCGGCGAGGGTGGCGGGATCGCCCTGCAGCGGCAGCGGCAGACCCGCCGCCGTGGCCGCCGCCATGCTGTGCACCGGCGGACCGTCCGCGAAGCGCGAGGGTAGGGTGCTCAGGCCCGCCGAACCGACTCGGGGGTTACGCTCGCGCGCGGAAAAGGCGTGGCGCGGCGAGCGCAGCCCCGTGGGTGCGGCCAGACCGACGGGTCGCGCCCACTGGCGGCTCGACAGCGTCGGCCGTCGCGGGCTCGGCTCCTCATGCGCCGCCGGGGCACGAGTAGCTGCAGGCGCCGGCAACGACTCGTACGTCTGCAGAACCTTCTGAAGCGAGTCAACCTCGGCGCGCAGCTCGCCGGCGGCCAGCAGCTCTTGCTCTCGGCGCGCTCGGCGCTCCCGCAGCATCTTGCGATGCGGATCTTCAAGATCTGCCGGCACGATCTTCACCGGAAGGACCGGCGGCGATGGCTCGTTGCCGCGCACGATGAAGTCCGGGTGCCTTGGGTGAATCCCAGTTTTCCAGGGCACGTGCGGCGGCTTGGGTGGATGGGTGAATTGGTAGATCTCGGTGGGCGTCAGCGTCCGCAGCGTCTTGGAAGCTGCCACGATTGGATTGGAGCGGCTCTTCAGCGGGTCGCCTCCGCTCGAGAGCGCCGTGCGGGTGCCGTACTCGAATTTAACCTCGGCCGATTGCACCCTCCAATTCGTGCTGCCACCGGGCATCGTGGCACGCTCTCGGACAGCTCGGCGAGCGCAAGAGTCGGCTCGAAGATGGCCAGAGTGCTCCTTTCTGTTCGAGCGCTCCAATCGCCTTTCCTTTTTCGGAATGAAGGGGTTTAGCCTCTGAAGAGGATCGGAAACTGATCGGTATTTTGCGTAGCCATCAAACGCAGAAGCGCAGCAGGATGTATCCGGACATATTAGCAACTTCGCGCCTCGAATCCCGCAATGCTTAGCGCCGTGGAAGGCGCGATCGCGCATCTGCAGCGGCTCGACTGGGGCGGCGGTGGTCACGCGACCTATGCGGCCAGCAGCCGCCACCACGAGCGAGCCGCCGAAGTCGCGGCCGCAGAGGCGGCGGCCGCGGAACAGCGCGTCGAGGCGGCGCTCGCACGGAGCCAGCGCCAAGATGCATCTGCCGCAGTGGACGCCGAGCTGACCCACATGCGCACACTACTCGCCAAAGAGCGCGCGGCGCGGCAGCACGCTGACATGCTGCTCGAGCGCGCACAGACGGAAGCCGAGGCAGCACGGCGGCAGCACCGCGAGTCGCTCGACGCATTGGCGCAGCATGAGCGGTGGCAGCAGCAGCAGCAGCAGCAGCAGACTCCGGGCCATGGCAGGAGCAGCAGCGACGCGTCGTCACCGTCGGAGCGGCGCACGTCCTCGATGGGCACGCCGTCGCACGACGAGCGGCGCATGACCACCGAGCTGCTGCTGCTTGGGACCGAGCTCGAGGAGCGCGAGCAGGAGCTGAGCGCGGCGGATGCGGTGCTCGCGCAGCTTACGGGCGAGCTGCGCGCGAAGGCGGAGCGCGAGGTGCGCGCGGCCACCGCGGGCGCGACGGCCGCCGTTGCGGCTGCCGAGCGCGAGGTGCGCCAGGTGCGAGCCGCAGCTGCCAAGGAGCAAGCGGCGGCGGCCGAGGCGGCGGCGGCGGCGGCGGCGGCCGAGGCGGCGGCCAAGGAAGAGGCGGCTGAGGCCACAAAGCGGCTGGAGCAGGCAGAGGCGCGGCTTGCGGCGGCCGCGCCCGAGGCGGCAGCCAGTGAGCACGCGGCCGACGCACAAGCGAGCGCCGCGGAGAGCGCCGCGGCGTTTGAGGAGCGCGTCGCGCTGGGCGTCGCGCTGGCGACGCGGCTACTTGAGCAGTCAGAGGGTGCCGCCCGGGAGCAGGCTGCAGAGGCGATGCGGCGGCTTCGTCAGGCCGAGGCGCGGCTGGAGGAGGCCGAGGCGCGCGCGCTCGCTCTCGCGGCGCGGGCGGCCGCGGCCGATTTGGCGGAGACGCGGGCGGCCGACGCCGAGGATAGGGCGGAGACGGCGGAGGCGCGGGCGACCAGCAGCGCCGAGGCGCGCGTGGCGACGGCCGAGGCGCGTGTTGCGAGTGCGGAGGCTAAGGCGGCGGAGGCGGAGGCGCGCGCCGCGATCGCCGAGCGTGCCGCCACCGAAGCGGCCGCTCGTGCGCTCGAGCAGCAGCGAGCGGCAGCGGCGGCCGCGACGAGTGCGGCCAAGGCCGAGGCGGCGGCCGCCGCGGCCGCCGAGCGCCGCCGTTCAGACGATGCGAACTCGGCGGCGGCGGCGGCAGCGGCGGCAATGTCGGCGATGGCAGCGGCGACGCCCTCCGGGCGGGAGCCCGCCCTAGCAGTCCTCTCTCCTGCCAACTCGTCGTGGGAGGAGGTGGGCGTGTCGCGCCAGCCCGAGGATCTGTTCCCCGAGCAAGCCGAGAATGCGGCGCGGGCGGCCGCGCTGTCGGAGGCCCTCCGAGAGGCTTCAGAACGGGTGGAGCTGCTCGAGGGCACAGTGAGTGATCTGGAGCGACAGCTCCGGCTGGTGCGTGCGAGTGCCGACGAGACCGCCCTCGCCACTCACGCCGAGCTGGAAGGCCTCCGCGCGGCTCTCCAGGCCGCATCGAGCCGCGGCGGCGCACGCGACGAGGACGAGCGCGATGAGGACGAGGCCGACGCAGCCGCCGACGAGGACGACGCAGCGGCGATCGACATGCTCAAGGCGGATGGCGGTGCCAAGCCCATGGGTGCTCAATACGGCGCCGATGAGCTCCAGCAGCGAGTGGCGGCGCTCGAGGCGGAGCTGCGTGAGGCCACAGAGGCCAAGGCGGCGGCGACGGAGCAGCTGGCCGCGGCGGCTGTGGAGATGGCCGCTCTTCGCGAGCGCCTCGTAGTTGCGACGGCCGAGGCGGCGCGCGTACGCATTCCGGACACGCCGTTCACGCGACCAGCCGACACCATGAACGGCACAATGGATGACGCCGCCGACGGCGGCGAGGGCGAGGGTGAGGGCGAGGGCGAAGGCGAAGGCGAGGGCGAAGGCGAGGGCGAGGGCGAGGGCGAGGGCGAGGGCGTCGTGGGGAGCGAGGCCTCCCTCGCCACCCCGTCAGCCACCGCCCCGTCGGCCACCGCCCCTTCAATGGCGCCGATCTCGGCGATCTCGGCGGCGGCGTGGGCGGCGCTGAGCTTGGATGATCAGGTGGATACCCTGCGCTCTTACGCCACGTCGCACGGGCGTGCACTCTCGACGGGCGAGCTCAGCCGCGCGCTCACCGCGCACGGGCGTAACGTCGAGGGCGCCCTCGCTCAGCTTCGCCTGCCGCCGATGGCGTGGCTGGCCCCGACGACGACGACGACGACCAACACCATGCTCCGCACGGCGCCACGGCCGAGCGCCGCCGCGCCCGCGACGACGCCCCATGGCCCGCCGACGGGTAGCGCGCTCACGACGACGCTCATTGGCACGCCGAGGGCCGGGGAGATTGAGGACGAGATCGCGGTGCGTCTCGAGGCGCTCGAGCGCGCCTCGCTCGAGCTCGAGGAGCAGCGCGAGGAGCTCGAGCGCGCCGCGCAGGCGGCCGAGCGCCGCGAGGCCCGGCGCGCCGAGACGGCGGACCTGATGGCGCAGGAGCTGGCGGACCTGCAGTCGGTGCTCGAAGGTCAGGAGCCGCCCGGCCCCGCAGTGGTGCGCCTCGCGCGCGAGCGCACCACTGCCCTGGAGGCGCTGCTGCCCGCGCAGCGGCGCGCAGCCGAGCTCGAGGAGGACCTCGAAGAAGCGTACCAGCAGATCGAGCGGCTGAGGGTGCGCAACGCAGCGCTGCTCGATCGCGAGCGCAAGCGGAGAGGCGTCGGGTAGGTGACAGGACTCACGTGTGGAACATCTAAATTCGCAGCCCAGTCCCCTCCGTCCCCTTCGACGCTTTTCAAGAAACGCCCGCAACAGCGCTTCGTTCGAGATGCAAAATATCAACGCCCAAAGGTCAAATTGAAGAAGCAACCACATGGTGAAGAAACCCAGCGCTGCGGGCGCAGCGGGTGGCAAGGATGGCGGCGAGGACCGTGTGCGCGTGGTCGTGCGCATCCGTCCGCCCGTGCGCAAGGACGAAAAGTTCGGCGAGGGTTCCGAGTCGCTGCAATACGACAAGGAGCGCAACCTGCTCTTCCTTCTCGCCAAGGAGGACGAAAAAGACAAGCGGGCTGACCCGAGGCAGTACGTGTTCGACCGCGTGCTTTGGAAGGACTCGGGTCAGAAGGATGCTTGGGAAGCGGCCGGCTTGCCCGTTGTCAACGCGGTCATGCAGGGCTACACGGGCTGCGTGATGTGCTACGGCCAAACGGGCGCCGGCAAGTCGTTCACGCTTGCGAATGAGTCTCCAGGCCAGGAGGGCGTCATGATCCAGGCGTTCAACCATATTTTTGAGGTGGCCGCCGCCGAGCGCGAGCTCAAGTACGAGGTCGCCATTTCCTTCGTGCAAATCTATCTTGATACGATCACCGACCTGCTGCAGCCACACGTGGACGTCGAGATCCGCGAGGATCCCAAGACGGGCGTGTACGTTGAAGGCGCCAAGTGGCAGACCTGTGCGAGCGCGAAGGAGGCGGTCGCTGTGCTGCAGAAGGGCAACTCGAACCGCGCCGTCGCATGCACCAAGATGAACTCGGCCTCGTCTCGCTCCCACGCGGCGCTTATGGTGCGAATCACCACGACGGGCGGCATTCGCACCCTAAACGGCGTGCTGTACCTGGTCGACCTGGCGGGCTCCGAGCGTGTGAAGAAGTCGGGCGTCGAGGGCGCCGCCTTCGACGAGGCCAAGGCCATCAACCAGTCGCTCACGACGCTCGGCCGCTGCATCGAGGTGCTCGCCTCGGGCAAGAAGGAGAAGCCGCCCTTCCGCGAGTCGAAGCTGACGCGGCTGCTCTCGCAAGCCATCGGCGGCGGCGCCAAGACGACGCTCGTCGTGTGCTGCGCCCCGACGATGACCGATCAGTTTGAGACGGTCGGCTCGCTCGACTTTGGGCAGCAGGCGATGAACGTCGTCGTGCGCGCCAAGGTGAACGCCTCGACCGACTACGGCTCGCTCACCGCTTCGCTGCTCTCGCAGCGCGACAAGAAGCAGAAGCCGATCCGTGAGCTTGAGGCGCGCGTGCTGCGCGAGCTCTCGCCTACGCTTGACCAGATCGTGAACCTCGAGATGGAGTGCAAGAAGGCCTCGCTGCAGGTCGAGTTGCTCGAGGATTCCATCGACGGGTATAAGATGGAGTTGGCTACGACCAAAAAGGAGGGTGACGTGGCGGCGGACGCGCATGCCGCTCAGATGGCGGCGCTGCAGAATGAGCGCAGCCGCGCGGCGGCGGACCTCGAAAAGGTCCTGATGCAGCTCTCGACAGATCCGGCGATGAAGAAGATTCAGCACGAGCACGAGCAGGAGCGCGCAGCTAACATCAAACGGACCGCCGAGATGCAGCAGGAGCTCAGCGAGACGGAGGCGTCCGTGCGCATTGCGCGCATGAAGGCCGACAAGGAGATTGACGGCGTGATCGCGACGGCGCGCAATCTCGGCCAGATCTCGGCCTTCCTGCTCAAGACGGGCGACGCGACCGAGGCCGCCGAGTTCTACATGCAGGCCAAAGCCATCTTCAACACGTTGCTGGGCGAGGACCACCCCAAGACTATTCAGTGGCAGGAGGACCTCTTCTTCTTGATCAACGCGCCGGCCATCCAACGGCTCGTCGAGCAGAAGAAGACGGAGCTTGAGCAAGAGGGTGCGGTCCCGTCGTCCTATTCACAGCTCCCGTCGGACGACCAAGATGACTTTGAGAAACCGTGGTGGATGAAGAACCTGTTCGACATGAGCGGCAAGGAGGAGAAGGAGAAGCAGGGCGAAGCAGAGGGCTGGTGGATGCAGAACCTCTTCGGCATGGGCCAGCACGACGATGCCCAGGTTGATGACAACGTCGACTACATGCAAGTCATCTTCGGGACACCACGCGAGGGGCAATCGACCGCACGTGGAGGCGTCAAGTTCACGCCGCGTGGCACGCTGGTCGCACTCTCGCAGGCCAACGGCAACAAGGCGGGCGTCGTCGCGCTGGGCAAGCCATTACAGAAGCAGAGCGGCATCCCCGAAGAGCAGCAGGCCGACGACTCGCAGACTGTCAACATGGGCTTTGCAAAGGATTGGGTCCAAAAGGTCTTCGAGACACCTCGCGGCGCGCGCGGCGGCGCCGAACCGGATGTGGAGCAGTCGATGCAGGATGCGGTCAAGTGGCTCAACCAAAACTTCGGCAAACAGAGCATTTGATGGAGCGGTCCCGGAGGCGCGGCCGGATCGGTTTGAATTGTCGATTTGAATTGGGCGCGCGATTGTCGGACGGGACGAGGGGTGGTGTCAGCAGCGACAGTGGCGGCGGGAGCAGCGACGCGCAGCGGTATTGCCGGCAGCTGCGGCCCCGGTGGGGCGCAGCGGCTTTGGCGAGCTCATGGGGTGTGGAATTCAACGGAGGCCGGGCATCGGCTGGAGATCGTCTATACCGTGGCTGTGTTGTGTTGTGCGGAGCGATAGTGCCACCCCCTGTGGAAGGCTGGAGTAGGCGGAACGCGGAACCGCGAGAGTTTGACGCACATGCGCGCTTGACATGCGAGCCGGAGTAGAGATTTATCACTTGTGTGACGCGCAGGGTGCATGTGACAATGAAATTGTCTATCGTCGGTATGTTGAATTCCTTTTGAATGGTTTATTCTCGATATTAGATACGGTATTAAGTTTCCGAAGATTATCATAATTGATAATATTCGATTCCGATATGGTTTCTTCTGCTTCAGATTTGTCTTCTCGCCGAGGAGCGAGTTAACAGTGAAGGGCGGTTGGGCTGGGGTGAAGGTAACCCCGGCGAGTGAGGTATCAGAGCGGGCGAGGCTCGCTCCCGTAGCCAGCCGGAGGGTACGGTGGGAGAGCGCTCCACCCGTTGGCTGAGCACCCGCTGGGCAGGGTTGATATCCGATCAGTGGTATGTGCCTACAAGAACCAACCGAGACTATCGGTCTGTTGCATAGGCACACACCAACGGTGAGACCTTGCCAAACGTCATCCAACGGGGGAGCAGGGCCCTGCTGGGCGCCCCGGTGAAACGTTTCGCCGGCAGACGTTTCGTTCCGCCCAGGCATCTCTGTCTCGCCAAAACGAAATGGCGGCGCTCCCAAGAGCAACCCCACGAAGCTCAGCGCAGCAGTCAGGGCCAACACACGTTCGCGTGTCCGGCGACTTTTCAGCGAACCCACCACCATCCCCTTGACACCACCAGTATTACCACCCGTACCGTACTGTGTGTTACTGTGTGGGACCATAGGGGGCTCGCGCCATGGCGAGCTCCCGCGGCTTTCTAAATATTCAATCCCATTCAATGAACTCGATGGGTTATGCACGGTCTCCGGAAGGAAGGACGCGCCGACCAGTGCGTACCCATCGGCAGACCGGTCGGCCCGCCCCGAAATCCGACTACGAGCGTCCTAACTGCAACAACTTTAATTTTTTGGAGCTGGATCCTGGAATTACGGCAGCCGGCACCGGTGGCGGTGCCGGGGCGGGCCGAACGCCCGGCGCACTTTTTTGACCTAGGTGGACCTTCCCACTACACTCAGGTAATTACCTCATAGGCTTTGAACACTGCGGGGCGCACTTTTTTGACCTAGGGGGACCTTCCCACTACTCAGGTAATTACCTCATAGGCTTTGAACACTGTGCCGCGAGAAGGCCGAAGACTCGGGCTTACCCGGGCTTGGGTTCGCGGCCGTGGAACGCTGGCATCCGCATGCTGCCACTTCGCAATATTCTGCGATTAGAGTTGGGGCACTTGGCATGGTGACCGCGAGATCGGGAGCTGGCACGGGAGAAGAGTCGAGACCTGCTCCGGCTCCGGCGCGGCATGTGGCTTCCGAGTTCGACGCACTTGAGCTCTGCCAGCACAGCCCGCGCTGACAGTCAACGAGCTAAGAGGTTGCCTCTCGTACAAGCCTCTCGACTCGCGTAAGAAACTCGACACACTGGACACTTGCCTGTAGCTGTTTATTCTGCGACACGAACTTCAGACGGGATCACGGGAATCCCGCGCCGTTCCCGCCCAGCGATGGCCTTCTCGTAAAATCATTCCTACTGTACCGGATATACAGGAATGGAAACTCTTTTTCCGCGAACTATGAAGTTGCTCCTCGTCGCCTCCGGGTCACTCTGTCGCCGCGCGCTGTTGCCGCGGCCAGCTGTTTGCGCCATGGCCATTTCGCCGCTGCTGCGAGGTGCCGGCCAGCGGCACCTGAGCACCCGCAGCGAGGCGCACGCAACGCTCGGGCTGCCACCCGATGCGACACTGGAGCAAGTCAAGGGCGCCTATTACAAGCTCGCCATGATGCACCATCCAGACCGCAGCACGGAGCCTGACGCGGCAGAGCGCTTCGCCGCCATCGGTGCTGCGTACAACAAGATCTTGGGCCTGCCCGAGCGCGCGCGTCGCGACTCAAAGGCGCGCGAGGGTCCACAGCAGGCGCCGTTTGCGGCCGCCTTCCCGCCATGGGTGTACCGCACTGCCGAGTATTTGCACCGCGTGCCGCAACGGCTGGACACGTGGCTGGCGCCCTCGTACGCGTCGACCATCTACCACCATCTGCGGCGCGAGGAGCTCGCCGAGGCGCTCGAAGTCCTCGAGGAGATGCGCCTTGAGGGGGAGCAGCCGTCCCATGCCGTGTACGAGATGCTGATCCGTGGGTGCACGATTGCGATGCGGCGGCCGTCGATCGGCGAGCAGCCCGACCACCTGACGGTCAACCTCGTGCAAAGGGTGCTCGAGCTCTGGGGCGACATGGAGAAGATGGGACGCAAGCCCGACTACCTCACGTACATTGAGCTGATGCGAGCCTTCGGGAAGGGAGGCGCGACTGCGCAGGCACTGCAGCTGTTCGAGAAGATGTGCAACAGCGTGCGGCTGCTGCCCGAGCAGCGCGCCTTCAACACCATCTACGAGGTGTGCGTGCTCAACGGCGCGTACAGCGAGGCGCTTCGGCTCTTTGGTGAACATGAGGAGATGCGCAAGTCGCTGTGGAAGCCGCGGTTCACACCGGTCTCCTTCTCGTTGCTGCTCACCGCGGCGGCGGAGCAGGGGCCCGAGCTGGCGGCGCGCGTGCGCCACCTGCCTCGTCTGCTCCACGAGATGGGCTCACATGGCGTGCTGCCACGTGTCGAGACGTGCGAGCGGCTCGTACGCTCCTGTTTGGAGGTCGACGAGCTCGAGATTGCCCAGCAGGTGGTGCAGCTGGCTGCGCGGGCCGGGCACACGATCGACCCGAAGCTGGCCGCTGCCGTTGCCGCCGGCGGGTGGGTGAGTGAGGACGGCGACGGCCGGCGAGATGCCGCTGGTGACGGCCGGCAGATCGACGGGCAGCAGCAGCAGCAGCAGCAGCAGCAGCAGCAGCAGGGGCAGGGGCAGGCGCAGGAGCGGGAGCGGGTGCGGGTGCCAGCCGACGAGACCAAACCTCTCCGATGAGCGCATTGCTGGGATTGGGACGTTGACGGAATTTGTGGAGCGAAACCGTCTGGGAACTGTCACGCTGTGTCGGTTCCAATTAGTCTCGAAGGAGAACCAGCTACGCTATACCGTCAGCTACACAAATCGAAATGGAACGATTCCTATGCCACGGGTGGTACCGGTAGCTTAACCTGAACTGCCTCGGCGAGTTTCGTGTCAAGTCTAGACTTGACTTGACGTGACGAATTCCTACTTACTGGGTCATACACGAACGGAACGCCGGGAAATCCTTTCTCCATGCTCGTTCCCCTTTTGCACCTTGCCACGTCGTTCATCCCGTGGACCACGCGAACGCCGAAGTCATGCAACGATGCGCAAACGTATGCGAGAATCCGCTGGGACGACAACGGCCTCAACTCATTTGCAGACACACGCCAGGTGGGGTTAGGCGGCGGGATTGAGTATGCGTTGCATCCCCATTTTTGTCGAGACATCCGTGCCTCGCTGCGCGGCAACCAGGTCGGCTGCGATCTCGTGGAGCGCGCCGTCCAGCACGCGCTCGACGTGTGGGCCGACCGTCATCCACTCATCTACTTCACACGAGTCAAGAACACGAAGCTCGCCGAGCTCATAATCGGTGCAAAAAGTCATGAAGTTATCAAGGCCAAGCGCGAGTTTGAGAAAAATCTCCGCGTCCGGACAAGAGAAGCACAGGCTGCGAGCGAGGTAGACGAGCTCGATGGCATGGCGGTTGATCTTGAAGAACTGAGAAGAAAAGCACTGGCTGCGAGCGAGGTAGACGAGCTCAATGGCATGGCGGTTGATCTTGAAGAACTGAGCTCGGGTGCAGTTCTCGGCTTTGCGCAGCCGCTGGCAAAAGAGTTGCAGGTCACCAATCCAAAACGCGCCGGCAAGGTCACCGGTACGGGCACGGGTGAGCTCATGCCGCAGACGGAGCGGCAGAGAATGCGAATCGTGCTCAACACCGACTACTGCTTCTACCTGCAGACTGACTGGCTATGCGTCGACGACGACCTCGAGGGTCAGAAGATCTTCCATTTTCGGATCTGGGTGTGCCTCGTGCTCGCCCTCCTCCTAGTCACCGTGGGCTCTTTTGTTGTAATCTGCAGCTTGTGGCGCACAGCGAAGCAGCAGCGGCAAGCAGCGTCGCAGAGCGAAGCAGAAGCGATGAGCAGCGTCGCTCAAGGTGACCTCGATTTCGCAGTACAAAGGATGGCGAGCTTGCAGAGCCACCAGGACGCGCAGCGTGCAGCCAAACGTAAGACTGTGGCATGCTTGTGGGTTTTGGGCTTCGGCCTGATCATTCCCGGTGGCCTTCTGCTCAGTGGCGTCTACGTCACTGAGATTCGCTGTGGTGACGACAACTCCCGTTTTGGACCACAACGCTGTCAGAGTCTGGAGGCCGTTCTCGCGCACGAGGCAGGCCATATCCTCGGGCTCGGCCACCCCGACCAGGGCCCCGCTCTGCACCTAGAGAGTGTGCCAAAAAAGGATCTGGTTGTGAGCTACACGCCGATCAACCATTCCAAGATGTGCGAGGGGCTGCACATGACTAAACCTCGCGAGGAGAAAGACAAGTGCGAGAGGCGGCGGCGCCTTCTTGACTGCCTGAAGCTCGCCCATTGCACTTGGGACGACGGCGGGCTCTCTGAGCGACGCACTAGCACTCGCAAGGGCGCGCGCAGCTCCCACCGTTGCATGGATGTGTACGCGACTACGCTCATGGCAAGCCACGACATAGATCCGCACGAACCCAACAGCATCCCAACGGCGGACGACCTGGCCGGCCTCTTCTTCCTGTACCCGAGCCGCCGCCGCTCGGTCAAGTGGTCGACCAAGCCGATCAGCGTCTCCGAGTACAATGTTCCCAAGCTGAAGCACGTGGCCACAGCACGCGGCATCGTGATCGGAGCCGAATGGACGAAAGAAGATTACGTGCGTGCCATTCTCATCTCCATCGAGCAAAAGTCCGTGCAGAAGCACGAGCGGTTCAACCAGGAGCGGGGGGGGGGGGAAGGAGCTCACTTGGTTGCTCGCCAAGCGAAAGGAGTTTCTCGAGAGACTCGTGATGAACGCTTCGTCATGGCGTTCGAGCCCGGAGCACAACAAGGCCTCAAAGGAAGCGGCCGAGGCAGCGGCAGCAGCCAAGGCGTCGGCCGCCGCCGAGAAGGTGGCGGCCGAGGCCAAGGTGGCGTTCGAGTCGGCATCGGCGGCCGAGAAGGCGGCGGCGGCCGTGGCGGTGGCGGTGGCCGAGAATGCGGCGGCCGTGGCGAAGGAGGCGGCCGTCAAGGAGGCGGCCGAGGCGGCGTCGGCCCGCACGGCAGCAGAGAAGGTGGATGCCAGCGGCCTTCAACACACTCAGGAACTCTTCGAGAATGCCTCGAAGGAACTCTCGAACGCCCGCACAGCAGCAGAGGAGGAGGTCGAGGACGCCAGCAGCGACCGCCTCGCGGCGATGGGCAGGGTGGGCGATCTCGATGGCGATGGCGTTGATGATGACGATGAGGATGGCGATGGGCTCCCGAACGAAGTCGAGGCGGGTCTCGACGCTCTGGAGGAGCTCTTGGAGTGCGTCACCGGCTCCAAGGTGTGCGACGGGAGCCAAGATGACCTCGAGTTGGTGCAACTGCCGACGCAGGTCGCAGAGCATGATGAGCATGAGGTGGACTCTGACGAGGGTCAGGAGGATAAGGAGAAGAACGAGCTCTGAGTCCATGTGCTCATACGGCCGAAGGTGCCTGGTGATATATCCGGAGTTAGCCCGCGCGCTCATCGCGCTGTCGGCCCGACTATCATGACTCGCCCGAGGTTCTTAGTGTGATCGAGTCGGCGGCACTCGGGCTTATGCGACTCGTGGCCGCCCCGCCCGGATGAGCGTCGCACCCTGGCCAGCTCGCTGCTCTGCACCCTGCTGTGCCGGCCCGAACGCCGCCCGGTGAAGCCGCCCGGTGAAGCCGCCCGGCCCGGGCGAGCACTACTTGCCGACTACTAGGCCCCGCCTAAGGCCCCGCCCAGTCCAAAGGACGTACCCCAACGGATCATGTGTCAGTGTCCCCCATTCATTCCGTTCCCAAACAGGTAGGCTGCAGGGTTGGGCCCCGGGTTATAAACCATGAAAACGATAGTATGGACCACACACCACTCCACTCCCCCCGTGGGTTAACCATTCACACCCGCACCCTCTGAGCTGACCCTTTCGCGAAAAGGCCGGGAGAAAGAGGACGCAGTGCCCGTCATCATCCACAGAGCGCTCGGAAGTACAGCAGGATGACGGACCTGTCCGCGGCCAACAGGCTCGCGGCAGCGGCTGAGGAGTGCTACGAGGAGGGCCGCTGGGCGCTCGCGGTCGAAAAGTTCGAGGCGGCTTCGGAGGCGTACGTCGGCGCGACGCTCCACACTTCTGACACCAAATGCGTGCAGGCGCTTCGCATGCTGGCCCTGTCGCACGCACAGCGCGCTCACGAGACGAGACTACGCATCAATCTGCAGCACGGCCTGCATGCAAACTTTGGCGGTTCCAAGGCCGGCGGCAACGGTGCGGCTGCCGCCGATGCCGCCGATGCCGCCCTGCGCCTGCGTTCCGACCAGGCCAAGGCGAGCGGCAGCAGTAGCGGCACGGCAGCCTCGGGCGAGGCGCTCGAGGTGTATCGCGCCCTCGCGCGGCTGAGCTCGCAGCTCATCTCGACACACGAGGAGCTCCGCTTCGGCGCGGAGGAGCTCGTGCGGCTGCTGTCGGCCTCCGGGCCTGTGTGCTCCAACGGAACGCCCTCGAGCGCCGGCGGCGCCATCTCGGGCTCGACGCTGCTCCACTCGTTCTGCGTCGTGTCGTCGCAACGGGGCGCGAGCGTTGCAGGCAGCACCACAGCGCCGCCTCCACCCGGCTCACAGACGCTGCAGCAGTCGGTGATGGGGGCATCGCCCCTCACGGCGCAATCGCTCGCGGGCAGTGCTGAGGCGCGCTCGGCAGCCGTCTCTCTCGAGAGCGAGGGCGCCGACGGGCGCGCCTCGATCGCGCAACTCACCGCCGAGAACAGCCGTCTGAGCCGCGAGAACCAGGCGTTCCGTCTAAAGGTGAGCGAAATGCAGGCAGTGCTTGCCAAGGCGCAGCGGCGCGCCGCGGATCAACTACGGCTGGTGCGCCGTGCTCTGAGTGCGCTCCGTGAGGTGCACGGCGCGCCGCGCCCCGAGCTTGCTGCTGACACCGCCGCCGAGATTGCCGATCTCCGCCGCCAGCTCGAGGGAGCTCACACGGTGCGTCGACAGCAGGCAGAGCTCGTGCGCAAGTATGAGCAGCGGTGGGCACAGCTCAAGGCGTCTGCACGCCGCAAGCAGCAGGCGCAGCAGGCGGCGGCCGCGGCACAGCAGGGTGCGGCAACGCAGCCGCATTAAGCGCTGCCATCACCGCCGCCGCCGCCGCCGCCGTCGCGGCCTTGGAGCAGCGATGATCAGGGCTCACGCGCGGCCTGAATGATGAGCGCCATGGTGAGCGCCCTATGTCATGAGCGCGGGCTGTGGGCGCCATCGCCGGGGTTAGGATTCCTAGGCTGCCTTCCGCACTGGGCGCAAGGGCAAGCAGCGATGATATGACGATGATGTATAATATATTTTAGTCCGGTCGAGCGAGTTTCCGAGTAGGGCAGGGCGACTTTGTGTGCAGTGCGGTGGCCGTGTATCGCGAGACGCGCGACCCCTCCGCGCTTCCTCCGCACCGAAAAGTCGAGCTCTGAACTCTAATCGAAGGCGAACTAATCCTTCGCCGAAGAGGAAGAGCCGCCCCCCACATTAGCTTTCCGCTTGCCCTTCCCCTTCGCGTGGGGTACCAGGTTCCCCACATACACCCACACCGAGGCGATTGCCGCATAGTGAGGGAAGACCTGCACCGCAAGCAGGAAGCCCACGTCTTTGTGGGGTTTCTGGTGGTAGTCGTAGTTGTTGAGCAGGTGCTCGACGATCATTTCGGGTGACGTGATCGAGAATGTGAGCGCGCGCCCCACAAGCAGATAGTCCGGTGGCAGCGCGGCGAGCAGCCTGCCACGCCACTTGTCGACGGCTCGGCGGTCCGTTGCAAGCGAGGAGCACGCGGCCATTTCGTACGTCGCCAGGCCCTGCTCGAGCACCGGCTCGAGGTTTCGATGCCAGTGCGTGCGGAGGCCGCGCGCACCACGCCACGACTGGTAGCCATACTTGATGGCGAGATAGAGTTCTCGCCTCAGCCTCATGAGCCGCGAGGATGGTAGCTTAGGCCCAATACGACCGACGGAGTAGAACGGTTTGATGTCCAGGCCGCCCAAGGGCATGAAGTAGGTGCCTGGTACGCCGCTGCCGCGCCCGCCCACGTAGATGTAGTCGTCGCGCGTGAACGGTTCGGTCGCGCCATCGGTCGGGTCCAACTGGAACTTGGAGAACTCGATCTCGCTGAACTTGACGCGCATGCCATCGAGCATGCGATGTGCGTCCTTGTGCGCGAGCAGCGCGTCATGCAAGAGCTGATTCTCCAGCTGCCGGCCGTTGGTGTCGGGCCTCGCGGGCCCCATATCCCTCCAAATGAGCCCGAGAGGAAAATTGAATGGGAGCCATCGATCTTCATCACTCTCCAGGTTGAAGCTCTGTTCGGTGATGGCCACATCTTGCAGGTTGGCCCACAGGTTCTCGTGGTTGACGAGCACCTCGATGGTGTCGTACGGGATTCGCTCCATCAACGGCGGCAGTGTGAGCTCGGCGAGCCTTCCGGCCTGACCTAAGACCACGCGCCCCACCATCGGTGCGTGCGTGTCCTTCCCCTCGCCCTCGGCCCCCGCCGGAACTTCCTTGACGGGCTTGAGAATGCTCGCCAGCAGCGCTTTGGGATCAGCCTTGATCGCTTTGGGATCAGCCTTGATCGCAAACTTGTCCACTACCTTTGCCATCGACTTGAACGACTTCGAGTCGCCACCCACTTCGCGCAGAGCCCGCAGGCCACCTCCAGCCGACCCCAGGCCACCTCCAGCCGAGGCACCTTCGGCCCCGTCCGGTCGGTAATCGCGGGGCGTCTCATACGGATCGATTTCTCCCTCCTGGGTCCACGGCTCCTCGTCATCGTGGTACAGCAGCTTCTCCTCCCTCTTCTGCAGCTCCGCTTTCTCGCGCTTAGCGCGCTCCTCGTCGCGCAGCCGCTTGTCCTCGGCCAACGCCTCCAGCGCGCGCAGGTAGCGCTTATCATCATGCGAGAGCGGCTCGCCTTTGTCTCTCTTGGCGCCGTCCTTCTTCACCGTGTCGAGCGTGGTGGCGTGCGCTTCCGTTTGCACTTTCATCATTTGGAGCGCTGCCACCTCCCCTGCGCCCTCGAGGAGCACACTTTGGCATCGCGCGGGCAGCGTGTAGCAGCATCCCTTGGTCGTCTCCCAAAACTTGACATCGCCGGTGGGCTCGCGCGTGACCACCCACACGTGCTGCTGGATGCCACCGGGCAGCTTGCCAATCGCGAGGTACGCGTCGAGCCCAAGCCCGAGGAAGAGATTACACATGAGGATCGCGTGGTCTTCACTCGCTCCCTTTCGAACGTCCAGAAAGTAAGTGGGCGAGCTCCAGATCGGCTCGGTCGCCTTCTTCTTCTCTTTCTTGATGTGCGCGTCCTGCTGGAAGGTGATGCAACGCACCATACGGGCGATGGTCATGGGATCGCTCACGTCGCGTGGTGGCGAGCACTTGCACAGAAACGTGGGCAAGAAGCGGCGGGTGTTCGTCTCATCAAGTGCCGTGGTCTGGAACCTGCCGGCATTGAGCAGGCGCAGCGGGATGGCTGCGCGCCACTCGTGCTCACGATCCGTGAACGACTTGTCGAGATCGGCGCCGGTGTGCGTGTCACCGATGACCACGTCTTCGGGCAGCGCGGGCGTGAAGTACGCCTGTGGGGCGAATAGGTCGCAAGTCGTGGCCGTCAGTGGCGGTTAGTGGCCGTTAGTGGCCGATCATGGAACTCACTCTCAGGGGTCATCCGGGGAGTACCACTCCGATGGGTCATCCAAGGCACTCACATTAAGGGTAATACCGAGGAGCACCACTCCGAAGAGTACCACTCCGATGGGTCATCCGAGGCACTCCGAGGGGTCATCCGGGGCAATCACCTTGATCTTGATCTCGCCACGGCTCTCGCCCATGCCTTGCTGCTTAAGATTCATCGGGCTCTCGTCGAGCACGCGCGTTCGGAGTATCGCGCCGCCGGTGCCATCCTCGATACGATGGACTTGAGAGGCCGTGATCTTGGACAGGGGGATGCGGACGAAGCCAATGTCATCGGGCGCGACGGGGTTGTGGTGCAGCACGTACACGACGATGTCGCCCTTGGCGGCGAGATCTTCGGACGAGATACGGCTTAGGTTCGTTGGGAAGTACAGAGTCTCATCGTACTGCGGCGAGAGCGTCGAGCGAATGACGCGCGTCTGCTGCGACGTGGCGGCCCACACGACACTCACATACGGATCACACGTGCCATCCGGCTTCATCTGCGGCAGGTTGGTGCATCGCACGATCTGGACCGCCAGGTACGTCATCGTCTTGAGTCGTTTGACCACGTCACCGAACTGGGTGTGCTCGGGCTCCGAGACGAGCACGATCGAGCCCTCGATCTGGCCAGCTTGCTTGAGGCGCGAGGGGGGCAGCGTCGACGCAGCCTCGCCGACGCCCTTGGATGCTTGCGGAACCGCCCGTGCTCTTTCCTTGTCGCGGCGCTCAGCCTCCCTATCGAACATGACCAGCGACGCCTCGATGTGCCCAGAGAGCAGCACACCACGCAGTGGCACCTCAGCCCAGCCCATCAGGTCGGCCGACGAGCCATAGTCCCAGTCATACACTTCGATGCGCAGCGTCTCGTTCTCGAGGTCGGAGCGGGTGCCTGATGAGGGAGCCAATCAGAGCCAATCAGAGCCCATCAGAGCCAATCAGAGCCAATCAGAGCCAATCAGAGCCAATCAGAGCTAATCAGAGCCAATCAGAGCCAATCAGAGCCAATCAGAGCCAATCAGAGCCAATCTGGCTCGAGGTCGGAGCACGTACCAAAGTAGTACAGCGACCGCTTTGCGTCTGGGAATTTGGGAAAGAGCGTGTTATTCACGTGCTCCGTCGTGGTCGTTCGCCCGAAGTAGCCGCCACGCTGCAGGGCGTTGGCGAGGCTTCGCGAGCTCGAGCTCTTGATGGAGAACTTGAGGAAAGGGTCCGCCGTCCCCTCGCCTCCAGCCTCGGCCTCCATGGGAAGCAGCTTGCGCGCGCTCCACTTTTCGAGCCTCATCTCGAATGTGAATCGCTCTTGCAAGTGGATGTGGAAGTGGCAGCGGTACGACTCGACCGTCGAACGGCCGTCGCGCTCGCAAAAGAGGACCTCCTGCTGCACAGAGCCGGCCACAATCTCGAGCAGCTTGATCGAGGCCGTCGAGATCTCGATCAGGTTGCCGAAACGCGTCTGCTCGGCCAAGACCAAGTGCAGCACGCGCTTGCCCAAATCGCGATGCGTACATGACCACTTGCCCGAAAACTTCTTCTTGAGCTCGGCCGTAGCGTTGCGCTCGAGATTCGACGCGACGTCGCTCTTGAAGACAAGCTGGCGGCTCGTGCGCACGCTCTTGCGTCTTGGGAGCAGCAGCCTCTTCAGCCTGAGCCATCGACTGCTGGCACCGCCGCCGCCGTCCTCGTCCGCTTCGGCGGCCTCGCCCTCGTCGTCGGCGGCGTTGCCGCCGATAGAGCTGGCGCCCGGGAGGCCGGGCTCGGCGCCGAGCGTCATGATCAACAGCACGTCGCGCCGCCGGCATGCAATGTTCGTGATGCGTAGCGAGTGGATGTCGCACTTGTACATGACCCGTGGGCGTCTGCTCGAGCCGCTTCCTGACTTGCCGAGACGAAACGCCGCGTTTTCATCGAGGTAGTCCTCCTCATCCTCGCCACCGGCCAGTGCCGCGTTTGCATTGAGTTGCTCCGTGATGTCGTCGTCGCTCTGAAAGCTCTCATCGTCGTCTTCCTGCACCTCGTTGGGATCGATGTCGTCATCACCCTCATTGTAGCCGCCTCGGACCCGCGTCTCATTTTTCGGCTTGTCTTTGGCGCGCGCGCCGGCACCTCCGCCGCTATCGCCGTCGAAACCAAGCTTTTGGCGTGCCTCGCTTGCCGTCATTCCGGTCATGTACTGCATGCCGTATGATGCCGTGGAAAGGAAGCCCTGGTCGCTCAGGCTGGCAGTGGTTTCGCCACCACGGATTGCTACTGACATGCTGCCCGGGCCTCTGTAGCCTCGGCTTAACGGTCAATTGGATCGGAGCGTCAACCCGGTGGAGCGTCAAACCGGAGCGAGCAGTTCAGACCAAAGAAGGCGCTCCATCTTCGTGTTTCGTCAACAAAACAGGAATTCACTGTGAATTTCGAGCAGCAACAGATGGCTGTACCCTACGTGGTCCCACCCTCCTCCCATTCCTCGTCCTGCTTCTGGGCGATCTCGTCGCCGCCGCCGTCCTCCTCTTCTCCGCCGTCCTCCTCCCCCTCTTCTTGGCCGACTTCCTGCCCGTCGCCTCGCGCGGTCGCCTCGCGCCGCTGTGGCATCACCTTGGTGAGCACGCTTGTCCAGTCGAGCCCCGAGGCGCGGAGCGTGAGGATCTCGACCACGTGGTTCACAGCGAGCACACGCCGCTGCGACATGCTCATGTACTCATCGATGGGCAGCCGGGCGGTGCGCACGTTGGCTTCGGACGCGAGCCGATGCGTCAGACCCTTCTGCTTGTTGTGGTCCACGAGCCCGCCGACGATATACACCTCGGATGAGTCCAGCGTGTCGAGCACCACGTCCGACTCGGAGCTCAAATACACTAAGCTCGAATGCTCCGGGAATACCTCGAGGTAATGACGCGGCTCAGGTCTAATCGCCCAGTTGCGCCAGCCCGGCCAGCCCGATTTCAGCTTCGCTTCGAGCTTGCCGCCGACCGACGTGAACGCCAGGCGCATCGGGAACGCTGAGCGCCTGTTTGCCGAATGGCAGTAACTGAGCTGCTGCGCGAGCGACGCGATCTCACGGTCGTTCATCAGCTCATCAAAGCTCAGATCGACGACACATGTCGGGAGCGCCCTGTGCTCCATGGCCGCGCGCGCGGCCGCTTCCTCGTTCTGCGCGGCCGTGCGCTGGGCCGATTTCTCGGCCGCCTGCCGTTTCAACTCTGCCTGCTCCTCGGGGCTGAGCGTCTCCCAACGTGCCTGCGCGGCCGCGCGACGTTGCGCCTTTTCTTCTTTGATCTCCATCTTCTTGGCCTGCTTCCTGGCGGCAAAGTACTCGTCCTTTTTGGCGCGTTTCATGGCCTTTTTGGACGGGTACGCGGCGGAGGCGGAGGAGCCGGCCGTGGCCTTGGAGCTGTCGGCAGGCGGCTCTTGAGCGCCGCCGTCTGAAGGGACACCGTCTGCGTTGAAAGCGGAAGAGCTGGCGTCCTCCGCGACTTCGGGCAAGTCAGCATGGCCGCGGGGTGCCTCGTCGTCGGTCGTCTCGATCCTGGCATCGCCGTCCATAGTGCGAGGACCAGCTGCGAGGTCAAGGGGACGCAGGAGCTGCGTTCGGGGTTATTCGCGATTCACGTGACGGACTGTGAACGAAAAGCAAGACACGGTGAAGTCTAGATCAAATTCTCCGCCCACTCCCTTCCACCACTGCTGGCCTCCGGAGCACATTCGACAGCAATAGTAAAGACGAGACAGAAAGCGAGCGTTTCGCCAAGTCCAGAAGGAGTATACCATCGGGCAACGGGACGTCCGCACGGGCAACGGGACGGAGCGACGGGGATGGTGCTTACGATGGCATTTCACACGCCAGAGGGACCTCGCACCCCATGTGCCGCGAAGGAGTCGCCCTATGGCCATCGCGGATCAGTGCTGATTGATCAACCCCTGCAGCCCACGGGCGCGCCCTCCCTCTTCCGGCAGAGCAGCAAATCCAAGCTGCGGCCGTCCGACAATGAGTTGCTTGGTGTGGTCGAGGCCCTCGCCAAGTGCTCCGCCTCGTCGCCAATGACGGCCAACATCCTCGTCTGTTCCGGCTTCGTGCAGCCGCTTGTCAACGTCCTCACTGCGGGCGCAGCCGAGCCGGTCATGCTCCTCAGCCTGCGCACGCTCGCTCACCTCGCCGGTCATCGAGAGCAGCACGGCGCTATCCGCCAGGCCGGCGTGCTCGAGCTCTTGATGAGCTTACTGAGCGGGCCAAGCTTGAGTATGCATCTCGGCGTTCTCGAGGTGATGCATCCACTTGCACGTGGCTCTGATATGAAGGGACTGCTCCGCGAGGCGGGAGCGCTCAAGGTCCTTACGAAGCACATCCAGGCTGGCGCTCGACTCGAAGCGCAACCAATCGAGCTGGCTGTCGCAGAGGCGGCGCTCGGCGTGATCAAGAACCTCGCGGCGAGCGCAGGCAACCAAGACGCGCTTCGCTCGTGTGGTGCCATCAAAGCGCTCGTCACAACACTCACCGTGGTGCCGGCGACGAGCGTGGCAGCCGTGCGCGCAGCCTCCGTACTGAGCAACCTCGCCGTCTCCAATGAGGCCAACAAGAATGCCATCCGCGAGGCGGGTGGGATTCCACGGCTGGTTTCCATGCTCCATGTCCGCGGTGAGTCGGCGGCCGCCGCGACGGAGGCACTGGGCAACCTCGCCGCCAAGAACATTGCGAACAAGGACGCCACGCGCGAGGCGGGCGGCGTGGCGGCGCTCGCGGCGCAATTCCTGATGCTCACCAATGGCTCTGTGCCCGACAAGCTCAGCCGTCTCCATCGTGTCTCAGCCGTCTCCACAAGTTCAGGCGGCTCTGACTGCTTCTCGCGCTCCCCTCTGTCGTCTCGAGGTTCGTCACCGGCCCGAGACACACCCCGCTCGTCGCATGGCTCGGTGAGTAGCTCGCCTGTAACGTCCTCGGCATGCTCGCCGGCGTGTTCGCAGCCAAACTCGCGCCCATGCTCGCCGCGCGCCGTCCGCCCGTCCTCACCGCCCCCAGACATCGCCACTCTTGCAAACGACGTTCGCTGCCGCCGCCCAATGTCGCCGTTTGGGGGCCGCCCGTCCTCGCCCGCTCTCCTGCAGCCACTCCCTACCTTCTCTGTGCACGTGGCGCCCCCGGCCTGCGCCTTGTCTCTCCAGGGCTCATCGCCTCCGGTACCTGGCGCACCGAGCACTGAGGCGGCGGCAGAGCTCGCATCGGACGAGGTGGTGCTGTCGCCACCGGGCAGCAGCGGCTCCCGGCAGTCACAGTCACATCCTGGCCACGCCTTTCCCGAAATGACTGTGGAAAGGACGGCCTGGGCGCTCCGCAACCTCACGGCCTCATCCGGGCTGAACACAGCGATCATCGCGGCCCACGGCATCACGACTAAGGCGCTCGAGGCGAAAGGCGAGCACCTGCTCAAGCCCCATGGAGACAAGCAGGCGGCGCCGCCGCTGCTGGCGCCGCAGCCCAAGCCGCCAGCGCCCAAGCCGCCGCCACTCCTGCCGTTGCTCACCACCAACGACGACTATGACGATGATGAGCCGAGCCGGCCGTGCACTATCGGGATTGCCATGACGCAGTTTAGCAAGACTGGCCGGGGCTATTAGAGGATGTGGGGCGATGCAGGATCGGGCGGAGCGTGCTGATGATGTTTAGCCGCCCGCGACCAATCTCTCAGAGTATCGTTCGTCGTAAGCTTTCGCGTTCGTCAACGACGCGCGTGTCGGCGTGTCTGGCGCCGCCCGAGAGCCGGTTGCGCGGCACCGGCCACCCGCACCACGATCCGGTCTACGATCGTCCTGCGCGGTCGAGGCACGGCACGTGCTGGGCCCCAGCGCCCCACGCCGTCCACGACCCTCCGCCCGCCCAGGTGTGGTTCGTGCGGGGGCGGCCGGAGGCACCAGAGCGCGTGAGGTCGGTCGGGGGCCGTGCCCACCGCGCGTGGGCTCGCCCCAGTACGGAGTACCCCAACCCGAACGCCCGCGTGGGCGCGCGTCCGTCGCATCTCGCATGGTCCGTCGTCGCCGCCGCGGCGCGCGAGGGCGAGCTGCGACTGAGTGAGTATGAAGATTTGTTGTATTATAAGAACAGCGGCTAGAAACGCGGGCAAATGGACAAGACGGACGGTTCGCGGAGCCGGGACCGATCGGTCCCGCGATTGATGGGCACCGCCCCGGACCCCGGCGCAACCGCCGCGCGCGGAACGGTCGGGACGAGGCCACACAGGAAAGCCACGAGGCTGCTGCTGGGAGGGTGGTGGTGTACAATGTGGAAGGCGTCCCTGGCGTGTGACGTGTGACACAGTACAGTACGCTGACGGCGGCCGCGGGGACGCACCCGCGCTGCGCGCCGGAGCTCGAGCGAGCGCCTGGGCGACTGGGCGTTTCCCCACTCGATGGAGGCTCACCGCGGCGCCACCTTATGGAGTGGTGTGGCTGCTCGATCCTCGTCATCCCCCTCGCTCCCCTCTTCCGTCAGCAGCCCCTTTTCCGCATGCATCGACTTGTCTGCGGCTGAGGGCGGCTCCTCGGTGGCCTGCTTCTCGGTGGCCTGGAGCCACGTGTACAGCGCAAAGCAGATGAGCAGGCCCGTGTACCCGAATGCCTCGAGGTTCGAGATCTGCTCGCCCATCACGAGCGCCGAGACGATCACGAGCCCGCCGTTGCGCGCCATCGTGAGCGTCTTGAGCGTCATCGCGCTCGTTCGCTTGGTGAGCAGAAACGAGGTGAGGTTGACGAAGCATCCCGCGAGGCCGGAGGCGAGGAAAGTGAACGGGTACACGCGCATGAGCGCCAGCGAGTTGGAGCGCAGCGCGCCGGGTAGCTCTGTGAAGATGGCGGCGGGCACCATCCATAAAAGGCAAATGGGCGAGATGAAGTACAACGTCTCCATCGGTTGCATCTTCTGATTCTTGAGCAGCTTCTGCGCGAGCACGAGGCGCAGCGCGTCCGAAATCGAGGCCGCCGCCATGAACATCACCCCCACCACGTTGAAGTTGATCTCGCCAGCCGAGGCGATCGCCGTGAAGACGCACAGCCCTCCGATGCATGCGATCACGCGGCGCGATGGGTACTCGACACCCAAGCACACGAGGAAAATGACCATGTACGCTGGGCTGAAGGCCTTGAGCATTTGGATGAAGGCGACCGTCAAATAGAGGTAAGGGTACTGGCCGAGCACGAGCGAGAGAGCCGAGGCGCCGCCGAGGTAGATGAGGCTCGTCGGCTCCACTTGCCGGCCCGCTTTCGTGTCCACGTAGCCCATGCGCACGGCGATGGCGGCGACGATGCTGGTCGCGCCCTGGCCGAGCGCACTCACGAGCACGGGGTAGCCGAAACCGATGTCCTTCATCAGGATCTTGTTTACGAGGATGGCCGTGGGCGAGGAGGTCAAGTAGAGCAGCGCATACACAAGCGTGAGGAGCGTTTCCTTTTCCAGGAAGCGCTGGGCGCACCAGCCCAGCGTTAATGCGATCAGCACGCCCAGGATGCTGCTATTAAGCGGGCCCAGCGTTTCGAAGGCGCGGCTGTACGTGGAGAGGCGCATCGTTTTTGCGAGCACGGACTCGCGCCGCTGGCAGCCGCCGCATGAGGGTGCGCGGCCAACGACCCCAGCGGAGGCCTCATCAGCAAGCAATACGCCTGGCGTGCGCTCGGCATGCGCCAGCTCCCGTAACCTCGTGACCTGGTGCGCCTCGTCCTTGATGTCAAGGCCGCGTCCATGACGTGTCCGTTGACGCGTCCGATGTGGGCCTTTCTCGTCCTTGATCGAGGCAGCGATCGCGACGATGGAAAGGGTCGTTGCAATGAGCCGAAACGCGCGCCGCATTGGACGCGGCGCGGCCGCGCGAACGTGTACAATTGCAATGGCGTGTCAACCGTTCGACGAACCGTTGGCTGTGAACACAAATCCGAAGGTCCAAAGTCATTGCAACATAATCTCTTCAACATGTCCGCAAACTCAAGCGCGCCTGGACTGTGCGAGACGGAGCGTTGTTCTTGTTCGTTGTTGTGTGCTTTGACTATTTATACTCATTTCAACCAACATATCGGATTCGCGACATCCCGACATATCGATTGGTACTTTGGTAGTTTATACAAAACGTAGTGACCAACGTAGAACAGCCTGCGAGTGCGGCCGTGCCTCATCGCTCATGTGCTCGCCGCTTGCCGCCGCCTGCCTCGTGCGGACGCGTGCCCTCAGGCCGGCCGGAGCGATCTCCACCCGATCTCCACCCGACTTCTTGTGGGATGGTGCTCGCCCGCAGGAAGAGCATCTCAGCGGTAGGGCGAGGGCCCAGCATTGTCGGGCTTGAACTCGTACGTGAGCCGGATGGCAAAGGGCGGCGGCTGCGGCACCCAGCAGGGGTCGCGCGTGCGGCCTAGACGCTGTTCTCGCTGCGCGTCCGCGTCGCGCTCGCTCTCCGCGGGGGCTGGGGTTCGCTTGGCGGGCTGCCGTTTCGCATTCTGCCACTTGGCCGCCAGCCGTGCCACACGCGGCAGTGGCAGCTCGTCGACCGGCCGCTCCACCCGCCGCGCGTGGCTGACGGCGACACGCGTCTCGTCGTCGTCGTCGTCGTCGTCGTCGTCGTCGTCGTCGTCGTCGCCGCCGCCGTCGCCGTCGCCGCCGCCGTGGTCGAGTGCCTCGTCGACCGATTGTTCCCAGGCGAGCGCCGCGCTATTCCCGAGTTCAAATTGGACCGCCAGCCGTCCGACTGAGGACGCTGCCGCGCGCGAGGCCGGAGCACCGCCCTTGTTGTTGCCGGCCTTGCCGCGCGCGCTAGCGAGGAGACCGTTGCGGCGCGCGCCCGCGCGGGGTGGCGTGTTTCCGGCACTGACGCTGGCCAAGGCCGTGGGCGAGGCTGCTCCGGTCGGGGCGAGAGAGCGCCGGAGAGGGGAGGGCGTGGCAGAAGGCGAGTGGCCATCGCCGCCGGTTCCGTCAGTTCCGCCGCCGCCGCCGCTGCTGCTGCCGCCGCCGTTGCCAAAGCTTCCAGCGCTTCCGAAACGGCGGTACAACCCTCCGCGATTGACGCCGTGTTGGGCGCCGACGCCGTGTTGGGAACCGGCGCCGTGTTGGGCAATTGCGCCGTGTTGGGCACCGACGCCGTGCGGAGCGAAGCCGTGAGCGACGTGACTCAACAGGGCGCCTGGCGGCGGCGGCGCAGCAGCAGCAGCAGCCACAGGCACCGCCGAGGGGGCCGAGGTCTCGACCGGCGACCCAGGTCTCCGCTGGCGACCCAGGTCTCCGCTGGCGACCGAGGTCTCCGCTGGGTCTCCACTCGCCCAACCGGGCCACTCGAGCGACTCGCTTGGGCCACGCGCACACTCGTGCACAGCCGCTGACGGAGCGACCGACTCGTCGCTCGAGCTCCCTGCTGGCCAGTCGGGGCACTCGAGAACCGGCTCCTGCGGCGGCGAGTGGTTACCAGCGCGGTAACTCGTCAACAGCAGCCTGGCACGCACTTCGGAAGGACCGCCGATGGCAACCGAGCCAGCACCGGCGCCGCCTCCACGGGCGGAGGTTGCGGCGCCGCTTCCGCTTCCGACACAGTTCGCAACCGGCGCGCGTGGATGCAGGGCGACCACGGAAGACAGAATGCGTGCGGGGGTCAAGACGGAAAGTGTAGGAGGGCACGAGGGTGGCACTGCGTCGACCTCAATGTGCTCCAACCTGCGTGCCAAATGGCCACCGGCGAAGCTGTCGCTGTACAAATGGGTGCGCGGGGCGGCCTCGCCGCGCACGCCCGCGGCTGTGCGCGGGCGAGCAGGAGTCCTCTTGATGCCGCCCGCGCGAGCTCCATTCACGCTTGCGCCATTCACGCTTGCGCCATTCACGCTTGCTCCATTCACGCTTGCTCCATTCACGCTTGCTCCATTCACGCTTGCTCCATTCACGCTTGCTCCATTCACGCTTGCTCCATTCACGCTTGCGCCGGCGGCGGGTGTCATCCCGGATGGTCGTCGACCGATGGTCGAGTGCGGCTGCCGCGCCTCCTCTCTTGCAACGGCGCTAGTGGCCGAGGGCGTTCCAGAGCTGTAGACAGTATCCGCATAGGATCCAAAATATGCATGGGCAACGGGTGGTTGTAGAACCAAGGGCGGCGGCTGCTTGTCCTCCCTCTGAGCGATGCCTTTGTCGAGCATGTGGGCCTCGCCCACTGCGTGCACGCCGAGGAGCGCCGCCACATCGAGGTGCAAGGCGCGATGCGGCATCGCGACGCCTCCTAAGTAGCGCGCCGATGGATGCGGCACTGGCGGCGGATTCGGGCTGGAACGCTCGGAAAAGCTGTAGGGCGCGCAAGCAGCTGGGGCATTGGGCCCTTGGGGAGCAAGTGCCAGTGGTCGCGAGCCGTGGACCAGCGCCTCGACGCTGCGGTCGTGCATGACGCATGGGGTGACCGTGGTGAGCGGGGCGCACTGCTGCTGCTTCATGAGGCGTGCAGCGGCCGCGGCCTCGAGCTGCTGCTTCATGAGGCGTGCGCCGACCCCGGTCAAGGCGGACTGCGGCCTGGCGACGCCCGATGATCGAGGCGGCAGTCCGTTGGTCGGCACGCCGACGCCATGGGCGCGCGCATTCTTTTCGGATTGCGCCACGACCAGCAGCGGCACCTCCTGCCCGAGTTGGACCCCCACGGCGCCGCCGACGGCCAACGGAGGCCCCCCCAGAGCCAACCGCTCGCACTGCCAGCGCCACCACCAGCTGGCTGACGCTTCGGTCATGTACCTGTGCGGCGGGATGCCCATGCGCTGGCCATTTAGCGGGATTTGTTGACCTGCGCTCGCATGTCGCGAGTCGGGTGGTCGTCCGTGGACGAGCTTCATGGTCTGATAGCGGGCGGCGGCGTTCCCTCTGAACCAGTGCTCTGGCACCAACCAGGAGTGACGTTACATTATGCTTATTTAACTTGAACAGTGCTGATGCAACAAGTGTGTAACTGTCTTCCTGCAAACATAAAATGCCCAAAAGATCTTGGCCATTCAGTTTAACCTGTGTTAAAAAGTCGAGCGTCATCGTGAGCTCACGCGCTGTATCGATTGTCGAGGCCACACTTTCTTCCGTACGGGTACAATAGTAAATGAGGTTTTATGCGTATCCGGATTTCCGGACTCCGGAAAACTTCTGCGGACTCCGGACCAAAAGCGAAAAACGACCCTGCGAAATCGGCCCCCTTTGTCCCCATCGCAGTCGTCTCGCCCGTAGTGCCCATCGCCACACAGAATGGAAGGGCGGCCGCCCACTAAGCAGCAGCAGTCCGAGGAGTTGCTCCCCGCCCTAGATGACGAGGAGCGCAAGGCGGTCCAGACGAGGGCACGCGAGCGACTGCAGGCAAAGGCGACGGGGTTTAGCGATGGGCTCACACCCAAATCGGGGAGCAAGACGCCAAAGAGCGGCTCCTCGCGCGTGCCGGGCTACATGACGCCCAAATCCGGCGGCAAGTCGGCGCGCAAATCCGGCAACCAGTCGAGCCGCTCGACGATGCTCACGAACCGGACATCGTCGCCGACGGGCCGGTACCACCCCGACCCGGAGCGCCGCCTGGAGCTCCGTAAGGCTGATCTGCACGCGAACATCGACTACCTCGCCCCGAACGGCGCGCCGGACAATGACCGCAAGGCCAAGGAAAGCAGCTGGCTGGTGTCGCAGGCTTTCATCGAGGGCCTCCGCTACTATCCGACGGGCAAGGCAGTGCTGGAGTCGAACGACAGCGAGGCGACCTACTCGGGCAACACGCACGGCAAGAAGGCGTACAATATGGAGCACATGGAGACCGACCTGCGCGCGCGCCTGGAGATTGCGCCACGATTCGACAACCAGGAATGGCGCGACGATCAGCTGCCGCGGGAGTGGGTGCCGGACAAGAGCCCTTCGATGAAAAAGCACATGGCGCGCGTGCGGGAGCGGCTCAAGCGATAGGGCAGCCCGCGGCGGTGCGGGCGGGGCCGTGCATCGGCGGCTCCTCGGCACCTGTACCCCTCAGGCCGAGGGTATTGCGTGCGGAGACAAGCCGGCAGTGCACGGCATTGCGCGGTACGGCATTGCGCGGTGATGCTCGGTGATGCTCGGTAGAGCGGCGGCGCCGTAAGGCGTGCCGCGACTCGCGCATCCGCAGGCAGCTATGAGACGTGCGTGTGACGTCACGTGTGACGAGATGTCGATGAGAGAAGGCGTGGCGGTGCCTACTGGCTTAACCACTGGCAACGTGCAGCGCCGCGTGGCGCGTGAACATGAAGTGCGCATCTGGGGGTCTCATGACATAACCCTATATGCGTCTGACAGATTTCCGGAAATCACTTGGAAATCTGAATAGTCCGCAACAACCAACATGGCCGAGTCACATCGCGTCTACAACGCTGCCCTTCGAGGTCGTGCCTCCGAGCTGCAGCGACTGCTCGAGGAGGGTACCCCTGATTGGGGCACCGGCTTCACTGCTCTTCATGCGGCCGCGAGGTGTGCACCCTCCTTGCAGCCAACGTGTAGCTACACGCTTGGCACAGCAACCTTGCATTCTGGTGTGCTGCATGAGTGCCCAGGCTCACGAATCTGCTCGACTCGTGACCACTTCGCAGCGGAGGTCACAACGCCTGCATCGGCTTGCTCCTTGCAGCGGGGGCGCCATTGGATGGACAGTGCTGCACTGGTGACACACCACTGCTTCTGGCGGGTCGTTGAATGGCCGCAAAGCGCGACACGCAGAGTGCATGCTGCAGCTCCTGGAGCATGGAGCCGACGCGCGGATCGCCAATCTCAGGGGTAGGTCGGTTGCGAATCTCGCAAAAGGCCCTGTTCTGCAGGCGCTGCGAGAGTACCAGCTGCGGCTACAGGCCGTGCCAGCGTATGCCGTCGTCGAGATGCCCGGAGGCGAGCGCGCATTCATTCAGATGAGTCAGACGGCGGCGGCTGAGCTCGCTGAGTGCTTCGAGAATGCTGATCGAAGCCCGCCGCAGCGGCCGTGTTCGACACTGGCCCGGTGTTCGACACTGGCTCGGCATCCGACTGGACGGACGCCGTAGAGGCGTTCACAGGCTTCTCGTCGCGTCCTCGCCGACCAAGCCCGCGGCAGCCGCCGCCGCCGTCACCACCGCCGGCTGCTTTGTAACCCCCGTCCCCCCTGCCCATGTCGCCTGCCCCTCAGAGATCGGTGGACCATTTTACATGATGTATACATGATGCACAAGCAATTTAGCTGTGGGGGCTGGGGCGCGTTTGGCCCTGGTCGTTTGACGAAACATAACGGTGCACCGTAACGGTGACTGTGTTGACCCTGCGGACGGTCACGCGTATTTTTAGCTAGCGTAAATGCTGACCAATTGCTTTCCTGTTCATGCAAAGATCAGGTTCATGTCAATTGGTTCATGTACGCGCAAGAAGTGTGTGTACATGAACTTGCGTCAGGCTTCTGCCCGGCGCGAGATTTTCGGACCTAGGGGGAGCGGTTTCACTACTCTGGTAGTTACCCTATGGTGTTTCAACACAGTGGGGCGCGAGATTTTGACCTAGGGGGAGGGTTTCCCTACTCAGGTAGTTACCCTATGGTGTTTCAACACAGTGGGGCGCGAGATTTTGACCTAGGGGGAGGGTTTCACTACTCATGTAGTTACCCTATGGTGTTTCAACACAGTGCTGCCGAGTTCGCGATTCTCGCATTTTCCTTACCCTCCCGCCGTGCCGTCGACTACCCTTTGATGAAGCCGCGATTCGCGTTTCTATAGTTCAAATTCAATTTACTTCATAAACAACAGACAACCTGACGGGAATGCATTGCCGTATCCGGATACTTGAACTTGAACTTGATCAAGAACACTTCTTAAAAGCAAGTCCACCGCCGTCGGCGTTTTTTCGGCGTTTGAAAAAGTCCTACTTGGGCGCACAATTGACGGAGCGCGGCGCTTCATGTCCCTAAAAGGGCACGACCGCATGAGTTTCCTAAAGAATCAGCCGCGCTTCTATTTCGGTAGACGCGGCGGACCGCCGCGTCTGGCGTCGTGCCTCCGTCTAATTTCAGTCCGTCGACATGCCAGCTACCTCTGTCTACCTCCCAACATTGACCTCTGTCTACCTTCCGAAGAACATCGAGTACTATCCGGTGGACACGGTCGACCACTACCTGTGGGTCGTCATCGTCGCCTTCTTCGCCGCGTTCATGGCGGCCTTCGGGATCGGGTACGCATCTGATGCGCCCAAAAGAGGCGCCCTTTCTGCAAAGCACACACGCGCGCGCGAGATGCGCACTGCCATCTGTGGTAGACCCTCGTTTACCCACGCCCTCGCCCACTTGTGTCCGCGGCCCACTCGCCTTTCCCGCTCATCCCCTCAATTGCCCATGCCCTTCTGTCGCAGTGCGAACGACGTAGCCAATGCGTTCGCCACCTCTGTAGGCTCCAAGGCGCTCACGGTGAAGCAGGCGTGCTGCATCGCCGTCGTCATGGAGTTCGTCGGCGCCTGCTTCATGGGCGGCGAGGTTGTCAAGACCATCCGTGGCTCACTCGCCAATATCAATGACTTCAAGGACAACCCGCCCCTGCTCATGTGGGGCTGCATGTGCGTCGACATCGCGACCGCCGTGTGGCTCATCCTCGCGACCAGGTTCGAGATGCCGGTTTCGACGACGCACTCGTGCGTGGGCGGCATGATCGGCATGACCATCGCGCTCCGCGGCGCGAATTCTGTGATCTGGTTCAAGGCGTCCGACGCCGCAAATCCGATTCCGGGAGGCTTCCTCTCCATCGTGGTCTCGTGGTTCCTCTCGCCCCTCCTCTCCGCCATCACTGCAGGCATCCTCTTCTCCATCGTGCGGCTGATCCTGCGCACGAAGAATTCGTTCGAGAACTCGGTCAGGACGTACCCGATCATGGTCTTTTTCTGCGTCATGATCGTCTCGGTCTACATGCTCACGAAGGGCATCACTTCGAAGAGCGCCAACCTCGATAAGCTCGAGGACGATCAAAAGTTTGGAATCGCGTGCGCCATCGCCGCAGTCTGTGCCGCCGTCTCCATCCCCCCGACCATCTACATGCGGCACCGCATCGTGACGGGCAAGTTCACCGCGCCGCCGCTCGCCATCGAGGTCGCCCTGGAGCAGCGTGCCGCCGCCGGCAGGCCCGAGTTCAAGTTGGAGTACGAGAAGAAGCACGCCGAGGCCATCAAGAGGGAGTACCTCGCGCTCCATAAGGTGAAGGGGATCGAGACGCGCTCGGCCGAGACCACGACCACCGACGACGCCGAGGCTGGTACCGCCAAGGGTGCAGCTGAGCTCGAGTCGATGGATTCTCGACGTGAGCTCGAGTCGATGGCCAAGTCGACTGAGGGCAACGCGGTCGAGGCTATCGAGGAGACGAAGGTGCGGGAGTACTATCGCCGCGTGACCGCGTCCGTGATGTCCTCGCTCAATCAGGACATTCACGGGGCGGTCATCGACGACGAGCGCACCTTCCAGGTTCACATGAAGGCCGAGCGCTTCGATAAGCGGTCTGAGGCGATGTTCACCTACCTGCAGGTGTTCTCGGCGTGCTTTGATGCGCTCGCGCACGGTGCCAACGACGTGGCCAATGCCGTCGGGCCGTTATCTACTGTCTTCCTGCTGTACAATGGCGAGAAGCTCGGCTCGAATCTCGACATGGGCGAGTGGCGCTTCATGATCCTCGGATTCGGCGGCGCTGGCATCTGCCTCGGCCTACTGCTCTACGGCTCGCAGATCCTTCGCGCCCTCGGCGTCAAGCTGGCCGTCGTCACGCCCGCGCGCGGCTTCTGCATCGAGATGGGCTCGGCCTCCATTGTCATCCTCGGCTCGTACTACGGGATTCCGCTCTCAACCACGCACTGCCAGGTGGGCGCCACCACCGGCGTCGGCCTTCTCGAGGGTTACAAGGGCATCAACTGGTGGGTTCTCGGCAAATCGTTCGCAGGGTGGCTGATCACCTGCGTCTTCGTGGCCTTCGTCACCGGCATCCTTGCCGGCATTGGCGCGTTCGCCCCGTCGGCGCGCTACCCCGAAGTCCAATTCTTCAACTGCTCGACGTCGTCGCGCTGCTGATCAACATCCGCGTCGGATGGCGAGCACACCAAAGGCGCCCGTGGGATATGGCAGAGCACGGCGCAAGGGTCCTGGGTTCGCGCTGTCCTGGACTCAAGCTGTCCTGGGCTCGCGCTGTGAGCCGCGACGGTGGGTGCCGCTGCTCACCGCGAGGTGAGGCATGTGGGACCGGTGTGCTCGGGTGGCGGGCGGGAGGATCGTGCATTTCTATCGAGGTACAAGGCTGCCATTCTACATCATCGGTATAGGTGTAGTAGCGATGCGCATGAGAGGGTTGAGCCGAGGCGATGTGCATGGCGATGTGCCAGGGGTTTGCCGGCTGGCCGCGGAACATCGGATGACCGTGAGATCTGACACAACGGTGATCGTGTGTGACCGCGGCGGTCTGAAGACGCGGGGCCGCGGGGGTGACACCGAACAAACACGAACCGTAATCGTAACCGATTCGTCGGTGTGAATAGAGGTGAGTGTCTATATGACAGTCGACATGTTTGACACAGTATGTAATGTCCACGTTCGGAGCGTTCTGTATGACAGTATGTAAAGTATGCCGCGCAGTCTCGTCCCTGGACCCCCCTGCCATCATTCTGCGGTCGTGCCAGCTGCGCGCCGAGACGCTCGTCCCTGCCATGTGAAAGTGCACTACCACAGCTGGCTGTCGCCCGCCGTGACGCGCGCAAGCTCGCCGAAGGCGGCGCTCGCATCGTCTCCGCCGGGCAGTGGGATGAGGAAGAGGGCCGCGAGCACGAGCAGTGGTAGGAGCGCGTTGCTGCGCGTCGTGTCAATCTCCGAGACCTCGTCGACGCAGAGCACCTCAGCTTGTCGGAAGAGACCCGCGGAGAGGGCACTCCATACGAGGAGTACCGCCGGCGATTCAGAGAGCGCGCACGCGAGCGCGAGCAGCAGCAGCGCGGGATACGTATCCTATGTATCTTGCATGTATCGTGCATGTATCTTGCATGTATCTTGATGTGTCCCGTTCAATACATCAACTAGATATCTATGAAATGATCTTACCTAGGATACATTTAGGATACATTTAGGATACATTTAGGATACATTTAGGATACATTTAGGATACAATGTATCATAACCCTCAGATACATACACATGATACTTCACGATATCGGGACGTGTATCGTGATTTTGTATCTCGGTGTATCCTGATGTATCGTGATGAACAGTCCAGGATACACGTATCCTGATGTATCCTGATATGTATCCAATGTAACTCCAAGGAAGTACCAAGGAAGCGCTACATCGTACATGTATCTTGATGTGTTAGCGGTTACAAAGCAGCTTGCGGCATGCAGGATACATCAGGATACGTATCCTGATAACAAACCCACCCAAACTCGATAACAACCCCCCCCCTTAACCCACGCCCACGTCCCCCCCTGCCCATGTCCTACCCATGTCCCTGCCCCTCAGAGATCGGTGGACCATCTTACATGATGTATACACACACGCCCAGAGCGTTCTACTGCGCTCCTGGCTCAGGAACACAACTGCCAGTGGGTGGGTAGCACGGGTTAGGGGGGGGTTCCTATCGGATACGTATCCTGATGTATCCTGCATGTATCCTGCATGCATCCTGAAGGATACACGTATCCTGAGTGTATCCTGATGTATCTCAAAATGTATTTACATGCTCTGTTACATTCCAAGAGAATACATGTATCTTGTCATTTTGCATGTATTTTACACGTATCCCAAAAGAGTCCAAGATACATTTTGGGATACACATCAGATACATCAAGATACATGTATCTTGCGCGCTTCCTTGGTGTCACACTGGATACATATCAAGATACATCGGGATACGTGTATCTTGGACTCTTCAACTTCATCACGATACATCTTATGATACATCAGGATACACCCTGAGATACAAAATCACGATACATGTATCTTGGACGCGTCATGACGAGGTACGTATCTGAGATGCAAGATACATGCGGGATACATGTGAGATACATGTATCTGCAAGGGTGATCAAGATACATGCGGGATACATTCAAGATACAAGATGATGAGATACATGTATCTCAAATGCATCCAGAGAGAGATGTATCTGATATGAAGGAGACATGCGGGATACATGCAAGATACATGCGAGATACATGTATCCTCAGAGGTAATCAAGATACATGCGGGATACATGCGGAATACATGCGGGATACATGCGGGACACGTATCTCGGGGGTTTGGGGGTAGTTTGGGGGTATCCAAGCGCGGTCGCAAGTAGGGCTCGAGATACGTATCTTGATGTGTATCTCTTGTATCCCATATGTATCTGACATGTATCGTGATTGTATCTTGTGTGTCATGTATCTGAGGGTTAAGATACATTGTATCTTAAATGTATCTTAAATGTACTATCTTAAATGTATCGTAAAGAAGGATACATATCCCTAGGTAAGATACATTTCCTATGATGGCCAAAGTGACAGATACAAATGTATCTTGATGTATCTCGATGTATCCGTCAACCCTACTGTCATCTCTCCGCCCTTCCCCAACGTATCGTCGTATCCCTTCCGTGTGGGCGGCGGTGAAGGGGGCTGGGCATCAGCGCGGCCCGTATTTGCGTCGCTCACGGTCCTTCAATGGTCACACCGTTTTGGATGGACTTTCCCAAGTGTTTTCTGGACAGTTCAACTTCAAGTTCAAATACATTCGTGTGCGGAGACGGATTGGCGGGTGTGGCGTGAAGCTGCAACGCCTGAAGGGCGAAGTGGATAACCCTATATCCCCCTTTCGTAATATGGGCAATGTCACAGTGTGAACACACGGTGCACAGAGCGGCGCTAGTACCGAGCGCCTCCCCTCGGAACCCATTGACGAACCCAATGGCATCTGGCGACACCTCCTTCCCTCAGGAGATTTTCAAGCGTCACGTGACCGCGATGCGGATCGGCTACGATCACGCGACGATCGCTCTCCCCCCTCCCACCCAGCGATAAACCGAGGGCGCGAGCGCGCCGCATCGCCAGTACCGGGCGAAGGAAGCGCGCCCGCGACGGCGCCCAGCGCAATATATATCCTACGGAGGTTTACAACCGGTAGACTGACTGACGATCCTACGCGAGCAGGCAACAAAGGCCAGTGCCGGGCCAAGACTGCGCGCTCGCGACAGCGCTCGCGACAGCGCCGAGGCAACGTGCCCGCGATGGCGCCCACGCGCGATAAATTACGAGGGGCATGCAGGCACCGCCTGGCCAGAGCCGCGCTCGGCGATGGCTCATCGGCCTGATCATGATTGCATCATGATAACGTCATGATTGCTCACCGAGGGGGCTGCCGAGAGGCGGCCAACGCCTCGCTCGCGCACAACGCGAACCGACCGCCCGCTACGAGCGAATCAGAGGCTGAGTGCCAGTGATGGCTCATCAACCTGATCGTGATTGCTTCATGATTACGTCATGATTGCTCACCGAGGGGGCTGCCGAGAGGCGGCCAGCGCCTCGCTCGCGCACAACCCGAACCGACCGCCCGCTACGAGCGAATCAGAGGCTGAGTGCCAGTGATGGCTCATCAACCTGATCGTGATTGCATCATGATTACGTCATGATTGCTCACCGAGGGGGCTGCCGAGAGGCGGCCAGCGCCTCGCTTGCGTGCAACGCGAGCCGACCGCCCGCTACGAGCGAATCAGAGGCTGAGTGCCAGTGATGGCTCATCAACCTGATCGTGATTGCATCATGATTACGTCATAATTGCTCACCGAGGGGGCCGCCGAGAGGCGGCCAGCGCCTCGCTCGCGCGCAACGCGAGCCGACCGGCGACCGCCCGCTACGAGCGAATCAGAGGCTGAGTGCCCCTGATGGCTCATAAATCTGATCACGATTGCATCATGATTACGTCATGATTGCTCACCGAGGGGGCTGCCGAGAGGCGGCCAGCGCCTCGCTCGCGCACAACGCGCGCCGACCGCCAGCTACAAAACCGCTACGAGCAAATCAGAGGCTGAACGCCATTGTCGGCTCATCAACCCGATTATGATTGCATCACGAGTACATCATGATTGCTGACCGAGGGGCCGCCGAGAGGCGGCCGACCCCCTCGCACGCTGTAGCCACGCGCGCTGACCGCCCTCTACGAACGCATCAGACTCTGAGTGCCAGTGATGGCTCATCAACTCGATCATGACTGCTTGCTCACCGAGGGACTGCCGAGAGGCGGTCCGCGCCTCGCTCGCCCGCTGTGAGCGCATACTGCCCGCTAACCAGCGAATCAGAGGCTGAGTGCCAGTGATGGCTCATCAATAGCTCACCAACCTGGTGTCATGATTGCATCATGATCACGTCATGATGGCTCACCGAGGGGGCTACCGAGGGGCAACCAGCGCCTCGCTCACGCGCAACGCGAGCCGACCGCCCACTACGAGTGAATCGGAGAATGAGTGCAGGTGATGGCTCATCAACCTGATCATGACGGCATCCACGATTACGGCGTGATGGCTCACCAAGGGGCCGCCGAGAGGCGGCCCGCGCTTGATCGCGCGATACGTATGCCAACCGCCCGCTACGAGCGCATATAGGAGGCTGAGTGCCAGTGATGGCTCATCAACTCGATCATGACTGCATCACGATTACATCGTGATTGCTCACCGAGGGGGCTGTCGAGAGGCGGCCAGCGCCTCGCTCGCGCGCAACGCGAGCCGACCGCCCGCTACGAGCGAACTAGAGGCTGAGTGCCAGTGATGGCTCACCAACCAATCACGATTGCATCATGATTACGCCTCGATCGCTCACCGAGGGGGCTGGCGAGAGTGACGGCCCGACCGCCTGCTACGAGCGCCTCGCGGAGGCCGGGGGCTGCCAACGATGGCACATCAACCTGATCATGATTGCATCATGATCACATCGTCAACCTGATCATGATTGCATCACGATTACATCGTGATTGCTCACCGAAGGGCTGCCGAGAGGCGGTCCGCGCCTCGCTCGCGCGCCTCGCGCGCCGACCGACTGCCCACAAGCGAACCAGAGGCTGAGTGCCAGCGATGGCTCATCAACCTGATCATGATGGCATCATGATTACATCGTGATTTCCCACCGAGGGCCTCCAAAGGGCGGCCGAGAGGCGGCCCGCGCCTCGCCCGCTAGCCACGCGCGCCGACCGCCCCCTAACTAGCGCTTCGGAGGGGCCGAATGCCAGTGGTGGTTCATCAGCCTGATCATGATGGCATCTAGATGGCATCATGATTACATCGGGATCACCCACCGAAGGGCTACCGAGGGTACCGTGATGGCTCACTGAGGGGCTGCTGAGAGGCGGCCCGCGCTCCGCTCGCTCGCTGCGCGACGATTGTACACCTCAGCGTATACCCGCAGACCACACACCGCACCGCACCGCACCGCACCGCACCGCACCGCACCGCACCGCACCGCACCGCACCGCACCGCACCGCACCGCACCGCACCGCATAGCAACGACGCGCAAGATGTGTCGACGGCCCGCGCTACAGATCCGCGATCGCGTAGCAGACTGATTGCCCGCGATGGCTCATCATATCAATCATGAGTGCATCATGATTACCTTGGATCGCACACCGAGAGGGTACCGAGAGGGCCGCCGAGTGGCGGCCACACAGTGGTCGCATGCCGCGCGTGCGCGATCGTCGCAGACCGCTACTGATCCCATCGCAGGCCGATCGCCGCGGCGGCTCATCATCTCAACTATGATTGCATCATGGATTACCTCGTGACTGCTCACCGACCGGGCTGTACCGAAAGGTGGCCGCGCTCGACGATCGCAGTGTACCGCCCGCTACGAGCGAATCAGAGGCTGAGTGCCAGCGGTGGCTCATCAACCAATCATGATGGCATCAGGATTGCATCGTGATTGCTCACAGAGGGGGCTGCCGAGAGGCGGCCAGCGCCTCGCTCACGCGTAACGCGATTCGGCCGCCCGCTACGAACATCGAATCAGAGGCTGAGTGCCAGTGAGGGCTCATCAACCAATCATAATGGCATCATGATAACATCGTGATTACCCACCGAGGGGCTACCGAAGGGCTGCCGAGAGGCGGTCCGCACACGATCACGCGCCACGAGCGCCGCCCGCCCGCTACGAACGCATCAGATGCTGAGCGCCGTTGATGGCTCATAAAATCGGATCATGATGGCATCATGATTACGTCTCGATTTCTCACCGAGGGGGCTGCCGAGAGGCGGCCTGCGCCTCGCTCGCACACGTTGTCAGCTACGGTAGCTGTCAGCGCATACTGCCCGCTAACGAGCCATTCATGGGGGCTGAGTTCCAGTGTGAGGGCTCATCAACCTGATCATGATGGCACCATGATTACATCGCGATTTCTCACCGCGAAGGGCTGCCGAGAGAGCACCAAGCCTCGCTCACGCGAGCGCCACACGCGCCGTCCGCCTGCTACGAGCACATCGGAGGCTGAGGGCCAGTGACGGCTCATCAACAGGATCGTGATTCCGTCACGATTACCTCGTGATTGCTCATCGAGGGGGCGCCAGTCATGGCTCATCGGCCTGATCATGATTTCATCATGATCACATCTCGATTGCTCACCGAGGGGGCCGCCGAGAGGGGCAACCAGCGCCTCGCTCGCTCGCCACGCGAGCCGACCGCCCGCTACGAGCGAATTAGAGGCTGAGTGCCAGTGATGGCTCACCAACCAATCATGATTGCATCATGATTACGCCTCGATCGCTCACCGAGGGGGCTGGCGAGGGGCGGACCGCGCCGTGCTCGCTCGCTCGCTCGCTGTGAGCGCGCCCGCTAACGAGCGAACCAGAGGCTGAGTGCCAGTGATGGCTCACCGACCCGATTGCATCATGATTACCTCAGCATGACCTCCTCGCGATTGCTCACCGAGGGGGCTGCCGAGAGGCGGCCTGCGCTTCGCTCGCGCGCCACGCGCGCCAACCGCCAGCTACGAGCTTATCAGAGGCTGAGTGCCCCTGACGGCTCATCAACCTGATCGTGAGTGCATCATGATTACCTCGTGATTGCTCACCGAGGGGGCCGCCGAGCGGCGGGCCGGCGGCCTGCGCTTCGCTCGCGCGCCACGCGCGCCGACCGCCGGCTACGAGCGCATAAGAGGCTGAGTGCCAGTGATGGCTCATCAACCTGATCATGATTGCATCATGATTACATCATGATTACATCATGATTGCTCACCGAGGGGGCTGCCGAGAGGCGGCGCCCCACGCTTCGCTCGGGCACGCGCCGCGCGCGCCGATCGCCAGTTAACAATTGCTTCACCGGCTCCAGCTCAGGTCAGGGGCCGCCAGCCACTAGTGGCGAGTGTGTAATCTGAGAACCCCTGGGAGTTAGGGGACCGCGATGGTACCATTCGAATCGCCGTCGCGCGTAGAACGAAGGGCCGCAAAGATCTGGCGAAGGGCCGCAAACCTCCGCGTTAAGGTAGTCCGCTCGCACTCATTAGGGTAATTTTGGAAGTCAGCCCTACATAAATCAATGAGTCCCAAGGCCCCCGGGGCGGGGGAGGGTGGGGAAAGAATGGACAACGGTGAAGCCAAACAGTGAAAATAAGCTGGTTCGAGTCTCAGGGGGCACTTCCCGCGCT
>Ga0210248_100335_pt1 | contig 41408 bp, 28 predicted proteins | sample ChrtobMetP3_32mM_FD_155493 | JGI IMG/M metagenome (GOLD analysis project Ga0210248, IMG submission 155493) | Chrysochromulina tobin associated microbial communities from unialgal haptophyte culture, Seattle, Washington, United States - P3_32mM | ecosystem: Host-associated > Algae > Haptophytes >...
AGGTGAGTCGCCTGAGACGAGAGAGTGTTAGGGTTAGCACGTGGACTCGACGCTACAGCCCTACACACACAGCTCTACCAAGCACCCATTACCTTTACCCTTGCTTGACGCGTGGACTCGACGCTACGCAAGCACCGTCTGTGCGATGGGCTCTTGTTCGACGTCCTCTACGCCTTCGATCATCCGGAGATTTATGACCTGTACCACCCTTCTGTACCCGAGCGCGACCCGAGCGAAGACGAGAGCGACGGTGTTCAGGACGATGAGGAAGAAGAGGCAGAAGAAGACAGCTGGCCGACACTCGGGCAGGCTCTCCGAGACTCGATTGCAATCGATCCGTACGAAGCGTACGATGCATACGATTCCACCGAGGAGTACGAGCGCTGGCTGACGCACCTTGACAACGGCGGAGCCGTGCATCCGGATGATCGTGAGTGAGTTAAGTGAGTGAGTGAGTGAGTGAGTGAGTGAGCCTCAGTAGGTATCTCGACCCGAACCCCGTATTGTTCCACGGTGTGTCTGTGTCTCAGAACCTCAGAAGAGGGGTCGTCGAAAATGTGTGTGTCTGTGTGAGGTCGCGTTAAAGTTTCTAGGGTGGAATGCGCGCGTTTAGCGTTTCACAGACCGTAATCCAGGCAACCTGGTTGTTCCACCGATGGATTAAAGCGGGTCCCCAGCCCTCGCCCCCTGGGCCCATATTACGCGCAACCACCATAAAACGATCCGATCGTCAGGAGAGGAGCCTGGCGTGTGCTGGCTCTCGCTCGCATTGCCCCCCGCACCCATTCACAGCAGATTTAGGAGAGTTCCGCAGTGCCTACTTCTCTCGGTAGCAGTGCCGCTCGCTCCGAGAGATCGCGCGCGCGATCCCGATCGCGGTAAGACCGCCCGCGGCCGTCCCCCCACAAGCAGAAGTAGCGGCCTGTGGCCTGTGCCCAAGCCTAGCGCGCCGGTGGCGATCAAGAGATCACGTACGACTCGACAGAGAGGGACGGCTCGTACTTGAAGGGCAGGGGGCCGCCGCCTGCCTCAGCCGAGCGCACCTCAGTAATCCCAAGTTCACAGAGCGTGGCGACGCCCGTGAAGCTGCAATTGATGGGAAAGAGAGCATCTGCGCTCGACAGGCCAGAAAGGGCAAACTCGACCGTGCCCGAGGTGGAGGTCGCGTCGATGATGGGCACGTGCCACGTGATCGCCGCGTCACGCTTGGAGAAGGAGGCCGTGCCGTTGGACGGAGAAATCTGCGGCACGGCTTCGACGGGCGCCGGGATGGTGACGGTCAGGTTGCGCAGCTCAAGCTTGCCAACATAGGCCGCGCCAAGCTCATACTCGACGTTCACCTCCCAAGCGTTACCGCCCGTCTGAGTGGGCCAGCAGTTGATCATGAGCGGCACGATGCTCTCGTCCGTCGACACCATCCGCCACTTGAGCACGCCAACCGCAGAGCCAAGCGGGAATGGTCGCGTCGGATCGCGAAGCCCGAGGATCGAGTCGGTTTGGAAGGCGGGCTTATTGATGTTGGGGTGCGTTTTGAACTGGTAGCCTGGGTTGGCACCAAGTGCAAGCGGCACGAGCGCCTTACCATGCGCAGCATCCGTCACGAGCAGCTGCAGGTCACCCTTGACCTCAAAGCTCTGCAGCCCGCCGTCGCGCGACATCTGAACAACGAGCTTCTCATCAGCAACGAGGGATACGCCCCCGCCGCCGCCGCCGCCACTCGCAAAGCCCCCGCCTGCCGCGGCGGCCGGCCGCGCGGCAGCTGTGCCAACCGCCTCGCTTTCCGCCTCCGCGGCCATCGCTTGCAAGAGGGAGGCCCCTGCGGGCCCCTTTTTCGCGCTGCCGAGCTGCATGCCGGTGCCCTTTTTCGGCGGCGGCGCACCATAGCCGCTGCTAACACCATACGCAGGTGTCGCAGATGGACCGACGCCTGGCATCGCCCCTGCCGCCTCAATGGATGCCTGCACCTGCGCGGCGCCGCTGCGCAGATCGTCGGCAAAGTCACGCATCGAACCGATTCCGCCGCTGCCGCCGATGCCCTTGGAGCGATTTTCCCGCGAGATCTGCTTCGCCTTGCGCACCATCTCCTGCTGTGCCTCGCGCTCCTTGGACTGGCGGATCATCTTGGCCAGCTTCTCCTCGTGAGACTCCATCTCCAGCGCCACCTGCACCTCGCGCATCGAGACGTTCTCGCGGTAGCCGCAGCCACATGCGATAATTTCGTCGAAGGCGAAGAGCAGCTCGAAGGCGTTCTTGCACACGGCTGCCTCGTCTACCTCACCGGGGCAGTGCTCCTGGGCGGGGAAATCGCACAAGTGTGAGAGGAGATGGACGACAAGGAGCTGTCAGCAAGTGCGCGGCGCTAGGCCGCAACGGGTCACAGTGAGCGCACCGGCACCATCTTGGCGAAGAGCCGCAGCGTTTCGAGATCCTCTACGATGTTGGAGTGCTTGTTGGTGACCAACACGAGGATCAGCGACTCGATTGGCTGGTATACGTACCGAACCTGCATTCGCGAGAGCGTAGAGCGGTCAGGGCCGCACGTGCGTTGCACCCTAATCGCGCGCGGGATCCAGCAAGCAGAAGCAGCCCCCAGTGCGCACCTCTGCAGTCTCTACCGTGTTATGCTGGCGCTCCGTGCCGATCAGCTTGGGGAAGGTGGCGAGGTGGTTCTCGACCTTCATCCGCGTCATCTCGACAAACTGGCGCGCAAGCAGGATCTTGCCTTGCTTCGTGAGGATTGCCACCGAGAGGCAGACCTGCGTGCGCACACCAGCAAGTGCCACTCAGCCATACTCAATGGAGTGAGATGCACTTTGAGTTATGTGCTGATCACGTAGCAGCTTGCCAGGCGAAACCAGCTATCTCAGGCGACCGATTGCTACTCTGCCGTGTGGCTCGCGAGCAGGCCAGGCAACGCCGAATGGAGAACACGAGAACTCACCATGGTGGCGAAAATGACCGCGACGGCGCCGTGCTTTTAGGCCGCCGGGGCGGAAAATGAGCCTCGTCTTCCTTTCATACGACCGCGGATGATCGTACCGGTGCATGAATACTTGTTGGCCGGCATCCTAGGGGTGCGGGCGCGCGTGGTTATGGGGAGAAAAGGGTGATTTGTCAGATGTCAGCAGTCAGCTCTAGAACTACATGTAGTTTAAGACTTTAACCAATTTAACCGCGCGGTACTGCTACACGTGTGGTAGGCAGCCACAGGTAAAGCCACAGGTCTTGATGACCATAGAAGTAGTTTGGCTGACAGGTGCCTGACACACTGCGTGGTGTATGCGGCTACATGCAGGCTCCAGAAGCAACCCTTCCAGGCCCATGTTCCCTATCTTGCCGTGTGACGCCCAAAGTTACACGGCTGTGACCCAACGTGAAGGGCCAGATTACAGGACGGTATCCATCATGGAACAACCAGACAGGGGGGATGCGGCGTTTGCGGGTACAAGCGGATCACGGGAGACGACCCAGAATGGGCCGGTCTCTCTTAGGTCTCTCCCGGGTGTTTTGGGGGAACCCCTTGCGCGGCGGGAACGGTTACGGTAGGGGATTCGCGCCCAGCGGCCAGATCTAAGGCATCCAAAAGACATCCTTCAACGGAAATTTAAGCGGGAAAGCCTTTGATAGGCCCTCGGATTTAGGCGGCGTAGCTACGGGCCGGCGGGCGGCCCGGGGCCCGCACCCGCCGGCGATCGCCGGTCGTCCACACGAGACTCGAGAGCCTGCCACCGGGCCCGCACGAGCGAGCCTGCTGCCTGGTCTAGCTTATTTGCGTGCTGCGACAGCGGGACACCCGGGATGTCGCGCTCACCAGGCTGCCGAATTGTGGTAGTTATTTGAAGAACCGCCGATCAACCAACGCGGGATAACGCGGGAGACCCTAAGTTTACGTGGCCCGACCGGGAACAGGAACGTCGCATGGTCACAGTTCTTTTTCAAGCTGGGACCCGCGCACGCTACTCGTGCGCGGCTCCCAATCGCAGCCACTGCTCACAGCCAAGGCAGAGCGTCGGAGCGCTTTGCTTCGCTGCTGGAACATGTGCAGGTAGAGGAATGGCAGCCCGGGCACATACGCGGGAAACACTACATACATGAGGATGGAACCGAGGGTGACGTCAGCCGCAATGTGCACACGGGAAAGAGCAGGCCAGGCCGCATAGTAGAAGAACAGCTCGCCTGCCGTCCCAATTGGGTAAAGGATAATGAACGTAGAGTAGCGCAGCCACGTGTGCATCGGTTGTGGCTTGGAGAGCAGATGGGTGGCATACCAAGAGTATCGCACCACCTCGGTCATAGCCCATGAGAGAGTGAAGAGAGCAATCGAGGGTTGCGTGTGTAGCTCGGGTATGCGGCTCGCGACGGCTACCAGGCCCACGCGTGAAGCGACCTGCAACGCTGTGGTGAGCACGTGGCTCTTCACGAGTCCGAGCGCAGAGTGCACCACCTCGAGTGCCGCGAAGCTCTGGAAACAGGCGAGCGGGGCCCCGAAGGCCGCCCACGCCGACGACCCCTCTATACGCTGACTGTAATGCACGAGCGCCAGTACGAGTACAAGCACCCAACCACCCGTCTGCACAAGGTTGTACATGACCAGGTAGGAGCGCACCACGAATTGGTTGAAGTAGTAGAGTGCCACGGCGGGCTCGGTTATAGATTGAAAGGTGTGCGCACATCTCCACGTGCCGCCATGAAAGCTGCCGTGCGAGAAGAGCTGTAGTGGGTTCACCAGGCGCATGGCGGGGGCGCCAGCGTGCATGGGCTGGTTGAGGTCGTGGAGCAACAGCAGGGCCATCGCCGCCGTTGAGGTCTCGGGCCCCGGCACCTCGTACGGCCGCCAAGCGGGCAGCGAGGCGTAGGCGCGCGCAAACATCCGGTTCTGCGTCACCGAGTGCGTCGCTGTCGACGGTGCAATGTTGGCTGAGACAATGCAGCCTTCTTCCCGCACAAGCATGGCCCTCCAGTGCTGCATGCGCTTCGCAAGTGCATAATTGGGCCCCTGCTGTACGATGAGCGCGTTGCAGTAGCACAGTGTCTCGCCGTCCATCGTCAGCAACTTGCGCCCATTCTTGGCACACCAGCGGCCGCGCGATAGCACCGTAAGCAATTTTTGCCACAGCGGCGCGCGGTGGTAGTTGGTCATAGCAGCCGCGTGCGCGGCGGCAGGCACGAGGTGCACATCCGTGGGAGTTCCGAGGAAGGCTACCGCCGCCTGACGCTCTTCCGCAAGGGCTTTTACGATCGCATCCATGGCGAGTGCGACTCGTGGGAATTGCTCGCCCGGAATGTAGGCGTATGCTCCCACGCAGAGCGGCTGGCCAAGATGCAGCGCGAGAAGCCAGTTGCGCAGCTCGGGTGTCTCGGTCAGGAGGTTGCAGCCAGCTGCTTCGCAAAGCGCCGCATCATCGCTGTAATCCTCTTGAGTCTTGCCGACGGGCAGCGGGAAGGTGAGCGTGCCACAGGAGGTGCGCGCTGCCTGCAAAATCGGCCTCCACTTGGTGGTGCCGCGACGCGCCACTGCGACCACGTTCGCACCGAGGGCAAGCAGAACGTGTAGAGGTCCCATGGCGGAGCCCGCGCCTAAGAGCACGAAGTACCTTCCAGACAAGTCCAACCAGTCAGCCCCACTCTGTGCCGCGAGGCTCATGGCCGCTCCACACGAGAACTCGATCGTCCCGCGATGCACCCAGTCCTCGATCTGCTCGAGCAACGCGTCTCCGTGGAGGACGCCGCCATTGTACGGCACGCCGAGCTCGAATCGGCTGGGCTTCGGCTTGCCACCCGTAATGAAGCCAGTGCCAAAGCTTCCAGGAAAAGTGTGACCGTCGAGCGCAGCGGCGAGCGTATGCGGTCGACCGTCGCGCACGAATTCGAAGCGGTTGTACAGGGATTTGAGCCCACTTCGAGCGATTCCGAGCGCGCACTCGGGCGATTCCGCTGACACTTCAACCATTCTCATGAAGTGGCGTGTATACCGAAACCGCCAATTCCTCTCTACCAGCACCTCTCTTGCCGCATTCGCGTCGAACGGCGCCATCGCATCTGCCAGAACCGCCTGGCCCGTGATGCTTGTTGAGCGCAGCTCGTTGCCCGTCGCAGCGTCACGACTAGTCACCGGGAAGCACACTCCACCGAGCGTATCCTCCATGGCGACGGAACTTGTGTAGAAAACTTGTTTTCCGATGGGATTTGTGCTCAGGCGCGCGTGAGAGCATGCGCGATGCAAACACATGATACGTAACCTCAAGAATTAACGAGCACTTGATCTCGCTCTCCTCCGTGCGTCGATCGATCGCGCCCGTCGCCGTGTCACCCTTTGCCGCCCGTCGCTGCTTCACGGCTATCTGCGACCGGAAATGCCCATTACGAATCTTACGTCAGCATACCTTGCCCTTTACAACCTCGCCTGCATGTGCGGCTGGGGATACGCCCTAGTGCTCGCTGGGCAAAGCCTCGCCAAGACCGGTGGCGACCTCTCGAAGGTCTGGGAGGCGATGGGCACATCCATTCATGTTGCACAGTGGGCCATGTCTCTTGAGATGGTGCATGCTCTGCTCAAGCTGGTGAATAGCCCATTTTTGACCACAGTCCTCCAGGTGCTCTCGCGCCTGCTCCTTATGGTCGTGATCATGCTTGCACCGACTGCGAGCAAGACCTGGCAATGTGGCATGATGGCCATCTCGTGGGCACTGGTCGAAGTGCCCCGTTACTGCTTCTACCTCAACGGCCTACTTGGGCCGGGCGGGCAGACGGGTGTGTTATATCCTATTTTCTGGCTCCGGTATAGTCTCTTCGCAATCCTTTACCCCACGGGCATTACAGGCGAGGTACACGCTCCCGGAAGCCGCTGACGAGGAACGCGTGCTCCGCCATCCAGACTTCGCTCACGGTTGCGCATCGAGTCGCACCATGCTTGACAGGTGATGACAATGATCGCGGCACTTTCCGATCCGTCTTTGAGCGTCGCTCTTGGTGGCTTTGCGCCTCTGATGGTCAAGGCCAGCCTCGCAGCCTACGTACCTGGGTCGCCCTTCATGTACATGAACATGGTCTCGAATCGCAAGAGTGCCTTCAAAAAGCGCTTCGCGCCGCCACCAGAGCCACCAAAGGCGCCCGTTGGTGTCGAATTCCCGATCGACGACAAGGGAGGGCGCTCGACCTCTGAGGTCGGCAAGCAGGTCTTTGCGGCGGCGTTCGCGGGCATGGGCACGCCGGAGGGCAAGGCTGCGAGCGCCAAATGTCTCGGTGTCAAAAACTGTGAGCGGGCCTCGCCAATCGCACTCACGCGCTGCAATATCTCGCTAGCGTGCAACGCCGCAACGCGTGTGCTGACCCACCTGTGGAGCCCTGCTGTGAACGTGCGCAGGGCGCTTTGGCTACAACAAGCAGATCGTCAGCCTCGTGCGCCTCGGGTGCGAGAGTCCCAAAGCGGCCCTGGGCTCCGCGCAAGCTGGCCTGAAGTGGATGAATGAGCACATGGTCTTTCACAGTGCCGACCAGAAGCTGCAGGGGCCGTTTGAGGCGACGGTCGACAAGGTCAAGGAGTCGTTCCACACGGGGGAAGTCAAAGGAACGAAGTCCAGAGCAGGCCTCATGTACCAGATCCCCTACGACGGCGGCTGGCACCCGACCAAACCACATCCGCCGCCCGCGGACAAGGTACTCTCCAAAGATGCGCTCAAGGACCAGGCGACGAAATGGGCCGCCGCCGGCATCATCGAACCCGACGCAGCGCAGGCTCTATGCTTCACCTCGGACTACTTCGCAGCTGGCAAGAGCCTCGAGGATGTATACGTCGTGATGATCGGTGCGGGCTCAGCCATGGGGCCGTTCCCTAAGCTGCTTGAGATGGGTGCGACTGTCGTGGCCATTGACATTCCGGGCGGCTGGGGCAAAGGTGGCCCGCGGCCGACGTACACGTTGTGGAAGAGACTGTGCGAGACCGCCAAAGCCTCGCCGGGCGCACTCATCTTTCCACTCTCTAAGGTGTCTGCAGCCTCCTTGTTGCAGCAAGCTCCGCTTTTCCGTGTGACGGCGTGGCGCGATTGTGCTTCTCGCTTGCGCAGCCCCAGTCCGAGTGCAAGACGGAGCAGGACATGTACGAGAGCGCCGGTTGTGATCTGATGAAGCAGCCCGGCGAGATCGCCAACTGGCTGGTCGAGTGGCAGAAGAAATTACCCTCTTCCGCGAAGGTGATGATCGGCAACTACACGTACCTCGACGGCGAGCTGCACGTGAAGCTTGCGCTGTGCGCCGATTATTGCATCGCACGTCTCCGCAAGGCGCGCCCGTCCACCGGCGTCGCCTTCCTCTGCACCCCGACCGACATCCACGTGTGCACGGACGCATCCGATGCAGCTGCGCGTGCCAACTACGGTTCGGGCTTCGGCTCGCTCGGCCTCGAGAAGCTTGCCAACCTCTTGTCCGGAGGCAAGTTCCTCATCAAGAACTTTTCGGAGCCCGTCCAGGCCCAGGGCGGCAAATCCATCAAACTTGTCGACGGCCTCTCGGTGGCGCAAGGACCCAACTACGCGCTTGCGAAGCGCATGCAGCACTGGCGCGCACAAGTCGAGTATGATGCAGGGGCGACGGTCTCGTCCATGGTGGCCCCCTCCACCGCTACGCTCAGCGTGATCCATAACAAGACCTTCGCGTGGGCCTATGGCGGCATGCCCTATTTCAAGTATGAGATTTTCAAGCAAGAGACGACCAACGCAGTAATGGCTGCAATGCTCATGCACGACATCCTCGATGACAAAGGACCTAAGAATGGCAAGAATCGCGCACAGTTCAAGATCGACAACACGCTCGAGCTCTTCTCGACCCAAGCCGTTCACGGCGGCTTGTGGCGCTCACCATACAAGGTGGATTCACTCGGCGAGGTGTCGGCTCTTATCTACTTTGGCGGCCTCGCGGCACCGTACCTCGCCGCCCTCGCTGCCCTTGGCGGTGCGGCGGCGTTTTATTTGGTCTGAAATGGGGCAGGCGGGCTACAGGTGGGCAGGGACAGGCCGCAATCGGGAACATTGGCATCGCCATCGCCATCGTGCAAGTTGTGGGCATCAGGCTAATCAGGCGACCAAGGCGACCAAGGCAGATCAGCATGATTGCGCGAGATGCAGGTAATTGTGAAGAGACTGCGCAAGAGGTCTTGAAAGTGGGGAATGCAGAGATGAACGGTCAGAGCACCGAGAACAGCCGAGCGGCCACCGAGAACAGCCGAGCGGCCACCGAGAACAGCAGAAGAATGCTATGGGCAGGGTTGGCCGAGCGCATTCGATCTGATGCAAGGTCTGCTACGGCTCGCGGCCATTCGTCATCGCTGGCGGCCGCGTGCCTGGCCCACAGGGGCAGGGAGTCGTGGATTCATGGATTCATCAGGCGCGTGTGCTGTGCATGCGGGGCGGCTACTTTGTGAGGCCCCAAACCGGGAGAACACCAGGGCAGCAGAAGAATGCTATGGTGAGGGGTCGCGGTGGGACTCTTGGACTTGGTCAAAGGCTGTGCCTGTGGCGGTGGTTGTGGGGAGGAACCCCACAGCGCCCACTGGGCTCCGCGTTCGGCGTCGTGCCCGCGCCTTCTTTCGACAAGGTGCAGCGCGAGATGTATTGTGTTGGGCACGAGTCTCGCCAGGTTGGTCCGCGCCGCGCGCTTTAAGTTCAACGTTAAAATTATAAAAAATGCTACGCAGCCTCGGTTACCCGCTACTGAGGCCGATCAAATTCGATTCCGGACCCGGCTCCGCCGTATCGGCACGATATCGGCACCGGGTACTGGGAGGGAAGATTAAGGTTTTTGAGCAAATTTATTCGAGATCGTCCGTCGTCGCCTCCGGTGACCGGTCGTCCGCGGGGCGAGTGCCCGCGCGCGAGTCCCGCCGCAGGCACAACCCAGCCTATGATGCTCCCGTGCTCCCCAGTTCCCCTCGAGCCCTCGACCGCCATTGTTTTGAAGGAAAAATCCGTCCGGCGCACCGTCTGGGACGAACCGGGACGTCGCCATAGAATACCACAAGTAATGCGTCGTGATCGTGTGTTTGTATCGAGTGTGTGTCCGGCTCCCCGTAGCTCCCCGCAGTGTTTAGCTGTTTACTTTCTGAAAAACCTGATAGGTGAACTAGGTGCGCTGGCTGTCAATGCTGTTCACGTATGGTGTGCTCTCTACACTTCATCCGGCGCCTCGCGCTACGGGCGAAAGGGGCGCCCGCGCGCGCGACAGCACCGTCTACGGAGGGTCGAGCACGAGCGCCAAGTCGTTCTTCGTACAGACCACACGCAGCAGCTCGCAGCGGCTGCGCAGGTGGGCGACGCGAAGGGTATCCGGAAGAAGATCACCGAGATGAAGATGCGCCTTATCAAGGACGCGCTTAAGGCGACCGGGCGGGGCTAAGCTATAAACGGCCTGGCCCGGCGGCTGATCGAGTATGGCTGTGATAATAGGGGGTCCGGGGGTCCCCGAGCTAATGGTAACCGCATCCGTATGTACGCCGGTCCGGTGTCTTGGGTGTCGAATTATAAACATTGGCTGTGAAATCTTACGTGTTGTGTGTATTAACACTGAAATCTCCGTCCGGGAACTACCGTATCACACACTTAGGTCGCCGTACGTACGGGATGGCGGCGTTTGTTGCTTGCCTCGCGCTTGGCTTGCTGGAACAGCAAACTGCGACACTTAGCCGACGAGCCGTGCTTACATCGGCTGTGGCGTTCGCCACCGCTCCGGGCCTTGCACGTGCAGTGCAAACGCCACCTCCAAGTATCGATCAGATAAAGGTGCTTGGAGCAAAAGCCAAGGTGCTGCGTGCCACGGTGCGCTCAAGCTCAGGCAATCGTCGTCTGCTGCCACTCGATCCGAGACCAGGCTTCAACAATTACGCGAGCGTTACGGACACGGTGGTTCGAGCGCAGGCCTCAGTGTTGGTGCCGCTTCAGGCTGCCATGGCTACATTTGCAGCCACGCCCTCTGGTCTACCTGACGACGTGCAAAAGCAGCTTGCAACTCAGGCATTACTCTTGAAAGGGCACCTTTTGGAGCTAAATGATGCGCTCGGCAAGTATCAGTTTGACGAATACGTGTCCAAGACGACCAAGATGACGTACTCCGGCGGCAAGGTGGAGCGAGAGCTTGAAGAGGTGTGCGACACTGTTGATGATTACATGGCTTTGGCACGCGGCGAGACAGTCGAGCAGCGCGAAGACTGAGTCGTATGCAGAAAATGCGAGCGTCATGTCACAGCCGCTCACGGCAATTTGAGCGCGGGATCCGGGAAGGTGTTGGCGGCTGCACGCGGCGCGTTCATGCACCCCCCCGCGACGACCGCGCAGACGCGCAGTCCTCCGCAGCGACCGCAGTCCCCGCGAGTCCGCAGCGCCCCCCGACGTAATTATACCGTGATACCGTATGCATGGCCGGCCGCTGGCTGCGTTCGACCTCGCGGCCTCGTCCAAATTCTGATTCGAACATTTAATCTCCCACCGTTTACCGTATGTCCGCGGGACGCTCGGAGTCGGCGTACCGGTTCGGCACCGTCGGCGTCGCCAGTGGGGTCTAACGCGTAACGGCCGGTGCGCGGGGGCGAACTCCGAACACGCACAGAGCGGATATGACCAACCCGGCGCGATCACCGAATCGACGACTGTGCGACGATCCGGGTGGGAGCGCGATCCGCGCCGATGCGACGCGTCCGGTCCTACGCAGGGGACGCGCGGCCGCACCTCTCGCGACGGTGGGGTGACCGGCTGACGCGCGGCGCGGCGCGTGAAACGTAGGGAGAGGCCCCGACATGGCAACAACGCCGCCAGCGCGGCCGCGGGAATCGCCGCAACCGCCCCCGGGCCCCAATACATCTCTTACAAACGCCGGCCTGGTCTACGCGCGTTGTCGGCGTCGCAAAGACCAGAGCTGCAGCGCTATCTGGGGCGACAGTCAACGCCTCAGTGACTCCTCCGCTCCGGCGCGCCCCCGCCACGTGCCACCGCCATCCGCCAACAGAACCCCGACACCCACGCCAACCCATATCCACATGCAACATGCCTTCCACGTGTGTGCGACGCAGCGAGCGCGCTGCCACGATTCACGTACTCAGTCGACCAGCAGCGCCGCCTGGCGCTGGCTCCCAACTTCATCCAGCTGCGCGTCACTTCGCAAGTTGTGCGTAGGGCGGTTGCTCACCGCCTCAGCTTGGTAGTGCGGTAGTGCACCCGCCGCCATCGCCTCACCGCCATAAGGCCAATCAGATCAGGTGAATACGCCCCTCGCGGTGCATCACCTTGTTGGCGGCCTCCATCGCGACGAGTGTCTCCTTCACCGCATCCCGCCCCTCCTGGACGGCGCGCGGCTCCGCGGCATACGCGACCGCGAGCTGCTCCTTCGTGCGGATCAGCGTAGCACTGTAGGTGACATACAGGTCATCGAACAGCTCATCGAAGGTAACATCGTCGCGATCGCCGGCGAAGAGCCTGTTGAGCGTTTCTTCAACGGCCGCCTCCATCTCCTTAGCCGTCATCGACATCATCGGGTGCGTCCGCTGACGCGCGCCGCCACCACCAAGCTCCTCATCCATGGCGTCCTCGTCCTCCTCATCCTCCTCATCCATGGCATCCTCATCCTCCTCATCCTCAGCCTTGCGCTTGCGGGTGGGCTTCGACCCAGTGCCGGTGGGCTTCCGAGCGCCGGTGGGCTTCCGAGCGCCGGCGCGCCCGCCAGTGCCAGAGCGCCCGCGGGCACGCTTGCGAGCCGGTTTACCATCCGCATCTGGTTCACCATCCGGCATGTAGATGGGCCCAATTGCTGTAACGAGGGAGCGCACGCCGCCGGGGTTGCCTCGCGTGCACAGCTGCGCGCGCATCTCTTTCGAGAGGAAGTCGTGGTTGTACAGCGTCGAGTTCTCGTGGTACCTGGCAACATGAGGGAGACAGCAAGAGGTCATCAGAGGTCATCAGGGTCAGTAATCGTGGCTCTGCTGGTGCAGCACGTACCATTGGCGCCTCGCTTGTCGGCGCTGCTTGCGGTACTCTGCCTCGTCGAGGTCGCCGCGCGGCACGTCCACCGCCCAGTAGTTGACGTGCTCGTCCTGCAAGCGGCCAGTGTAGCGTGCCTTGCGCAAGACTTCCTTCCAGTTGGCCTCTGAGACATCAGTGCCCCTAGGGCCGACGATCGCCATGGCGTGCTTCTCAGCCAACTTGCGGCGTGCGACGCTCAGGCGGACGATGTAGCTGCACGTGAAGAGCTGGAACGCGTGCCACATGGGGACGAACTCAGATTCCCAGTCCATAACCCCGCCCTCCTCCTGCTTGACAAGCTCCTTGATCGCGGAGAGCGGCTCGTCCGCGTCGGCATACCAATTCAGGAGCATCTGCTCGTACATCCACTGTGCTGGGCGCTTCTTGAGCCTCGCGCGCACGTTCATGTAGACAGTCTTGGCTGCAAGGCCTGTATGCGCCAGTACAAAGTCGGGTTCAAAGTGAGTCAGTGTGATGCGAAGGGCTGGTGGCAGGGGCGGCGGCGAGGGCAGCGCGGCAGGGGGGCGAATGGCTCACCAAGTTCTGCGATGGCAGCAGGGATTCGGCCCGCATTAGCCCAGCCGTTCGAACGTCTCGCAATCTCATTATTGAGGCGCTGCTGGCCTTCCATTGCCTCCTGGCTCAGAAGGCGAAGCGAACCGACCTGCTTGAACAACTTCGGGAATGCAGCCCACAGCTGCCAATCGTACCAGCACAGCCGGCCTGGGCGCAGCAGGGCCTTCTTGAGGACGTAGAGGCGCGCGTGCTCTGTGAATGCAGATCTGTCAGCCTCAGTCGGGCGCATGATGTACGCGCGTGTGAGAGCCTCCGCGTAGTGGCCAAGCACCTCGCACCAACCATTGAGCTCCCGGGTGACGCTGTGCAGCCCCAGCTTGTCAGCTGTCATGAAGATGGCTGTCAAAAGCTTGGACGCACGCCATGACTGCGCGGGGTACTTGAGGAGGTTGCGGAGGTCCCGGAGCAGCTTCTCGGCCTCGACGCCGCTGACGCCTATGTCAACGCACTCCTTGCACTCAGAGTTCTGAGGCTCCTTCTTCTTGATGCGAAGCCTAATGCCAAGCCTGTGCATCGCCTCGTTGAAGTGCTCCTCGATGATTCTCACAGCCCCGCCAGTGCCCGAAATAAAGCGCTCCTGGATCGGGTTGAGGATGAGCTTTATGTTGCTCTCGATGGTGCGCATTAAGCAGTGCATAATGCACAGCCCCAGCATGTCGAAATCCATGGTGTGGCCCTTGACTCCCCAGACCGTTGTGAAGGTGTCCTGCAAGTCTCTTTCGCCCCACTCTGTGACTACGGGTACGCGCAGGATGGTGCCCTTGGGCAACTTGCGTGCCATAGCTTCTCTGTTGTCTGGTCGCACTTCGGCAGTGTCAAAAGTGGGCAGGGAGGAGCCGGGCTTCCACTTAGCCTTCATAAAGGCCGGGTGCTTCCAGTCAGGCACGAATTCGGCGGTGTCCTCGGCGCGGCCATCGCCTCCGAGGTCGCCCCAAAGACGACGGATCGCATGCTCCTCCTTTTTACTCAACTTCCGGCCAAGCTTCTCCTGCTCCTCCTCGGCGGCGTCGGCGCCATGGTTCTTGAGCTCAGGCCACTGCGTGATTGCAGCGAGCCGCGCATTGTCCACATGCCGATTGCCCATCAGAATGTGGGCCAGCGTGTACGGACAGTCAGGACGTACCTTCTGTGCGATGGATTCAATCGACTCGCCAGTCCCTGTGACGTAAAGCCGAAGGAACTGCTGCTGCTCAAGAGTCGATGCCTCAGTGCCAGGGTCACCCTTACCAGAGGCTCGGGAAGTGCCAACGGCGCAGAACAGCGTCTTCGCGTCGGTCGCGACTTTGGTGGACGTCTGCACCTTGACTCCGCTTGCGACAACGCGTCGTAACTTCTGCTCATCGTCGCCCTTCTTGTTGCTGATGGGGAGGTGCTTCACGAAGACGCGGCCCTCAGCATCTCGACCCATCAGTCGTGGTGGGAGCAACTGGAGCAGGTCCACCTCCAAGCCCTTCGAGTCCATAGCGAGGGCCTGCTTGATGTACCTGATATCAGAGAGGTCATCAGAGAGATCATCAGGTTGTCATCAGAGGTCATAGGTGGTCATCAGAGGTAATCAGTGGTGATCGGGGTCATCATAGGTCATTCAGCAGGCGTACGGGATGAAGTGCTCGAGCAAGTTGACTGAATCGTCTTTGCCAAACCAGCAGCGCAGCTTGAAGGCCTTTTTTGGTGACTGCGCACCATGCATGGCGTGCTTCACTGCCGTGGCCCCCCAATCTTGCCCCTCCACTCCTAGGCATAGGAGCTGAACGATGACAGTTGTTAGGTTGCGGCAGTCATTGATTCTGGAGGCCCTCAGAAAGGCTGCGTCAACAGTGATTTTGAGACCGATTTTTGAGGAGTTCGACCCCGGCAAGACGATGTCCGCTTCCAGAGCTGGGACTAAATTCAGTCTCACTGCGTCGCACAGCTGCCGAGCTCCAAAGGCAAAGGCAGGTGCGGCGGCTGTGGCACGAGGGGCATCGGCCTGTGCGGCAGTGGGCAAGGGTTCTTCTGAATCATCAGGAGGCGGAGGATCGCCTCTGGCTCGCCGCTCGTCTTCGACTCGTTGCCACACGAGCAGCTCGCGCTCGAGCTCCTGCACCCAGGGCAACCACTGGTCATCAGAGGCCTCTGGGCGGCGAGTAAAGGCGGCGAGGGCGGCAGGGCGGGCGAGGGCAGCGAAAGGTGCACCTCTTGCTTACGCTCGAAATCTTCCACCTCTGCCTTGTGCTGCTCGAGGAATATGGCCTGTGTCAGACGCGTGAGCAGCACCTGCTTGGTTCCCGTAGTTTCGAGCGCTCGATCCTCGCACTCCTTGGCCAGCTCCTCCCTGGTGAGCTTGCGCCGACGGATGCCCTCCATGGCTAGCGAGACATGCTGGTTGGGGCAGGCCTCTTCATCAGCACGCAGCGGCTCCCCGTCAAGTTCGGCGCCTCGCGCTGCGCGCTGCGCAGCCGCTCCTAAAGTCGCAGCCTCAGCCGCCGTAGCCGCGGCCTCGTCCGCGTCTCGCTGCCGATGCTGCTCTTCCTCCGTGTGGCCCGTCAGATCAGCTCCGATGCTCTCACCAGCAGGCACAGCGTCCATGGCCTCTCGCAGCGCACCGTGGACCTCCACCGCCTGGGCATCAGCCCCGGGAGCGCGACCGTATTTACCGTACGCGACGAACTTGCGCTGCGAGTCTTGACCCCGTTTGGCCAGGTTGCCGATGGTGCGGGAAATGCGCCACTGTTTGGCTGGTATCTTGTCCACCTTGGCTAGAGCACGCTGCATGGCCTCTCGGTTGTCTGGGTCCTCTGCAAACACCTCGAAAGGCTTCTCGAGATTCAATCGATGCCGTATGCGCTCGCCCTGCTTTGGTTTCACAACCCGTCTTAGCTCATCGCTGATGTGCAGCGTGAAGTTGCGCGCGGATTGCGCCCGAGAGGAAATCGCACGCCATGCAGGCCGGACAGTTGCGCGGAGGTCCCGCGCCCAGTTGCTGCCAGCCTGAAAAGTCTTGCCGCGCCCCCTCTTACGAGTGCCTGCAACGTGCAAGAGGGGAGGCACCTCATCAGTGCTCATCAGAGGACGAGGGCAGCGAGGGCAGCGAGGGCGGCTAGGGCGCGCGAAGGAGAAGGCGGCGGGGCGGTGAGGGTGGCGGCGGCTCCAATCATCAGTGCACATCAGTTAGAGGGCAACGCACCCTCATCGCCTTCTTCCTCTTCTTCTGCTCCGTCTTGGAGCAAGGCGAGGCTTGCTATTTCTCGTTTGAGCTCCTTGATGTGTGCACAGAGCTTCGTGACGAGAGCGTCAACGTCGCTCGCAGGCACTAGCCGGCGATCCAGCGCGTCTATGAGAATTGAATTCAGGGCCTGAGTTTTCTCCTGATCAACCCGTGCTGCATAGGCCTTGCTGACTTGTAGACGAGGCCAAGTGAGACGTGCACGTCCCACAACGCTCTTGAATTTAGCAGGCTTTGGCCCAGCGGTGTCCTTGTGCACAGGCCGAAGGCCAGCGCACGTACGGCCGTCCAGGATGTATTGGAACCGCTCCCAGCCGTCTGCCAGCCCCAGATCATCAAACACATCTTGAAGCTCAAGATGCCGTTTGTTGTTGCGACGGTGTAGCGGGTGCGACGGCTTGCGCTGGCCGTTGGGTTGGCGCGCGGCGTCCTGGGCATTGGTGGGTGCACCGGCATCGCCAGCAGCGTGATCGGCGGTCTCGCCAGCAGCGTGATCGGCGGTGTCGGTCGCGTGGTCAGCCTCCGCATCGTCAGCCTCGGCATCGTCATCGGCACGCGCATTGGCACGTGCGGCGGCGGCGGCGGCGGCAGTCGCGTGGTCAGCGAAAGCAGCGTGCTCGTCGTCGTCAGCTTCGGCGAAAGCAGCGTGCTCGGCGTCGTCAGGTTCGGCACGCGCATTGGCACGTGCGGCGCGGGCGTCCTCCTGGCACGCCTCGTCCTCGTCCTCGTCCTCGTCCTCGAGTCTTGCTGCTTGATTGCTGCTGAGGCCGAGGCACACGATGAACTTTATCTTCCGGCTGGCACGCCCTTCACTGCCTCGATCTGCGGCAAGTTTGGCATTCATGGCCATGTCATCGAACGACGCCTGCAGCATTTTGCAGCCTTCCTTGGGATCATCATCATCGGTCCATGGTACCCGGCATCGCCTCCCCCCGATCACATGGTTGCCTACAGGACGCTTCCACTGCTGGAACTTGAGCCGTTTGTACATGGAATCTGCAGCCTCGGCGCCAACGTCGGCGAGCTGGAGGCGGACGGGCTTTTTGCTCCAGCCCAGGGACCTGGCAGCGTTCGCAAACTCCTCAAACATGGCGTAGCCAAGGTAGCAGCCATTCTTCTGCTCGGCCTCGTCGACAACGATTTCTTCGACAAAGTGCTCGTGCTCTGTGACGAGCACCTTGGTCCAGCCTAGGAGCTCTTGTCTATGGCCCATCTCCAATAAGGGCAGCACGTAGAGGACGTTCATCTTGCATGAGAGAGCGCCACGGCGCGCTCGAGTAGCCGACCACGCCGAGTCGCACTCGTCGACCTCATCCTGCTCAAGCTTGGCAGTGGGGTCGTTGAGCCGCTTGCACTTTGCGATGATCTGCAGAAGGGGAGAGCACCAATTAGAAAATGGATTGCAGCGAATGAGCGCGCTCGAGGGCTGCCTGCCGCGTGGCTGGCTGCCTGACTGCTCCGCCGAGCGGCCCGATGGTGAGTCGGGTGCAGGCGATGGTAACCCAAATCGCTGCAAGCAAGCCAGGCAGGCTCAGGGCAGCAGGTGTGCGAGAACGCGCGTGTGCACATGCGCACGCGCGAGCGAACCTTGGCCTTCTCGAGGAGCTCAATGGCGCGCGCTTGGATGCGATCGCTCTCGTTGCCAAAGTGCTCTGCCAAACTCATCAGCCGGCGTGTGCCAGTGGGTGCCCACGTCACGTGCACACCGGTGCGTGCGCTGGTGCGTGCGCCGGCGCGTGCGCCAGAGGGCGCGACGGCGGGCGCGCCGGCGGGCGCACCGGTGGGTGCGCCGGTGCGCGCGACGGTGGGCGCGACGGTGCGCGTGCCGGTGGGCGCGACGGTGGGCGCGACGGTGGGCGCGACGGTGCGCGTGCCGGTGCGCGTGCCGGTGGGCGCGACGGTGGGCGCGACGGTGCTTGTGCCGGTGGGCGCGACGGTGCTTGTGACGGTGGGTGCGACGGTGGGCGTGCCGGTGGGCGCGCCGGTGGGCGCGCCGGTGGTTCCTGGTGCAGCGGTGGCATCGACAGCGGCTTCCGGCGACTCCTCGGCCCACAAACTATTGAACCAGTTGCCGACTTCCTGCACGGTGAAGAAGCCCGTTGCAGCCTGCCCACCGACGAGCGGCGGCAACGCTGCCACCTCGAGCGGCGGCAACGCTGCCACCTCGAGCGCCGCCGCTGGGGCCACCTCGAGCGGCGCCTGCTCAGCGGGCTCTGCTGCGGGCGCCGCTGCTGCCACCTCGAGCGCCGCCGCCGGCGCCGCTGCCACCTCGAGCGCCGCACGCACCTGCCCGCCACTGCCATGCTGCAGTGACCATGCTGCGCGCGCGCGCGCGCCCCAGGCAGCAGCGGGCATCCATGAGAGCCCTGCCGGCCTTGGAGCCGCAGCCTGGCGGCGGTTGCGTGGGGCGTCGCTATGCTGTGCTCGGTCTCGCTTCTTGCCGGCAGGAGGCGCCAGGAGCTCCATCGTTGCGCCTTGAAAGCCAGTACTTTGGGCGCGAAGGCCAAGCCGTTCAACGGCAACGGCTGGACCGGCAACGGCTGACCAGGACAGCGCGCGCCGTACCGAGCACGTGCTGACAGGCTGCGGAAGCCAAGCCGTGGGCCAGGCCTGGGCCAGGCTACGAGCAGACGCGAGCACGTACGCCTCATGTCCTCCTGATGATCATGCCGGCTCGAAATCGCAGCACGAACGCAACCACGAGCTTGCACGTATAGTCCCGAAGGCCAGAGTGTGTCACATGGATGCTGAGCGCAGCTCCACTGCGTCACGCCAGACAAGGTCGAGATCGGCACCTGGGCAGGAAGAAGCCTGCACACAGGCAGCGGAAAAGCAACTGTGTCAGCGATTGGTTGAAGGTTGCAAGGCGATCGAGCACAGCAGGGGCGGTGGCTCGCTCGAGCTGGCACTCACGCGTGGGCTGAATATGAACGATTGCTTCCTCAACGTCCCGCAGGGGAGGAAGGAGAGTCGAGCCATTTTTTATCAGGAACGCTCAAACAACACGGCGCCTGTTGCACCAGTCGAGGGGTCGCCACGAGACGAAAAGTACGAGAAAAGCCTTTCACAGTAATGCTGCGGAAAAAGCTACCCCCACCCTATGGCACAGTGCTTTCAAATCTCAACGCTTTTCTGTCTCTCAGACAGTGCATTGTGCACTGTGTGTGGTGTGGGGGACCTCAACACCCGAGACGGGGTCCCGCACATAAAAATCACCCGAAACGGGGGTCCCGCGCATAAAAAAAGGGACCTCAACACCCGAGACGGGGGTCCCGCACATAAAAAAGGGACCTCAACACCCGAGACGGGGGTCCGCACATAAAAATCACCCGAGACGGGGGTCCCGCGCATAAAAAAAGGGACCTCAACACCCGAGACGGGGGTCCCGCACATAAAAATCACCCGAGACGGGGGTCGAACCCGCGACCCTTGACTTAGGAGGTCAACGCTCTATCCACTGAGCTACACGGGCAAAAAGAGTACGAACGACGTCATTCATACCGACTATAGTACGCAATGGTTTGCAATGAAGAAATTGCATTCCTGAAACCGCCGGCGTCGCCGTGCCCGAACACCCCGCGCGCCCACTCGCGCGCGCGCGCCGCGCGCGGCTCGCGTTGCCCCTTTATTTAGTCTCCCCTTTTTCGCGGGAACGTTCGAACTGGGAAAACATATTTTTCCGCGGAGTCGAGCCGCTTATCGTGGGTCGAACGCTCATCAGCCTCGCCGCCTGCCTGTCCCTAAAAATGCCGACGCCGCCGCAGCACTCGGTTACAGTCTCCGACGATAGCGTCTGCGTGCGCGTGGAGCTGCCCCTCGTCAACAAGGCCGGCGAGGTCGACCTGAACATTAGCCCGGAGCGCTTGCACCTGATTGTGGGCGACGTGGAGCTCGACATGGCGCTGCCGCACAAGGTGAAGGATGAGGAGGCGGCGGCCAAGTTCGACAAGAAGGCTCACGTCCTGACCCTCACCATGCCGCGCGCATCCGTGTCTAGCGCGCCCACGCCGATGACGCCGCCTACCGCGCCCCCACCGGCGCCAGCGCCAGTGCCGGCTCCTGCGCCGGCTCCCGCCCCCGCCACCAAGCCTGCCGCCCCGGAGCCCCCCCCGAAAGCGGCTACCTCGGCGCCCACCCCGTTGCCGCCCCCGAAAGCGGCTACCTCGGCGCCCACCCCGTTGCCGCCGCCGCCGTCAAAGCCCACGGCATCCTCGATCGCGCCCGCGGTCGCCACGCCGCCTACTGCCGCCTCCGCCTCCGCCGAGGTGCCCGTCGAGTGGCGCCAGAACGACCAATACGTCGCGCTCATCCTGCAGGTGCCCTCGGTGATCAGCGACTCGGTCGACGCAAAGTTCGAGCCACGCCGCCTCGCGATGACCTTCCGTTCGGAGCCCATCAGCGGCGCCGCGCCGCACACGCACAAGCTGGAGTTGCAGCTCGCGGGCACGGTCAACGTGGACGGCTGCCGGTACGACGCGGCCGATAACAACATGATGGTCGTCCTCGAGAAGGCGATCAGTGGCGAATGGCCTGGGCTCGAGGTGCCCGCGGCCAAGGCAGCGCCCGCGCCGGCGCCAGCGCCGGCGCCGGCGCCGGCAACCCTGCCGGCACCGGCACCCGCGCCCACGCCCGCGCCTGATAAGCTGTTGTACGAGCTCGACTGATGAGGCCTCTTTGAGGGGCAGCTTCCCCCCTGAAAGGGATGAGGGCGCAGGAGCGCCCGGGGCCCTTGTTCGGGGCGACTCCTATTGTTAGAGGCCGCCAGTACTTCGGCGAGACGACAGAGGGGATCGCCACCCCCGCGTCGCGAGCGGGGTGTGTGACCCTCGAGCGCCTGTGTACCAGACCGCGATTGTCATGTTTAACGATTAACGTGGGGTTTCCCACTCATCAGGTGTTAAGCATGCACGTTCGACGTAGAAAAGCGCCCACGGCAGTTGTGCACGCCGTGGCCCTACACTCTGACTCGCTCAGGATCCGACGCACACCGCCGCGTCGTACGAGGACCGCGTCGCGAGTCGGCCGCGGCCGCGGATCGCCGTCGGCGTCGGCCGTCGCCGGACGCCGCCGCGCCGCGATGGCGCGAGCGGCTAGGTAGGCCGCCCCCCGTCCGGAACGTGTCCACTATCCTACTATCCTCGATACCCGACACCTCACACCCAGCTACCCCGCAGAGCGCGCCGCGACCGCGAGTCCGAGACCTCCGAGAGCGCTGCGTGTGCGCGGTGGCCACCTCACGCCGCGAAACGCGAGAGCCACTCACGGCAGCCTCCAAGTACGCGCGAGGGGCTACTCATGGGCTTGCGCGAGCGCTCAGACGCAAGAACCGCACAAGAGCCGCCCCGGGGTCCCCTATTCCTGCGGGTCACCCCGCCGCCCATACCCGGCGACCGACGTGTCATCTCTACATGCGCTCGGCCCCTTCCGGGCTCGCGAGCCAATCACGCTCAATCTCGGCCACCTCGCCCTCATCGTGCGCACCACAGCGCAGGTTGAGGCTCACGCGGCAGGCGCGGCAGCCAGCCGTGCAAGGGGTGGGCACTGCGATCCCCATCACCGACACGCCGTGGGCGCAGCGCGTGCGAGCGTAGCCGCGCATGGCCCATGCGTCGCCCGGTTGAAGCTCGAAGCGCCAGCGGCACTGGGGGTGATCCAGCGACTCCTCGATGAGGATGGTCGCCTTGGCCTTGACGTTGAGCGTAACGATGCTCCTGCCAAACCCGTCTGCCCCCGGGAGGTCGTAGTGCAGCGGGAAGTCAGCGTGCGCATAGTTCGGCTGGAAGGCAAGTGGCACGTCGTCGACCTCGAAGCACTGGCGCAGCTCGTTGGCCAGGCCCAGACTGCAGAGTGAGCTGCCACGGACGCCCCCGCTGCCATTCGCGACGAGCTCCTCGTGGAGCTTCTGGCGCGGTGCTGCGTTCGGCCCGTTCGTCATGAGCTGGGCGGCCTGCTCGCGGGAGCCCTCGTCGAGCCAGATGAGCTTCTTACGTGAGCGCGACTGTGTCGACGACTGGGCGCTGCCCCACGGCAGCGTTTTAGGCTGAGCGATGAGCGATTCGGTGAGCTCGTCGAGGTCCGTGGAGAGTGCTATGTTGCGGGCGCAGCACAGCGAGTTTCCAAACCGTGCTGCCGCCTCCGGCGGAGCGACCACGCCAAAGGGCGGCAGGTCGCTGAATCGCAGCTCTACGGCGGTCTCGATGTACTTGGAAGAAAAGATAGGCTCAAGGCTCGGGCGCTTTGCATTTGAGCCCATCTGGAACGTCTTCGATGCGCGCTGCCTCTTGCCGAGCGTAGCGGCCGACTCCGAGAGCTGATGGAGCCCTGAGTGCTTCTCTGCGAGCGGGCAACCCGGAAAGCCGCACATGCCAGGCAGCGCACCCTTTGGCCTCACGTTCATGCTGGTGGTGGCAGTTCTCGCAGTATAGCCGCTTCGATCGGATCTTGCACCGTGTGTGCTGGCATCATCCAGAGCGCCGAGCAACTCGTTGGTGCTGGATCCCAGCGCATCAGCCACCTCATCGCCGGCATCGGTCACGGCGACTCTGCAAGTCATATCAAAGCTGGGAATGCTATCAATGGTGGCGACGCTGCAGATCAAGGGTTTCGGCGCCATATCCCAATGCAGCACCCTGGCGTCCAACATTCTGTCGCTATCGACGCGGGCTTCCAGTGCGCGGGTCCAAGCGTCACAGAGAACGTCCAATTGCTCGCTTTATGCGGGGTACATGTATGTGAGGTTGGTTCCACAGTCGGTGGTTACGTTTTTCAGCATCATTGAAAATTCGAGCGTCCTCGTTTCGGACGGGTCCGAAGTAGACGCCGCTTTCGTGAACCTTACTCAAGTTTCCTTAGGATTCGTTGAAACTCACATAGCATCGACATGCCGATGCCAAACATCGCGGATCTCGTGCTCCGCGAAATGAGCGCCCAGGCGCAGGAGCAACGCACCGCGTTGATTGCACGGGTTCAACGATCGACTTGGGCGCAGCGGCTTGTCGCATGTCTGCTCGTGGTGGTATGTTGTGTGTATGCCGTTCTGCTGCATCTCATTGAGATGGCCACCTTGACCGAGGAGCGCTCAGATAGCGCGAGCCCTCGCACGCCTTGGAGCTCGAGACGCCGGCGCCAGATTTCCCGGTGGCACGAATACCAGCAGCAACTCGCCAGAGTCTGCTCTCAGTACCAGCCGGCCTCTCCGTACGACGACCGCTCACGGCTGGTCCTTCTCGGTGACTCCATCACAGAAGCGTGGGGAGGAACCTCGTATGGCGAGCCGGTAGAGCGTGCGGCCGGAGCGCCACTCGTGCTTCAACAGACGCTCGCGCAGCGATGGATGGACCCATTCGTGCTTGGCATCTCGGGCGACCAGACGCAGCACTTGCTATGGAGGCTGTCACACGGAGAACTCAGTGGTCCGATGGCGGCCGATCCGAGGCTGCTCGTAGTGCTGCTGATTGGCACCAACAACCTCGGGGCTGGCCATGCGCCCGAGGATGTGGCGCGTGGCGTGCTTGCCGTGGCAAACGCTGTACTCAACCGGACCCGCGGCCGTGTGCTGGTAAACGCTCTATTGCCTCGGGGCGATGGCGCGCACACCCTCGCGCGCCTTTGCCCGCCTCGCTGCAACGCGGACGGCCAGCCATACGAGTCGTTCACGCCCGCGATCCACGAGGTCAATAGTCTGGTCGCCGCGGCCATCGGGCGGCTGGCGCGAAGCAGCTCTCTCCGCGCGCGATTTGTGGATTGCGGCAGCAGCTTCATTGCGCCTGAGGGCACTGAGTCCGAGGTGGTCAAGGAACTCATGCCCGACCGGCTGCACCCGAATGCGCGAGGCCACCGGATTTGGGCGCGATGCCTCACCGACGACATCATCGCAGCGGGCTGGGAGAGGAACACGCTAGCTACTACTGGCACGACGGTACTGGCTGCGTCGCACCAGAGCAGACACACGAGTCTCTCGCGGCGGATTTCTGAATAACGAAGATTTTGGCTGGCCTTTATATGTCGCGACTGGAACGGAACTCAACAACGATTTTTAGTTTGCACACGAATATAGCACACGAATACAGGCCCGAGAACTACACGGCATTCTTCTCTTCTAACGAGCGCAACGCGCCGTGGAGAGCACGTAGCTCGCGTCCCGTCAGCTGAGCACGTTGTAGCATCCGCCGCAACAGTACGCTCGCCTTTCCCTGGCTCGTGGCTGTTCGCGTGCCTCGCGAAGTGCGAACGAGCGCGCCATCACCGTGCAGCCCGACTTCCCCGTGGCTTGCGAGCTGCTCCCATCGACGCATGAAGATGGAAATCTCGTCGAGCGTCGCGAGACGATCGCGGCCGCTCATGGCCATGCTATTGCTGTCGTGGCGATGGCCGATGGCCGTCGGCCGGTTACGAACAGCGCGGACACTGGTCGTGTCGCCGCCCAGCTGGCGCGCGTTGAACCGGTGGGAGTCCCCACTCTCCTCCATTGCAAGGGCCTCCTCAAAGCAGCGACCGAGGGCAAACACAGCAGCGGCAGGAAGGGACATGCTGCCTTGAATCGCGGAGGTGGGGATCTCGCAGTAGTGAGAGCACTGCAGCAGCTCGGACTGCTTGAGGCCGCTGTCCTCACGGCCAAACACGAGCGCGACACGACCGTCGCCTGCCTTTGCTGCCAGCTCGGCAAGCTTGCCGACAGGAAGGTATGATTGCTGTCGGTCGGAACCCCTACGCCGAGTGAACGCCACAGCGGCCGCACATCCGGATAATGCTTGCTCAAGGCCAGCGTGCACGGGTGCGTTCCGCAGGAGCGACAACGCGTGCGATTGCACGGCGAATCGTCGCTCGTAGCTGGCGCTCTCCTCCTCTAGGCGGTCGTATTCCGGGGCCACCAGAGCTAGATCGTCGCAGTCAAAGTTAGCGCACGCACGAGCGATCATGCCGACGTTGCCAGGTTGCTGTGGACCGACCGCAACGACGCGGAACTGGTGCAGCAATTTGTTCGTATTCGCCATGATCATTGGCAGGAGGGCGCAAAAGATCATCCCGAAGGAGGCTAAGATTGCGTGCACGCATTACTGTTCGCACGAGGACCAAGTGTGAAAAGAAATCTCGACGACGCAGGTCTCTCAAAACCACACCAGTACGAAAACAAATGAGTTTTCCGGAAACGAGATCCAGGATGTCCCAGCTCCCCCGGTGTCTTTTTACCGGTAATTGAGTTTGTAAGTGGAATATGTCGCCACCGCGCGACACACAGGATACCGAAGGAAACCTCGTGGTGGGTGGCTGCCAGACAAACAACATGAGGTCGGCGAGTCGGTGGTCAGTGCCAGAAGATGGAGTGGTCAGCGGCCTGCTCGACGGAGTCGATGGATGGGGCTTAGCAGGGCGCCTTGCCCTGGTCAACCAAGCGTGGAACCTTGGCATCGGTGCTTGGCGTGCGAGCATCGGGACTTTGCAGCTTTCACAGCTTGACAACGACACCGCTGCGGCCATCTCGAAATTCTGCACCAAATTACGACGGTTCGAGATAACATGGGGGTCCAAACTCGACCACGCTTGCATATGCTCAGACGGCGCAATTACTTCCGTGTTGAAGGGCTGCCCAAGGCTACAGGCGCTGGATCTGGCAAACGGCGGCTCATCACGGGCAGTGCTCACCGCTATTGCTGAGTCGTGCCCACAGCTCTTGTCGTTGACACTTTACTGCCTTGAAGCAGCTGCAGACTACGAGTACCGTCCATACGTCACGGCTCATCTTCTGGCTGACCTATGCAGAGGATGCCCACAACTTGAGGCGTTGGAACTGCGGGATTGTTACGATCTCGACGATGAAAAAGTGATTGCCATTGCACGAGGTTGCCCACGAATCCAGCGCATAGTGCACATGGCTGACTGCGCATGCGATGAGAACAATGTATCAGATGCTGCTCTCGCTGCTGTAGGCGCAGAGTGCCGGCAGCTGCGCGAGTTTAGGATCGAAGGGAAGGAATGTGGGTCGTCCATCACAGACGCAGGGGTAGAAGCATTAGCTCGTGGTTGCCCGCTCTTGCATACTCTCTCGATCGGAGGCTCTGGGGTGACCTGCGAAGGCATCACTTCTCTGGTAACATACTGCCCATTACTTTGTGCGCTGGTCCTCAGCTGGTGCGATTCAATGTCAGACGCGGCTATCATTGCACTTGCACAACCAGGTTCCAGGCTGGCTCATCTTGATTTGGATTACGCTGGGGGCCCTTTTCAGTTGACAGACGTTGCGATGGAGGCGCTTTGCCGGTGCAGGCAGTTGCAAACACTTGGACTCGGCTCGAATCGTGCAGTTACCATTGCTGGTGTGGCGCAAGTGCTCCGTGCCTGCCCGCATATGACGAAGGTTCGATTGTGTGGCGCCAGCGGCATGACTCAAGACGAGGTAAAGGCGCTTCGCAGAGAACACCCTCTCGTGTCGCTGACACGATCTGCTGACCGCGACAGCTGTGCCAGTCTTTCGCTGTACGGTCATCATACTGAGCGGGATGAGTGGGTCTGCGTACAGGTCTGTAACCGCCGCGACTATACGACAAGCAAGCAAGCAAAAAAAAAAAGGTGCAAAAGAAATTGCGCTCGTTTGACTTTTGAGCGGGTTTGTATTAGGTCTGTAATGGGACGAGTATACGTTAATCGTTATTATCGCGGAGACCGGCGGACATACCGCGGGCGCATCCCACCTCCAAGCCGGACTTGCAAAAGAACGCTGAACAGGCTCGCGGCGGAGCTGGCCGGCTGAGTCGACTCGCACCGTCCGGTCGTGCGGCTATACTCCGACGTGTTGCGAGAAGTGTGTGCGGGTCGGCCGTCGCGGCAAACATGGGGCTGATCTCCCTGGACACCGACGCAGATGGGTCCATCAGACGAGCAGGTACTGCTGTTCCTGGTCAGTGGACAGCTTGATCGCAGGTCCGGCTCCAACGGGTGTCGGCCATGGGGCTTGTATGGACGCGACCGTCGGCTGCGGCTCACGTGTGCACGGCAGGCAGTCGCGCAGACCCTCCGCGCAGCTTCGGCCCGCCTGGACGCAGCCGTTGCCACAGGCGACGCACGCCCGGCCGATGCCATGGGCGCACGCTCCGCACGTGGCGGCGACCGCGTGCGCAGTCCCCTCGCACGCGGCGCCGACAGCCTCGCAGTACATCGGATCGTTGCGTATGCAGTGCAACTGGCAGCGCACGCACTGGACCTGGCAGCGCAGGCACACTGCCCCGAGCTCCGCAAGCGACGAGGTGCCGCAGCTTCCGATGGCGCGGCTGGTGCCCGCCACACAGCCAACGAGGCACTGCGCGATGCCACTGCACAAGCCGACGAGGGCCGCACAGGGATTGCATGGCGGCTCGCGGGGCTCGCGGGGCGACCAGGGGTACATCGCTTCTTCTTGAAGTTGCGAGTGCAGTTGGAGCCGAGGCAGCGGCGAGGACGCATCACGCGTGCGCGACGAGTGCGGAGGCGGCGGCGACGGCGGCTCGGTACTCGGCACTCGGTACTCGGGCTGCGGCGCCGGCCTGGTGGCTGACCCGGAGCCGGTGTCGGGCACGCCGCCCAAGTGCCACGTCACCGAAAGGTGCAGCGAGGCCGGTTGGTCCTCGTCGGTGCCGGCCAACTCCTTGACCACCTTGAGCGAGTCACGGTGCAACAACCCGTCAAGCGGAACTCGGATCTCGCCCAGGAGCTCGAAGGCCTCGCGCAGCCGCCCCGGGTGCTCATCGTACAGTCGCAAGGTGAGGGGCTGCGACGTCGCCAGCAGGTCGCGCAGCCGTAGCTGCCGGTCATCGAAGAAGAGCGTCTCGTGCCAGGCGGGCGAGTGCTCGTCACGGCGCGTGCCCGAGCGGCGCCATTGCTCGATGTAGTCATTGGCGTCGTAGTACGTGAGCCAGACGAGCACGTAGCAGTCGGGCGCCTGGCCCTGCCGTCCGGCCGCGCTTAGGTTGGTCGCGCCGTGCACAGTCACCGAGAGCGTCCCGAGCTCATCAAGGCGCTCCTGGTGAGCTCGGGAGGCGAGCTCTGCCATCGAGAGGTCGCCTGGCCCGGCCGGCGTCAGAGGCTCATAGCCCGGGCTCCCCGGCCTACTCTGTCTGCGCGGGGAGGCGGCACGGGCACTCTGCAAGGTCTCACCGGGCTGCCTCAGGACGCCAGAGGCGCCTCGGCTCTTCTGAAGGCGTTCGAGGAGCGTTGGCCATGATGTCGCCATCTTTGCTGCGGCCGCCGTCGCTGCTGTGCCGGCCCCACTGCCTCCGCCGCTACCAAACGAGGCGGGCGAGCCAGCGGTGCTCACGACGACGCTTCCATGGCGCACAATCTCGACGGCGACCGGATGGGCGTTGTTCTTCGTGAGCTGCTCGACGACGGCAGCGTAGTCACCCTGGACACGCACGCCCCCGATGGAAATCAACTCGTCGCCGCGTTCGAGCCGTCCGATGTTCAGGCTGTCCGCGGCCACGCTGTTGACGAGCACCAACGGCATGCTGGTGCCGTTCTCCACGCGCTCAAGCATGATGCCAAACGTGGTCGGAAGGCCCTCGTCGTCTTTGGCGCACTCGAGCACGACATGCATTCGATTCAGAAGGACGCCGCCACCACTGTCGGCGATGGCGCGAGCCGGCGACGAGAAGCTTTGCAGGCCGAGCGGCGGCGCAATGACGCAATTGCTGCCGCCGCGGCTGCCGCCGCCGCCGCCTCTGCCACCGCTGCCACCGCTGCCACCGCTGCCACCGCTGCCACCGCTGCCACCGCTGCCTCCATTGGCACCGCCTCCGCTGCCAACGCCTCCGCTGCCAACGCCTCCGCTGCCAACGCCTCCACCGTTGCCGTCGCCGCCGCCGCCGCCGTCGCCGCCGCCGTCGCCGTCGCCGCCGCCGCCGTCGCTGCCCAGGTCACGCTCGGCAACGAGTGCGAAGTGCGGCAGTCGGGTCCTGCTGTTGGGAGGCGCTTTGTTCCGAACCAGCGAGGATGCCTCATCGAAGAGCGTAGCTGCCTCATTGAAGAGCGTCGACGCGCGCGCACGCGGGTCTAGCACGTTCTCGAAGCCCTCGCCACCCTCGCCACCGTCGCTGCCGCCACCGAGGCCGCTATTCTGGTTGGAGGCCTGCCTAATTGGGACATCGAGCATCTCGGGGCCCTCAGACCGCAGCAACTCGAAGACGAGCTCTCCCGCCAGCCCGCTCAGCAGCTGCACGAAGCCGTTGAGGCTCTCGACCACGTTGCCGTTGATGCTCAAGAGCTGGTCACCCTCCCGGATGTTGGCCCCCGCTGCCTGGATCAGGCCACCGTACGCCAAGTCAGTTACGACGAGGCGCCCCATCGCACCCGGCGCGAGCGCCAGACCAAGCGGTGCATTCGCCGGCCTATCAACCACCACCTGGATGCGCCCCCGCGGGGTTCGACTGCTGGCATGCACTCCGATGTCGCTGCTGCTGGCGACAGCTGTTGATGGCAGCTGGTGCGCTGGTAGTTGGCGAGCGGACGCGCTTGCTGCGTCCGAGCTCACAGCAGGAGCACTGGGGGAGCTCCGCGCGGACTGTGCCCCGGCTGGTGGCGTGGGTGGCGGCAACCGCGCTGGCGGTGGGAGCTGCACGACACGTGACCGTCCGCGAAGACGGTCGAAGGAGTTCCTGGTGCGTACCGCCTGAGCCTTCTGGCGGGTGTGTTGCCTGTTGAACAAGGCGGTGAGCGGTGGATGCACTGCGCTCTCGATGGACTCATCGATCGCATCTGGCCTGACTGCGGACGCCCACATTTGCACCCATCCGGGGCCATCGACATCTGTCTCGAACGTCTCGTCGCCGCCAAGGCTAGCGACGAGCACCTGGCGTGCCTCTCGCTTTTCATTGGCTTCGAGCGTGAACTCGAGCGCGTTGAGCCCGCCGAGTTTCAAGAGCCGCAGCTTCATGACGTGCCGCAGGTCGAAGGCGTCGCACGCACGCTTCAGCGCCTCATCCTCATAGAAGGTGACGTTGAATCCGTCGGAGACGACATGCTGCACCTTGCCGGGGACCCATTTACCATTCTTGGCGGGCGCGTGGAGGAGCCGGCCCTGCTTCCTTGTAGAAAGCAGATGGTCCGTGGCATCCACATGCGGGGGCAAGACCGAATGCGACGCCGCCAGCGCCATCATGCGGCTGCGGACTGGTGCTGTCGGCGTATCGGCCCAAAAATCGTCCTCGCACATCACGCCCGTTACAGCGCTTGTTCTTAGGCAGCTACAGGCCTGGGCACCTGCCACAAGGCAACTTTGCCTTCCCTCTTGGCCGGGCCTTTCCGTGTCCCCTCTGAGCGGGGTCTGCCATGGTCTGCCGCGACCTCATGCGACCTGCGGGCTGCGGGCCTGCGGCGAGCTGCAGCGCGCGGCATGGGAGGCGCCTCTTGATGTTGGTTGTACAGTCAGTCTGACTGTAATTACGCATCACGTTGTTCTGGAGTTAACTAACTAGACTTGACTTGACTTGACACCTTTGGCGCTTCCTTTCCTCTCGACTTGCCAAGACATGTCCTCGAGCTCGCCCGTGGACGCAGGAGAGCCCCAGGAGGAGAAGAAGCCTACCTGCCGCATCTGTTGCGCGTGCCCGGAGACGCGCGCTCCGCGGGATGAATGCGTCACGCGGAATGGCGAGGAGGCGTGCGCCGACATGATCGAGGCGCACAAGGCGTGCCTACGCAAAGAGGGCTTCAAGGTATGAGAGCACGTCAACATCAACGTCAACACCAACACCAACACCAGCACCGTGCCGTGCATGCTATCAACATTGCACCGCGTAGCTGCATGATCTCGTGTGCGCACAGTGAATTTCCAGCTTCTCTGCTAGAGAGACCACCACGCACCGGACCCCACGGCGCGCCGCCATCGATCTGCCGCTGAGTTTTATCCCCGAACAAGCTGCCCGAGGCAGTAGTCTAGAACAGAAAAGAGTCTAGAGCGCATTTCAAACCACCTTCTAAACTGTCTTTCATCACCGCGGATGCGCGACTCAGAGAGTACCGACTCAGAAACTTTCTACCGCTTTGCAGAGCGGCCTCCGCGAGGCGCGACCGTACCCGTCCGGTACCGTACGGTACGGTACTGACGACGACGACGAACCTAAGAAGACACGCGACCGTCGCAGGCTAACCGCTGCCAGCGCAACTGCAGCGGCATAGGCAGCGAGCCCCAGGTGGAACCAGGGCGCACGTGGTGCTGGTGTTGCAGCTGCGCGCACTCGTTCTCGGGCGCGATCTGGGCGCGTGAGCCGCGGGCCTTGGCTGGGTCGCCGCCCGGCTTGCACGCGTCCGGCTGCGTCGCCTTGAGCAGCAAGTCGATGTCAACCTGGCGCCCCTTGCCCTCGGCATCAAAGACCTGCCCAACATGGAAGCCCTTTGGATCCACGGCCACGGGGAAGCCTAGAGCGTCGTCGAACTCGACGCACGTGAAGGCGTCGTGCTGCAGCACACCGTCGCGCATCGCGATTGGCCACACGTCGCGGTTGAGGAAGAGCATATCGGTGAGGTACTTGGAGTCTGTGGGAAAGCGATTGATCAGGTCCATCACCTGCGGCAGCGCGCCGCGCCGAGCGCCCCAAAGGCCGCCAGACATCGGGTAGAGCGAGTGCGAAGGATGGTCACGCACCACGTGGAAGGGCGCATCCGAGCGGATCCACTGCGCCACCGCCACCGCATCACGTTCCATCAGACGGGAATCTACATCGCGCGAGATGAAGCGCTCGATCGTTGGGTCGGCCGCCGCCCAAAAGCGCCAAAACATGGACTGGTTGCCGTGGCGCGCCATGTCGATCGGCACGAGCTCCGCGCCGAGCTTGCGAAGCGCCGCCACGATCTCGGAGGGCACGCTCTCTAGATCGACATAATACCTTGCTGTCCACCCAGGGAAGATTTGGCTGATCAGCTCGGCGTTGCGCACGGCGCCGAGCACGTACTTCGGAGTACGGCCGTATAACGAGTACGTGATGACGCGCTTCGGCGCCAAGCCGCCCGAGCCGCCGCCGCTGCCGCCGCCGCCGCCGCCGCCGCTGCTGCTGCTGCTGCTGCTGCTGCTGCTGCCGCCGCCGCCGCCACCGCCGCCGCCGCCGCCGCTGCTGCTGCTGCCACCGCTGCTGCTGCTGCCACCGCTGCTGCTGTTGCTGCTGCTGCTGGATGAGGCAAAGCTGTTGGCAGCAGAGACCGTAACCGCCGACGCGCGTGGAGCTGCACCGTCGGTCGGCTCTCCGTGCGTGGCTCCCGGCGCCGACGCTGCCTGCTTGTGCGCAGCGGGAGCACCGGGTGTGGCTGCGGCTACGGCTGCGGTTGCGGCTGCGACGGGCGGCGTTACGGATGCCTCATTGGCTTTGAGTGCCTCCTCCTCCTCCTCAATGTGCTCCTGGATCGCCGCCAGCATCTTAGCCGCGCGCTCGTCGGCAGACATCGTAGCACTTCGGATGCCACTCACGACAGCTGCCTCCTCACCCTCGCTGACCGCATTGTCGAGCGACGACTTGGCCAAAGCGGAGGCCTCCTCGTCGGTCGTCTCGGACTCCTCAAACTCGTCCTCATCGACGGGCTGAGCTGTTGCGCTGCCCTCCCAGCTGCTGCCGCTGCTGCTCGTGCCGCTTGGGCGACCGGGCGGCTGCCAAGACGAGCGACCGAGACAACGCGATAGCCGGCCGTGCATGACACCGCGCGTGGGCCGATGGTGCAGCACGCACTCTGCAAGTGCATGTGAGTCGACACTCTGGCGCAGGATGAGCGTGCGGGACTGTTCGGAGCAGCTGCAGTGCGCGGCGCCGTTTGGCGGTCCGGCAGCCCGGCCGTGCATGTAGGCGACAACGTAAATCAACGCAGCGCTCAAGCAGAAGAACACAGAGGAGTCCCTCATTCCGCCGCGAAGGCGCTCCGTTTCACTCACCGCGATCTCATCGAGGTTTCCAAGGAGAACTTTGGTTCGAGTTAACCATCGCAAAACAATCACACCTCGCTCGCTCGCACATTCATTAGGCCACGGCTCCTCGATCCGCAACGCGGTCATGACAGCAAACGCGCCGACTGAAGACTTTGGTGCTGAGGAGAGCGGCCCGAGCCTCGTGGAGCTCTACCACACCGATGCTGGCGAGCTACTCGGGCGCGGAAAATTCTCAGTGGTGCACCGGACCCGCCGGCGGAGTGATGACCTGCCGGTGGCCCTCAAGACGATCCAGATCTTTGAGATGGGAACCAAGGAGCGGCACGAGTGCATGAACGAGATCCGATTGCTCCAGCAGATGCAACATCCGCATATAATCAGCTACCTCGACTGCAAGGTCGAGCGCAACGAGCTCACAGTTGTGATGGAGCTCGCTGAGGCCGGTGACCTTGCGCGCTACATCGCCGCAGCCGCGGAGGCCGGTCGCCGGCTCGGCGACAAGCGCGCCATCAGTCACTTTGTACAGATCGCCGACGCACTCGCGTACATGCACGAACGGCGCGTGATGCATCGTGACATCAAGCCGGCCAACGTCTTCATCTCGAGCAGCGGCGGCGGTGAGGAGGGAGATGAGCCGGTGATGAAGCTGGGTGACCTGGGCCTTGGTCGCTACTTCTCGTCGAAGACGAACGTCGTAAACTCTTTCGTCGGCACCCCGTACTATATGTCGCCCGAGTGCATCCAGGGCGGCGGCTACGACTTCAAGTCGGACATTTGGTCGCTCGGCTGCCTGCTGTACGAGCTCGCGACACTGCGATCGCCCTTTTACTCAGCGGACCTTAACTTCTACGTGCTAGGCAAGCGCATCATGGCGCGAAAGTTCGAGCCGATGGGGGACATTGCCGATAGCCTCGTTGCGCTCGTCGATACCATGCTGCAGGTCAGCGCTACGGACCGACCCACGGCGGCTGAGGTGTTGGAGAGGAGCCGCGATGCGAAAGAGATGTTGTAGTCTGGTGCTATTTACGTATCTAGGAAGCTCACTGTTAGTGCGTGATGTGCAGGGGTCAGCACTATGTTCGTCAGCACTATGTTCGTTTTACTGTGCGTGTCACTTTACCTCCGTGACGGGGGCATGCATTTAAGATTTATTATGAACCGGCCGCGCGGTAAACAGAACGAACACGCCGGCCTGCAAGCCGCACCGCGCGGGATAGCCGAAGCACTAACAGACCGCTGCGTGAGTGCGTGGCGCTCCAGCCGCTGTAGTAAACATTTGTGACAGCCGGCGCAGCCAGCGTGAGACCCGACCCGGTGCGCTCAGCACCCGTAACTCGACTCTGGAGTCTCTGCCGTCTGCCGACGCGACACTCGCGAATCTCCGCAAAACCAAAGCACGGTGCCACGGCCAGCCGACGAAAACCACGCGCAGCAACCCGATTGGAGGGCACGCGCCATGCCAGCACGACGCGGTCGTGCTTCCGTACGCTACGGCGTGTCGCCCCGACAGATCGATTGGCACCTCACACGTTGCACATGCGCGGCGGCGGGAAGCTGCCCACGTAAATGTCGCGCGTGAGCTCACTCGCGGGCGGCGGATCGGCCGCCTTGGCCGCCTCGACTGCCGCATCAATCTCGTCGCGCACGCGCAGCTCGAGGACCTTGAGCTCGTCCACTGTCGCGCCGGCCTTGTCGAGCAGCCAGCTCTTGACGAGCTGCACAGGGTCGCGTGCCTGGCGCACGCCACTCACCTCCTCTCGGTTGCGGTACGTGATGCCCGGGTCGGACATCGAGTGGCCGTGGTACCGGTACGTGTCCATCTCCATCACGATCGGCCCGTGCTCGCGCGCGTAAGCCATGGCAGCCTTGACAGCCTCGCGCACGCAGAGCACATTCATGCCGTCGACCCTGAGCCCGGGGATGTACTGACCGCGCGAGTAGTAGTCGGTGTCGAAGGCGCCGCGCGCGGTTGAGGTCCCCATGGCATACTTGTTGTTCTCGCACACGAAGATGCACGGCAGCTTCTGCAGGGCCGCCAGATTGATGGCTTCGAAGAGCTGGCCTTGGTTTGAAGCGCCGTCGCCGTACAGCGTGAATGCGACGCCGCCGTCGCCCTTGTACTTGTGCGCGAAGGCGAGACCAGCGCCCAGTGCCGTCTGCGCGCCAACGATGCCATTGCCGCCGTAGAAGTTGTTCTTCGCCATGTACATGTGCATCGATCCTCCCTTGCCCTTGGTGGACCCGCAGTACCGTCCCATAAGCTCAGCGAGCACGTTCTTGACCGTGTCGCCGCGCGTCAGCTGCCAAGTGTGATCGCGGTACGAGGTGACGATCGAGTCCTTGAAGCTGGCGGCCGCCTCGATGCCCATGCCCACCGCCTCCTGCCCATCGTACAGGTGGCAGAAGCCCTTGATGAACTTGCCCTTGTAGAGCACGTCGGCCGCAATCTCCATGCGACGCATCGTGAACATGGTCTCGTAGTAGCGCATGAGCTCGGCACGCGACGTTACCGCCTCCGTGGCGAGGGGATAGCCGTCAAATTTATATGCCGTCGGCGGCGTGATCGGAATGGTCAGCGGGATCGCCGCAGCCCTGTCCAACTCAGCCTTGGCGGCAACGGCGGCGGCGACGTCCTCAGCCGACACGGTGCCTTTGGGTCCGGTGGTGGCGAAGGTGGGCCACGTCTCGAGTCCGGCATCGCGAATCAACCTTTGCACCGTCGGGCTCGCCTTGATGGACATCATCGTGCGCCGCTGCGTCCGCATCATCGATCGAGAGGACGGGACCGGCTCGATGCGCCGATCCCCAACTTTCTCGAATCATTCACAACACACCACAGCCTCGAAGCATCGAAGAATAGACGATGATGAACGCCATACAACAGCGCCGTAACGGAGTCCGACGCGCCTAAAGTTGCCGAAATTAGCTCTCGCAGGCGTTCGCGCCAAGACCGGCTCGCCCCCACGAGAGCCCAATGATCACCTCCTTCTTCAAGAAAAAGGTCGAGGCGACGGCGGACACTCCGGCACCGGCGTCGGCTTCGTCGGTCCCGCGGCCTGCCAAGCGCCCCATCGATGAGGCGCTTGGCGAGGGAGCCTCGAAGACGGACGTCTCGCCATCCGAGCCCACTGCGGGCGCCAAGGCTGGCCGTCGACGCAAGGCGACCATCCATGACTCAGACGACGAAGATGGAGCCGGCAACGCTGCGGACACCACCCCGGTTCCGCCGCTTCCCCCGCTCCCCGAGGTGTCCAACAGCGGAACCCGGGTGGTGGCTCCCATCAACACCACTAGCGAGCCCACGTCGATGGAGATGGACGAGACCGCTCCGAGCGTGACGGCGACAGCGGCGCTCGCGCAAACCGACGCCAAGCCCGAGCTCGCGGCCAAGGCAGCACAGCCCGCGGCGGCCGCTGGGCCGAGCGCCAATGCAAAAGTACCTGCGGCTACCGCGGCTAAGAAGGCGCCAGCTGCCATGAAAGCACAAAAGGCGGCCGAAGCCGAAAGCAAGGCCGACAGCGACGAGGACATGGACGATGAGGAGGCGGAGGACGAGGCGGAGGACGAGGAGTACGGCGAGGAGGGCGAGGACGTGGACGCGGCCGGTGCGAGCAGCAGCGGCAAAGCGCGGCTCTCGCACCCCAAAGTCTCCAAGGGCAAGCCCGTTGGCACCACGGCCGCCAAGATCGCGTACAACAAGTACGACGTGGAAGCGGCGGCCACGTGGAAGGCGGGTGAGCCGGTGCCCTACCTCTTCCTGGCGCGCGTCTTCGGGCGCATCGAGGCCGAGCCCAAGCGCTTGCTGATCACTGAGCTGATGGCCAATGCCTTCCGGACGGTGATCGCCACGTCACCCGACGATTTGCTGCCCCTCATGTCGCTCGCGACGAATAAGCTCGCGCCCGCGTACGAGGGCATCGAGCTGGGCATCGGCGACTCGATCATGATCAAGGCAGTCTCCGAGACGTGCGGCCGCTCGGTGGCGGCGATCAAGGCCGACATGGAGGAGGTGGGAGATCTAGGCGAGGTCGCGATGGCGTCGCGCACCAAGCAGGTGACGCTCTCAAAGCCCAAGCCGCTGCAGGTGCGCGGTGTCTACAAGACTCTCAAGGAGATTGCGCTCACGAGCGGGCACGAAGCGATGAAGCGCAAGGGCGACAAGATCAAGCAGATGCTCGTCGCCGCGCAGGAGAAGGAGGCACAGTACATCGTCCGCTCGCTCCAGGGCAAGATGCGAATTGGCCTCGCCGAGCAGACGGCGCTCGTCTCGCTCGCGCACGCCTTCGTGCTGACTGCATCGCCCGGGCGTGACGCCCCGGCGGCGCTGCGGGGCGAGGCCCTACAGGAGCGCCTCATCGAGGCGGAGGCGATCGTCAAGCAGGTGTACTCGGAGATGCCCAATTACGAGCTCATCATCAAGGCGCTGCTCGCGCACGGCATCGACGAGCTGCCCCAGCACGCGCGGCTCACGGCGGGCGTGCCCGTCAAGCCAATGCTTGCCAAGCCCACCAAAGGCCTGTCGGAGGTGCTGGACCGCTTCTCCAACTGCGCCTTCACGTGCGAGTACAAGTACGACGGAGAGCGCGCGCAGATCCACTTGCTCGAGGGCGGTATGGTCAAGGTGTACTCGCGTAACTCGGAGGACAACACGACCAAGTACCCGGACATCGCCGCGCTCATGCCGCGCGCCATCAAGAGCCACGTCACTTCGATCATCCTCGACTCGGAGGCCGTCGCCGTCGACACGAAGACGGGCGCCATCCTTCCCTTCCAGGTGCTCTCGACGCGCAAGCGCAAGGACGCGTCCGTCGACGACATTGGCGTCAAGGTGTGCGTCTTCGCCTTCGACCTGCTCTACCTCAATGGCGAATCGTACCTGCAGAGGCCTCTCGCCGAGCGGCGCGCGGCGCTGCACGCCTCGTTGCAAGTGCTTCCGCGCGAACTCGAGTTCGCGCAGGCCTCGGACGCGGCCGACGTCGACGCCATCCAGGAGTTCCTGCTCGAGTCCATCAAGGGCAACTGCGAAGGGCTGATGATCAAGACGCTCGCCGAGAATGCGACCTACGAGCCCTCGCGCCGCTCGCTCAATTGGCTCAAGGTCAAGAAGGACTACCTCGCCGGCATGACTGATTCGTGCGACCTCGTACCCATCGGTGCGTACTATGGCAAGGGCAAACGCACGGGCGTGTACGGCGCGTACTTGCTCGCGTGCTACAACCCGGACGACGAGACGTACGAGTCGGTCTGCAAGATCGGCACCGGCTTCAACGACGAGGCGCTGCAGACGCTGCACAAGGGGCTCTCTGAGCGGATCATCCAGCAGAAGCGCGCCTACTACAAGACGCCGAATTGGGCAGACTCGTCGCAGCCCGACGTGTGGTTCGAACCGTGCCAGGTGTGGGAAGTGCTCGCCGCAGACCTCTCTATCTCGCCGGTGCACATGGCGGCTGCTGGGCTCGTCGACCCCGCCAAAGGCATCGCGCTGCGCTTCCCGCGCTTCCTGCGTGTGCGCGACGACAAGGGCGTCGAGGACGCCACGTCGGCCGAGCAGATCGCCGAAATGTACAACAATCAGGCTTGTACAAAGACGAGCTCCACGCTCGAGGGCGGCGACGACTATTAAGCCGTGCTGGCGGCTGGTCGAGTACGGTATTTCCTGCGGCCTGAGGGGCGGGGGCCGCGTGGCCGGACAGGTGTGGCGGCGCCGGCGCGCCGGGCCAAGGCCGCTCTGCTGGCGTGTGAGCTGTGACCGAGAAGAATCTTAGAAGTGGACCCGAGGGAGCACATCGTATTTTTGAGGACCGAACGACCAATCACACCGGTGCCTTGGCCCGCGTGTGAAGTCTGCGAAGAATGTCATTGACGGCGGCCGACGTCGCCACATTGACGGCGGCCGACATCGCCAAGCTGACAGTGCCGAAGCTCAAAGCCGCACTCGAAGAGCGAGGCCTCGACTCAAGTGGCCTCAAGGCCGCGCTCACAGAACGCCTGATCGCCTCCCTGTCTAAAACACCTGCGGAGCCCGAGCCGCCAGCCCCACCACCTCTCGTCAAGCGCAAGGCCGAGGAGCTGGAGGAAGCAGAACCGCAGCCTGCCAAGCGTGCTGCACCTGAATTGACGCCCATATCCGCTCCTGCGCCGGAAGCCGCTCCGGTGCCCATTCCTGCTCCGGCACCCGCGCCTGTGCTTCCTCCCGCGTCCACGCCCGCTCCGGCGCCCGTACCCACGCCCTCGCCCATACCCACGCCCTCGGCGCCCGTACCTTCGCCCGAGCCCGCGCCCGCGCCCGCGCCCGCACCACGGGATCCGCCGCCTCCGCCAGCTCCTGCGCCAGCACCAGCACAGGTACTCGCACCGGTGCCGGTATCCGCTGCAGGAATGACGCCACTTTCTTTAGAAGGCTGGATTGACTTGGAGGAGCGCCACTCGCAGTTGCTGGGGATCGGGCCTTGGGTGGGCGCCTTCCAGGCGTCAGCGTAAGCTGTATCCGGCTATCCTTCCTCGCTGATGCCGTAAGGTCAACGCCGCATGGATGTGGCACGCCGTAAAGCCGATGGGGGGCGGCCGACGGGGGGGAGGCGTGTGTCGACTCCGCTCTGCAGTCTGCACCACATACACCATTACCCGGCCCGGGCCACGCCCCGGGAACGGAAGGACCGGATCGATCTGCGATGAGCCGCGCGGACAGCGACGCGTTCGCGATTACGTTCGTGCCCGCCAGCGCGTGGTCTGGCGCGGTCGTCCTTTGTGTGCGGAGTATAAAATACACAAAGCTTTCACAAAGCTTAATTGTCCGCGGCGGCCGCCGTGGCCTCGGCCTCGCGACCCACATCAAAAAGCTTCACCCTGTGAGTTTGCGGAAACGACTGGTCCCGCCTGACTGTGTGTAAGCGGACCGCCCATGCCCATGCGGACGATCCCGAAAACTCTCTGTATGGCATGCGGCCAACCAAGCCACCTCCGCACCAATTTGCATACAGTCACTGAATGCATGGTCATGAATTTCGAACGCCACGGCGATCTGAGACCTGGACTCACTGGTCGGCCCAACCCACAGGGCCGCCCCTCATGCGCAATGCCCGGTGGTCACGTCACGTGGCATGCTGCCAGGCATGCTGCAACCAGGAAGAGATAAATCACAAAGCGTTCCAAGCAGGGGCGCATGCTGCCGCTTGAATCCTTCTCCCCTAGCTGATTGAGCCCAACATCAGTCGTGCGCGTTGCCACAAATTAGTATCTGGCTCAGGCTCATCGGCGGCCAGAGCCGGATCGTCTCCTATCCGGCTCTGGCCTAACCGCAAGGCGGTCAGATCAGGACCCAGGGCCGGCGCCGGCGCCGGCGCCGGCGCCGCCGCGTCGCCAGTAGGCAGGTCAGCGGCGGCCGCGCCCTCGTTGAGCTCCTCGTTGAGCTCCTCGGCGAGGGCTGGGTCGTCCTCGATGTCGTCGACCAAATACGCGGTGGCGCGCTCAGGCTGCAACGTGAGAAGGTTCTTCGCTGTGGCGCGTTTGGCCTTTTTCGACAACGCCATGAATACGATAGCCTCGAGGCCATCCTCTGCGGAGCCTCCAACGAGGCTAGACGTTGAAGCGTCCATGGGCAGCCGACCCGAGCGCATAGACTTGACTTTCGAGAGCGCCCTCACAAGCGACGGCCGAGGGGCGGCCTCGGGCTCAGTGGCAGCGTCCGCAAGCACCTGCTGCTCGTCTTGCACGACGGGAGCGTGCGCTTCGATCGACTCGTGCGTCAGACCGA
>Ga0210248_100337_pt1 | contig 41342 bp, 23 predicted proteins | sample ChrtobMetP3_32mM_FD_155493 | JGI IMG/M metagenome (GOLD analysis project Ga0210248, IMG submission 155493) | Chrysochromulina tobin associated microbial communities from unialgal haptophyte culture, Seattle, Washington, United States - P3_32mM | ecosystem: Host-associated > Algae > Haptophytes >...
AGCTCTCCTCGACGCCCGTCCCGCGCCATCTTAGCTCGAATTGCAGCATGAAGTCGATGATCGCCTCGCCTGTGTGGTGTCGCGACAGGTGCTCCCGCCAGCGCTCCGAGTAGGAGTAGTCGAAGGGCTTGCTTGCTTGCTTGCTTGCTTGCTTGCTTGCTTGAACGCACGCACACAAGTTGCAACATCTGGAAGGCGCTCTGTTGAGCGCGATTCCCAAAATCATTCCGATCGACAAAGCTTGACCCCTTTTTGCCGAGCCGAATATGGCCGCGCCGGTACGTCTCCCGTGTGCCTGGCAAGCAGGCACCAGCGAATGGTGTCGAGGCGACGTCTCGGGCTGCCTGCGTGCGCAGCGATCGTCCCGAGCACGAAGCACCGAGGGCTCCCACCTGTGGCCAATGCACCTGCCGCAGCACTTTGCTGAGCAGTGCTGCCGCTCCTCTGCACAGGATGGCGTCAATCCTGATGTGCTCGAGATGATGAAGTCAGGCAGCTACTTCTTCAAGCATGATTTTGGCCGCAACAAGCGCAGCCGCAAGCACATGAAATTGAGCGGTGATGGGCTCTCGCTCAAGTGGAAGGCCGTCGGTGCCAATGAGACAGTTGCTGCTGACACACCCGGCGCCTCGTCGGGCGGCATCTTCCGGAGCTCCTCCTTCAGCCGCACCACCTCCAGTGCGCACGCACCCGCGAACTCTCCTCGGCCGCCACGTGCGGTAGCCGACAGCCGACAGCTGCTGCTGCAAAGCAAAGCAAAGCAAAGCAGCGTGCCAGCACCGCTGCGAGCTTGGGCCAGCCGCTTGGAGCTGCTGCGCCAGTCAGGCACTGGCCGACGCGCTGCAGCATAGCGCGGACGCTGCACACCCGCCACCGCCGCACCACGGCTGGCGGACGCTCCGCGCGTCAACACGAAGCTCACCGCTGGCCGCCCCCACCCAACGCAGTCTTGCTCACTGATGTGTCACACATCATCTACGGCCCGTACACGGACACGTTTGCGAAGAAGACGGCGATTGACCGCACCGACCCACGATGGGCCTGCTTCTCGCTCGTGCTTCGGGAGTCGCGCACGGTGCGCACCTCGCCGCGCCATCGACCGCGCGTTGCCGTGCACCCAAATTGGTCTTTGCTCTCCCTCCCCTTTTACCTGTCGCCTTCACCTGGAGGGGTCGTGAGGCTCGCCTTGATTACGTGCGTGGGCTCGCTCTTTTGCTGCTGCAGGTGGACTTTGCTGCTGAGGAGGAGTCCTCGCTGCTGCCGTGGCTGCTGGGGCTGCAGCAGCTGATCGTCTTTTTCTCGCCCAATGGTTCACATCCCAACGAGCGCTGGTCGCTCCCAAAGTTGCACCTGCAAAAGCTGCGCCTCAAGGTGAGCGGCGAGTCGGATCGCACGGGCCAGGGCCCGTACGACGTGGTGCTCTCCGCGATGCTCGATGTGGCGACGGAGCTGCAGATGTCGTCCGAGAAGGCGACGGTGCTGCAGGCGGCGTGGCGGCGGCGGAACGTGCAGGGCAAGTTCCAGACGGCGGTGCAGGAGATGATGGAGATAAACGGCCTCATCGAGGACATCGAGCAGCGCGAGGTGGCCTTGAAGTCGAAGCAGGATGAGACGGCCGTGACCATCGAGGAGGCGATGAAGTCGTCCGCCAACGAGCAGCCGCCGAAGCAGCCTTCGGATAGGGACATGCGCGACCCTAAGAAGATGCAGGAGTACATGCTTGCGATGGGAGAGTTCTCGGCGCGGCAGCAGCTCAAACTCTTCCAGGTGGATGAGGTGGTGCAGGCGAACCAGGCGGTCTCCAAGGAGCTGCACGAGCTCGAGGTCGAGAAGCGCAAGCTGCAGAACCTCTCAGACAAGCTGCAGTTCTCTATCTCGGCTGCGCACATGCAGACTCTGTCGCCGGCGGAGGCCGACAAGGTGATGGACATCCAGAGGCAGCTTGGGGTGACGCCGCGCGGCACCATCCGCGGGCCGGGCGTGCGCAAGGTCGAGCTCTACAAGGAGGATCAGCAGACGCGCTTGGGGATCATTTTCCATCAGAACACGCCCGATGAGCTCTCCGACGTCGCCGCGGACATTACGCCGCGTGCGGGCAACTCGAGCACTGTCGTCATCCCGATCATCAAGGTGATCGACAAGAGCGGCGTCGCAGGCAAAGCAGCCAACCTGTACGAAGGGGACCAGGTGCTCTCGGTCAACGGCGTCGCCGCGCTCTCCAACATACAGGCCGTGCAGATGCTGCGCGAGGCGGTGGGCACTGTCGTGCTTGCCGTTAAGGAGACGCCAATCACGCGCACGCCGCGCGGCAGCATTGAGAATCCCAACCTCAGGTCACCCTTCAGCTCGGGCCTCCGACCCCTCGCCCAGGCGCAGTAGGCACCTCACGCAAGGGTGTATCGCGGCGCGCGACGGCATCGGCGGCGGCGTGCGAGCCGCGACGCCTTGGACTGCGTCGTTGGAGGCCCTGTGGCTCGAGGCGCGCTCGAGAGCGCACCATGTCCGTTTGGGCTCGGCGAATGTGGGGTGGGGCGAGTGTGAGCTGATCGCGTCGCGCTGGCCGTGTGGCAGGCGCGTTGGCGGACATCGCACCGAACCAAGTGAGTGGCGTGTGCGAGTGATGCTGATGGGGGGCTGTTGGGCATGAGTGTGCGTCGCGGCTAGGGATGCATGAAGGTCGCTGGTCGGCGGCTCATGTGGAAGAGAGACTAGAGAGCGACGCCACTCTCGGCACTGTGGCGGCGCAGGTGGGCCTGGGCGCAACGAAGTTGTATCTACGACCTGTCGCATGCGTAACAGCGTAACCGTGCTCTGTGGATAGCGTGGAACATGCGTTGTGTCATGTGTGCGCTGACCGCTGCCCGCCTGCCGCCTCCGTTCTCCGACAGGCTGGAGTCGAGTGTGTCTGTGTATCGCGTGATACCTCGTTAAAATCGTTTTTATTTGTATAACCGGGCACACCGGCGGTCGATGCGCGCGTGCGCGACTCGACCGCGTCGGGCGCCTCGGGCCGCGGGGAGACCGGCCCGCGCGGCCGCGGGCGTGCGGCCTCTTATAACTTATTTCGTTAGGAGGCCGCACATTCGGAGAGCACCTCGACTTTGGCGAGCAGACTCGCGGCCTCGCCCGCCGCATTCTCGAGCAGCTGGAGGCGCTCCTCGACGGCGTCGAGGCCGGCCGAGACGACGCGGCCCATCACGACGGCGCCGTCCGACGCACGCACGACAGTCGCGCTCACATAGAGCCTCGGCGGCCTGCCAGCGGCGCTCACATCGATGACCAGGTCGGCGGGCGGCGGCGGCTGCAACTGCTCGCGCAGGGCTGTGGCGACGCTCGAGGTGCCGAGACTCCCAGGAGGGGAGCTTAACGACGGCGGTTGACCTGTCGTGCTGAGGATAGCCGGTGGTGTCACAGCCATGTCCGTCGGCGGCGGGACGAGAGTGACCGCGTTCATCGCACTGGAAATTAGCGCGAGCACTTGTTGGAGAGACGTGCGCGCCGTCGGAAGGGTTGCGTGCCCTACACCCAAGGAAGCGATCGCTTGCGCGACCCGGTTTTGCATCGTGACGAGTGCTGGGAGTGGCACGCTCATCCGTCCCAGCAATGCCGAGTAGGGCATGTCTTGGTTCCAGCGCGGAAGCGTGAGATGAATGCGAAGCGCGGTCAATGCGGTGGAACCGACAACGGCGGTGAGAAGCAGAGGCTCATCCTCGCTGCTCGTCGCCGGCTCCCGGCTCTTGCAGTGCAGCGGCGCGCTGCGTCCTGATGAGGCCTCGTGCAGCGAGATGGAAACCCCCAGGAGCAGCTGCCGGATACGCGCAAAGACGCGCTTGCACTCCGTCGAGAGCAGCCATTGGATTTCGCGCCGCAACGCCTCGGCCTCGAGGTCGAGGTTAGGCTCGGCTTCGATACACTGCATTCACTCGGTTGCGAGCGCGTGCGGCGCGCCGAGAAAAAGTTGCGAACTTGCGCGATTCGGGCGGGGTTCGGCTGGCACCTGTTCCCGGCCGCATGCCGACGCCATCATGGACGCAGACGCCCAAGGAGATCCACGTGACCCTCGCCGTCCCTGCTGGCACGCGCGGTAAGGACGTGCAGTGGCGGCTGACGAGTAAAGAGGTCGAGCTGCGCACTACGACGCAGCCTGCAGGCGAGCCTGCGCTGCTCGGCAGTGCCTTCTTCAATCCTGTGCGCGCAGACGACTCAACGTGGGAGCTCGAGGGCGCGCCCGGCGGCGGCCGTCAGATACACATCGTGCTGTGTAAAGCCAAAGCCAACGTGCATTGGGACTGCTGCTTCATGGACGAGATCGACGAGACGATCACACATCGCACCTTCATGGACGTGGCCATAGGCGGCCGCCCGATGGGGCGCATCGTGTACGGGCTTTACGGCAACGCGTACCCGAGGACGGTGGAAAACTTTCGCTGCCTATGTACGGGTGAGAAAGGCGCGGTACGCCTGCGTAAAAAGGGGCCCATCATCCGGCTGCACTATAAGGGCACGAGCTTCTTCCGCGTCGTGCCGGGCTTTCTTTGCCAGGCAGGCGATGTGACGCACCACCCGCAGTTCCTCGGCGGCCGCTCCATCTATGGCGCGACATTTGACGACGAGGGCTTCAAGATTAAGCATAAGGGCGCGGGCGACTTGCTGATGGCCAACGCGGGCATGCCCAATAACAATCACTCGCAGTTTGCGGTCGCCATGAACCACCTGACCGAGTTCGAGAGCAAGCACATCATCTTTGGCAAGGTGCTCGACGGCATGGACATCCTCAAGGTTATGGAGCTCGAGGGCTCGGGTGAGGGCTCCACCCGGCGCAAGATCTCCATCGATGTGAGCGGTGAGCTCGACGCCGCTGGCCAGCCCATCGTACTTACGCCACCGCCGACGAGCGCCAGCAGCGCCAGCAGCGCCAGCAGCGCCAGCACCGCCAGCACCGCCAGCACCGCCAGCACCTCCGGCACCGCCGGCAGCGTCGGCAGCGGTGGTGTTGACAGCAAGACTGTGGCTGGTGACGATGGCAGTGGCGCGCTCGCGGTCAACGCCGAGGACACGCTTGTCCTCGAGGAGGCGGAGGAGGATGGTCCCGAGCTGGAGATCAACGACGGTGGGCCGATGATCGAGGAATACGGTCGCGGGTGACAGGGAAGCGATTAAGTACGCGTGCCGATCGCGATCGGCCCGATAGCAATAGCCGTATCGACTAACGTCGTGTATACGCTTAAGTATACGCAATACGGTGTAGTTCTCGTTAGTGTCTGTAGAGAAAGGTGTAGATCGAACACGGACAACATTCCGGATGATATAACGGGTGGCTATAGCACATGAAGTGCTCTCCTGATACCTACCTTAAAACTGAGAATTCTGTCAAGACCCGAGAGCGTACTGATTCTCTCATGGCGGCGGGGCCGCGCCCGCTGCCTCCACATCTGCGTCATCGTCGCCGAAAGCTTCGTCACTGAAGATCTCGCCGCGCGGATCTGTGCGCACCAGCTCCATGCGGTTGAGCACCAGGGACGCCTCGGTCATCAGCCGAGTCAAATTGCCTGGCCGCGTCGGCCCGGTCGCGTCGGTCGCGCGGCCGGCGGTGTCGACGGCTTTCGTATTGGCCGGGGACGGCGCCAGCCGCTGCGTCTGCAGCAGCTGCGCTGTGAGCGCTGCCACCTGCGTCAGCAACTGCTCCTGGGCCGCTCTCGCTTGCTGACGCTGCTGCTCGAGCCGCTGCTCGAGCTGAATTACTCGCTCCTGCAGCACGACCATGTCGTCGGAGATGGGCTGTAAAGGTGCACCTGAGACAGGAAGGCTCCTCCAGGAGGGAGACCCGGCGGCGGGGTCATCGCTGCGCTGAGAGGCTTGTTCATCGTCGCGCTGGCGGCTCTCGTCGCGTTGGCTGCTTTCCTCTGCCTCTGCGTTGAGATCCGGCGCAGAGACATTGACAGAGACGCTGCCGGACTTCATCATCTCGACAGTGACAGTCATACTTCCTTTCGGCTTGTTGCCAGTTGCAGGGCGCTTCCCCTTGGCAGCCTTCGTGGGGTTGCTGGTCTTTGGAGGACTTGCGCTTTTTGTGGCCTTGTGACTTGGCAAGTGAGCGGCCCCCGGCATGCTGAAGACGCAGTCGCGGACGATTTCATTCAAGCTGACGAATTCAATGTGAATTCACACACACGCACGGCGAGACAGTGAACAGAAATACCGAACTAACAATGAGACACATGCAGAATTCACACCAAAGAATACAGGACTCTCCAATTTGAGACACAAATGCAGGCGGAGCGAGCTTAATCATTCACAACACCAACACAAGTGAACGCAGCATGACGCGGAAAGAATCGAAAAAAATCGTTTCTTCTCGAATTATGCGTGTCATCCTTGCGCAGGGGCCTGTGACCGTGAAATCGACCGCGTCTTGGTGAGCATGAATACAAGCATTTGAAATCAGCAGATTCGAGTATCGAGCGAGCTTCACCATGCTAATCTTCTCTGTATCGTTCCAAGTTTAATGGATGCTCCGAAGAGTCCAAAACAGTTATAATTTGATGTGGCATATAAATGCTGCAGCACCCGAGCACCCCGCGGCCGGTCGACCTCAATGGTTCCCTTCAACCGCATCCGACTGAAAGAAAATATCAAGAGATATTCGCGGCACTGTATCCTCCCCCTCTTCAGCACCTCCCGTCTTTTTCCTCCCCCGCCGCGTGTTTCATGTCGTGTTTCCCTCATTAATGCTCTCTCAATGATCGACGTGCTCGTGATCGGCACGCTCAGCGTATCATCAAGTGTGGCGCTCGCAGTTGTTTGCTACTGGCTCTATGCCATGGCCAGGCTGCCACGACTCGAGAGCCTCTCCAATATCGTCGACGAATTCTCAGAGCAGCCCGACGAGCGCGATGTGCGAGGTGCGTTTTCCGCCGCAGCTTGCGAGCCAGCTGCCTCTGCACAGCGAAGCTGGATCACCGCTCACGCGTTCGCGCGTGCCCGCATGCGTGTCGTGACTAACGCACCTCTTGTGTGTGCAGATTGGGCGCGCACGGATGCGATTCCAAAGATTGTCGACCTTCCGGTCACCTACGTGAGTAATGTGCTCTTCGGAACGTCGGCAGTGCTCTTGCGTGATGCTGCTGCGGCGGCAGCCGCGCCTGCCGCCGCGGTCAGGAGGGGCCGCGATCGAGCATCCGCATCGCCGTGCAGCAGCAGTACTCGAGGTGGAGAGCGCTCATCTGTGCCTGGTAACGGCGGGGCTCATAACACTCGCCGACGACGGCCGGCGAACGTTTGATATTTGCGAAAATGCTTTGTACGTGTGCCTATACGTGCTGGTGCGTGTACATCGAAAATATTACAGATATTCCGGCTGTACGTGCTGTACGAGCCGAACCAAAGCCGGGAGACTATAAGCCGCCGCGCCGGGAACCGGCCGGCCGGCGCGCGAACCGGCGCGCGGCGGGCGGCGGCGGCCATTCATAGGCTCATTCGATAGGTAGATCTTCCCGAATTGGGCATATGCCGCTATGACATTCGTAATTCCCGAAGGATCCACGCACCACGATTTTATGTAGGTCGATCGCCGCTTCGCGCTCGTGAGGAATTCTCGGAAGTGGAATAGAGGCTGCGCAAGAGTTGTTGCATGCCAGGGCCCTTGTGCACAGCGCTTGCGCGATGTGCGGAGCGCAATGCGCACAGCTCTTCAACACTAGAGTCTCCGAAGCTTGGGGAGCGCCTGGGTCTCGCGCGCGGCGGCAAGCCTTGCATTGTACTCGCTCATGTGCTGTGTGAGGAGCTCTCCGAACTCGGCCGCATGCGCCATGTCGCCGACCAACTCGTAAAAGGCAGTGAAGCTCTCGAGCGCGCGCCGCCGCATGTGCTCGTCAAACATCTTCGCACCAATGATGAGCGCAGACGAGAGTGCATCCTCCGCGCGCCGCTTCTTCTGCGCGCGCAGCCCTTCGGCGTCGTCGGCGGTGAGGGCCGCAGCGATCGCCGGGTCGTCCGCTCGCGGGCCAACCGCGGCCGCGAGGGCCGCGAGGGCCGGCGCCGCCAGCGCGTCGCATCGTGACTCGCTCGCAGAGTCCTTGATGCACTTCTTGAGCCGGCGCTCGGCATCCTCGTGCTGACCGAGGGCGAGGCTCGCGTGGCCCTGAACGAGGAAGATGGCGCTGCGGAGCAGCCTCTGAGGCTTACCCTCCTCTGCGTGGAGCATCTTGTCGAGCGCCTCGAGCTGCGCCTTGGGGCTCGGCGCTCGCAGCAGCAGCCTGAGCAGCTCGCACCACTGGGCAAGCGTCGCGCTCCGCGCCCCGGCCGAAGAGCCCGTGGTCCCCGAGGTCCCTTGGGCTGCGGCTGCGCGACGGCCAGGCTCCGGCTGCGCGACGTCCATTGCCTCGTCCACAAGCTCGAGCGCTGCCGAGCGCTCTCCGAGAGCCAGGGCCAGCTGGGCCAGCAGGAGCTTCCACACGGTGCGTCCGCTTGGGCAGCGCGGCGCGACGGCGTTGGTGGCAGCGGACGCAGCTGCGGCGGACGACGACTTTACACCGGCAGCGCAGGAGGCAGCGCAGGAGGCGTGCTCGTCGTCGCTGTGCAGGCCAGCATGGAGGTCCTTGAGCGTCTCGAGCGCCGTCTCAAAGTCCATCCGCGCGATGGCCAGCGCCGCGCGCAGCAGCTTGGCCTCGGCGGCGACGGCGGCCTGGCGCGTGTCACTCGTGGGCAAGGCGCACGCGCTCAGCAACTCGTCAAGCGCCTCCCGCGCCGGGCCGTGCGCTCCCTGGCGCGCAAGGATGAGCGTCGAGTGGAGGCTGAGCACGCGCAGCAGCTCGTCGCGCGTCGCCCAGCTGTGCAGGCCCGGCACCGACGCGGCGTCCCTCGGAAGCGCGACCACGGCGTCGCGCGCAGACGTGACCATGCGTCCCGCAGCCGCGAACTGGCCCTCTCGCACGAGTAAGCTGACATGCAGCGCACCGCAGTGCGCCGCCAGCCATGGCGCGGCTTCGTGGCCGCTCGATTCGAGCTGCAGCACGCCTCGGACGCACTCGAGGAGCACCTTGGACTCCTTGAGCATGCCGCTCCGCAGCAGGCTCTTGATGACCCTCAGTGCTGCCGTCACTGCCTCGAGCCAGCAGTCCCAGTCGCTGCCCGCGATACGGCCACACGCCTGCACCGCCGACCGCAGGTGCCCGATGGCCAGCGCGTGGTCCTCGGTGTGCTCGTGCAGCAGTGTGCCCGCTGCAATGTGTGCACGGCACCGGAGTGCCTCGGGTAGGTCCTTGGCGCCAGGCGTGTGGCAGATGGCAAGCGCGTGACGCAAGCGCTCGAGCGGTGCGAGCGCGGGCTCACTGCCGCCGGTCGCGCGGTGCAGCAGATGTGCGGCCGCTGCGACCATCAACTCGGGAGGAGGTGGCGGCGCAGGGCTTTCTGGCGACGGCATTCGATTGCCCGCGAAGTTGGAGAGGCGAGTGTGAGGCGACACTTCTGAAGTGAACATGGAGGGTGTCCCGAGGGTGTCCCACATGCGAGCGATGTGCGCAAGCTCGGTGATGCGCGTTCACAATTACATGTAACGACTGAACTCCAACGGTCGGCCCGCCGCCCACGGTGGTGTCTTTACGACTGTTTACGTCGGTGGCAGCATGCCGGCCCTGCGTCTAGACCGGCCGCGAAGCGGTCTGCTCGGTTCGACCAACCGGCGAGACCTTGCCCCACCGCCTCGGATATCCATTCCGGGCAGCGCGATGAACGCCACCCTGCCGGCCAATTCGTCTCCGCCGAAGCTTGGGCGGCCAGCATCGGCGCCCGTGCATGGCAGAAGCCTCTCTCCACCACCACTGACATCCACGTTGCCCGCCGGCCATCGTGTGGCTGATCTGTTGAAACCTCCAACCACTGCCGCAGCACTTGCCGCTGCTGCCGGCTGCGCCGCCGGCCCCTCGTCGTCCGGGACTGCAAGATCGGCGCCCCAGCTTCTCACCCCAGCCGATGTTGCCGCAGTGTATGGAGCGGCTCCTGCGCCGCACCACCGGGAAGCGCCGAAGCGGCAGTTGCCTGGGAACCGAGGACTGCAATATCGCCCCGCGCCCACGAAGCTGCAGTCTACGGCGCTGCATCGGCCGCCGCCCACGGCCGCGGAGGCGGCAAGCCGTGAACACAACGTAGCACGCGTGATGTCGATGCTGCGGCAGCGCACGACGGTCAGGATGGCGGTGCGGCCGATCTACCGCGCAATGGATGAAGACCACCGCGGAGGTGTCACGCACGAGGAGTTCATCGATCACATGCGCCGGCTCGGGCTCGAGGAGCCTGACCACGTCCTCAAGTGGGTCGCTGAGGCCATCGACCAAGCCGGCGAGGACATGGTCACCTACGCTGCTTTCGGCAAGGCGCTGAGCCCCGGCGAGATGGAGGACGGGCTTTTGAAGCCCGAGCTCAAGGTCGCGCTCGAGGTCGCGCAGGGGCGGCGGCCGCAGCCGTCGCGTGCCGCACTCGACTACCCACCACGTCCGCCGCCCGCCTTCCCGATCGCTCCTCAGTCGCTCAAGGGCGGTGCTGCGCTGCTCTCGAGCAAGTACGCGTGGAGTGAATGGGGCGGCGTGCCCTTGCCCGCGGAAGCAGGCGTGGCAGCGGCGGCGGCGGCGGCGGCGGCGGCGGCGGCGGGCGGCGGCACTGACGGCGGCACCGACGGCAAGTCAGCCGGCGCCCTGCGCCCGGGCGGTCCACTGCGCGTGCAGGAGCGCGCCGAGGCGCGTGCGCGCCACAAGGTGCAGTCAGTGCTCGACGCGCTGCGGCAGCAGATTGAGATCCATGGATCGATCGCCAAGGCCTTCCGGCGGCTCGAGACGACCAAGGACTCCAAGATCGACCCGGCCGAACTTCAAGGTTACCTGCGCAAGCAACTGCACATCGACATGAGCGATGAGACCTCCCGCGACGTGATCAGGGAGTTCGACGCCAACGGTGATGGCGAGATTGAGTACAGCGAATTCGTGCGACGCCTGCTCGGCAAGTTTGACATCGACACTACGGGAGATCGCAACGGCGCGCACGGCGGCGGCGGCCAGCACGTCGCGATGGATTCGCAGAGCGCGGGGCAGCGCGCCGCAGCAGCGCAGCGCGCGCGCGGCGGGGTGGGAGCCCTGAACGCCATGCAGCGGCACGATGCGGCGATCGCGATGGAGACCATTCGGCAGCGGCTGCTCACGAAGCACGCCAATTTGCGCGACGCGTTTCGCGCGATCGACGTCGACTCGGACAACACGCTCAGCTATGACGAATTCGGACAGCTCATCCTGCAGTGGATGCCCGAACTGGAACCCGGCAAGTGCGACGACGTGTGCCGGCTCCTCGACGCCGACGGCGACGGCATGATCGACTTTGACGAGTTCTCGTCGGTGCTGGCCGCCTCGGGCAACAACCTGAAGCACTCAACGGGCGCGCTACTACGCGAGCGCGAGCAGAAGGCGGTGAGCAATATGATGAATGCGCGCAAGGGGCGCTTCGGCGCAACGCCCGCGAGCTCGTATGGCATCCAGATCCGCGAGCTGATCGCCTCGTACCCGGGCACGACGCACTACATGGATGATGCCGCACGGTTCGGCCCCTCGGTCGCCGCGCAGCAAGTGCCCGAGTGGCAGCTCACCGACGCGGCCAAGAAGGCGCAGGCGGCGCTGGTGCGGCGCGAGCAGATGCGCTACCACACGCAGCGGCAGGAGGCCGTCGCCGGCGCGCGACAGCGGGTCTTCGAGCAGAGGCACGACAGCAATATCAACTCACTCGTCGCGCAGCGTGCGCGGTACACTCAGGCTGTTGCAGTCCAGAACGTTTCCTACCTGAAGAACCAGGCAACGTTCAGGAGCGCGCACTCAAGGACCAATCAGATGTGTGAGCAGATGAACCCCCTATCAGCTGACTGATGTGGCGCTGGTACGGGTTTTGGCGGAGGGGGCTGAGACCTCGGTTGGTGCGTTTATCGCTACGTTTCATATACACCGGCCACGCGTGGAGGCGGAGGCGCGCGACGTCGCGCGCGCCCGGCGAGGACGCACATCTCTCACAATCGCGAATCGCACCGTGCGTTGAGGGATGAGGCGCGGTGCTCACGTGCTGGGCGCCTCCACACCGCGCTCCACGCTCAGTTAGCGCGAGTTATGTGACCGTACGTCTAGAGTGTCACGTTATGTACACGGTTACGATTTGAATAGCATAGAAACAACTGCTCTATGACTTTGTTAGTAGACAAGCGCTCAATTCTGACTACGTAGAACGATGGGAAAAATGGAATCGTACGCTTTCTAGCCCAAACGGCTGTCTCCAATGCCTGTGTCACATGCCGCCTAGATGTAGCCTGTTGATACCGAGTTCAAAGCATGCGCAAGACAATGCGAGTTCACTTCATTTCTTCTTGCCCGCGGGCGGCGGCGGCGGCGCCGCCTCCACCTCCTCCCCTTCCGCAGGGGTGTACAGAGGCTCGTAGATTGGAGGCACGTTCGGGTCATCGGATTGAACTACCTTGCACAGCGTGCAGACCTCCTTGGGCTTGATCGCCTCCGATGCCAGAGCCTTGCCCATACTCAACAAACCAACAGTGCTACCATCCTTGCGCTTGAGCTCGACTGGCTCGGCGAGGTCACCATAACCGCATCGCTCCTTCATGTAGTCGAGGAGCACCACCGCCCAGCAATCGCAGTTGAAGAACCGCTTCTCCCCTTGGCCGTACTTGACGGTGAACCAGTAAGGGCCGTTGTTCGGTTCTGGCGCTGCTGGTGGCGGTTCTGGCGCTTTGGGTGCCATCTTGACGTTGCCAGACGCGGAGAAACCGTACGAGCCGCAACGTGCCAAGACGACGCCAATTTTTTCGACAACGTACCCGTCGTCTGGTTGATCCCCGACGTTCACGCACACAACGAGATAAATTCCGCGCGTGAACGAGTCTTCTGGACTGCCCCCGCCAATGAGCTCTCGTGGGGCGCGTCGGCCGCGTGGGCGCGAGGGCCGCGGCCGCGGAGGTGCGGATGTGGTGGAGATGAAGCCAGGGCAGGGCGGCCAGCAGTTCGGCCGAGCATCCGCGCAGCCGACGCTTCACCGCAGCGAGTACTACGGGAGCATGGCTGCAGGCTCGATCGTGGGCGCAACGCGTTCAGCAGGGGCGTATCCCCAAGCTCACAATGGCCATGCGCACGGAGGTCCGACGCAGGCGCAGTCGCGTAGCAATCGCGACGGCTCTGGAAGCGGCGGCAACTCGCGCTCTGCCAATGGCCGTCGCGAGCAGCGTGCCTCACAAGGCCCGCGTCTGGAGCATGGGTGTCGTGCATCGCTCGTTCCGCATTTTGAAGGGCTGGCCTTCGTCCACGAGCGCTCGCTCGTGCCGCTCGAGCAGCTTCCAACGGCCATGGGCGACGAGACGCCGTTTATGGACGTCATGCTCGAGGGTGAGGCTCTGCGCAAGGTGTGGCTGGTGCTGACGACGAACGCACTGACGGTGTACGATACCGCAGCGCGGCAAGCGCGGCTGGTGGTCTTCTCGCTGCGGCGGCTGTGCGCTGTCGGACCGCACGCATTCGCCGCGCTCGGCGTCACCGCCCGCTTCCACATTCACCTGCCGCCGTCTGTGCCGCCGCCGCTGCTGCCGCTTTCCGAACGCATTTCTCTGGCGTGCGCCACCTTCTTCTTCCCGACACCAGACAAGCAGCAGGGCTGGCTGCGCGTGCTGCTGCAGGCGTGCATCCCCATGCACGGCGTGACGGGCAGTGGCCTCGTCAGCGCCATCGCCAACCAGCCCATCTCGACGCGCATGGACTGGATGACCGCCCCAGCCGCCGAGAGGGCCGCCGCCGAGAGTGGCTTGCAGCAGGCAGCGCGGGCACCGCCAATCGATCCCTCGCTGCCGGGGTCGCGGCTGCGCGCGCTCTCCGGTGGCGGCCGTCTGCTGACCGCGACCATGAGCAGCTTGCTGGCGCCGGCGCCGGCCGTCCTGTCGGCCGTCCTGCCAGCCGCCCTCCTGCACGCCCCGGTCGATGAGCCGCTCCTCTCGCACGCGACGATCTCACCCTTTGCTGCTGTGCTCAGTGGACTGAGTGGCGGCAGCACCGCTGCCGGGTTGCCGATGGCCTCTGCTTGTGGAGGCACGTCCTGCTATCCCCCCACCACGCTTTGCGGCAGCTACCCTTCGACCGTCCTGGGCGGAGTGCCTCTCGATCGTCTGCCAAACGCCGCCACGGTGCCCTTGCTGCAGACGGCCGCTATCCCAAGCGCAGCTATACACTGCAGCAGCTCGCTCAACTCGCTCTCCCCGGTGGGCGTGCGCGCGAGCTCGATCGCGTGCGGCGGCTCTGGTATCCTCGGCGGTGGCTTCGGCAGTGGCTTCGGTGGCCTCGGCAGCGCCGGCAGCCTCGGCGGCGGCCTCGGCGTCGGCCTTGGCGGCGGCCTCGGCGGCGGCCTCGGCGTCAGCCTCGGCGGCGGCCTCGGAGGCGGTCTCGGAGGCAGCCTCGGCGTCGGCCTCGGCGGCGGCCTCGGCGGCGGCCTCGGCGGCGGCCTCGGCGGCGTGCGCGCCGTTTCGTCGATAGAACGACTACCATCCCAATTACCGCTCGCGGCAGGCTCCTCTCCCGTGGGCACGCCCGCTATCTTGCACCGTCCTGCCGAGTATGCATCCCCAGGCGCACTGTCCCGCAGCGCGGGCGGCTGCCTCGGAGTCTCACACGTCGGCTCTCTCATAGGTTCGACTGAGCGGCTCCCGTCCCTACCGGGTTGGACGGGAGCCGATCGGCTCAGCGCCATCGCCCGCGGCCCACCGGTCGTGCCTTCTGCCGTCCTCGTGCCGCCTACGGGCGTCACACCTCTCATCCCGCTCGTGCCCCTCGACGCACAGCAGATGGCCCTCGACGACGACGACGACGACGACGACGACGGCGTCGTCGCTGCCATCGCCGCCGTCGCCCTCGAGGCTGCCGTGGCGGTCGTCCCAGACATCATCGACTGACAATCCCGCGCCCACAGTTCCGATTTCGAACTGCTCGATTTTGCGGCCGCGTTGACAGATAGCCCTGGCTGATGCAGACGCACTCGGCGAGGAAATTCTCGCCAGCCCCACGCCGAGCTGCCACCTGACCTGTGGCTCTGCCTGCCCCTGAACTCTGGAAGGCAGATCCACTCTCGCGAGAGCCACGCACTGATGCTCTCACGAAGGAGTTATCCGCACTGTGTAACTCGGCTGCTGTGTCTTCACGATCTGAATCATGCGCACTGTTTGGGCTGAGATGGTGCACTCTGTAAATGTCGGACGCTCGGTAGTACAGCGTGGAGTACGGGTGTTTCGGCATGGTGTCGGCCGTGGCACTCGCTCCTGTGTGTGCGTCACCGGCCGGTGCGCCGGTCCCCGGCTCCGACCCCCCGGGCTGGGCCGACGCGCGGATGGCGCGACGGCTCGCGCGAGCGGACCGAGCCGCGAGCGTCAGCGTCGAGCGTCCGGCGCTGACCGCCGCCCCGGACCGCCGCGGTTGGATCCGATGCGCCAGCCTACTGTTCAATTTTATCGGGCCGCCGCATCTAAACCGGAACCCGGCGCGGGCGCGAAAACGTCATAAAGACCGAGCCCGACGCGCCGAGGCCGGGCGGGGGGCGCGACCGTACGCCGTAAAGCCGTCGCACCCTCAACGCCTAGCACAGCTACTACACACCACGAGCTACATGGTACCGGGGGGATGCGCATGCGGCCAACGGTTTCTCACCACACACGTCGGCCAGACCCTTGAACAGGCCGCACTGCGGATGACGAGATGACCACCTGCTCTGTAGGACGTGCGGCAACTGCAGGTTGAGCAGCCGCCTCGCCTTCGCTGTCGAGAGCGCGCCACGCTTCGCGGGCCGCGTCGCGTGCGAGTGCAAGCGCTTGGCCGAAGGCAAACTGCTCTTCGAAAGACGCACTTCGGCCAGCACTAGCTGGTTTTATCTCGCCGGCTCGTGGCACGCGAATCTGCTCAAGCTGTTGACTGATTGTGCGAACCTCTCGGACAAGGCTGGCCTTGGCCGCGGCCAAGGTCGCAGATGAGCCCGGCGCACCGGTATCATCAGAAGCACGAGCCCGATCACGAGCCGTACGCAGGATCGTGGCGATCTGAGCGAATGGTGGATTCGTCGCGCATGAGTTGAGGAGCGGCCGGGCAAGCGAGAGCGCGATAGCACACTCGGCTGCCTGCAAGTTGGGTTGCCAGTCGCTTGTTGCGTGCAGCATCGACATCGAGAGCGCCGCATCATCAAACTTCATCGCAGCGCGCAGTGCCTCTGCCGCACCCGAAGACTGCCATACGGCACGTGCGTGACTTGTGCGAGTGCGGAGCTGCTCCAGACGCTGCATGTGTTCTGGTGAGGCAATTAGGCCGGCGGGACCGCCCTCCTCCGCCGATGAGAATCTACAGCTCGTCACGGCTCGTGCGCGAGCATTTGCAGGCGGCTGAGTGCGTGCTGTGCGCGACGTGGGGGGCACGACTGGTTGATTCTGTCCCCAGCGCCCGCGCGCAGGTTGCTGCTGCTGCTGCTGCTGCTGCTGCTGCTGCTGCTGCTGCTGCTGCTGCTGCTCTTCAAGTGGAGGCGGCACGGGGGGTGTTGGCGCCTGTGACCGCGGCGGAGGCACTCGGAACGTCAAATCTGCTTCGCCGCCGATCTTGCCCGCGGTAGCTGTCACCTCCTCGTGAATCATGTTCAACGTCAGCTTGCGAAGGTCCGTTCCCTCCTGCCGCAAGACAATGTGCTGAATGGCACCGCAAATGGCTTCGTGGTCTTCCCCTTGCTTGCGCGGCTCCTTTGTCTTCAGCCACGCATTGCGTGCAACTCGAACGAACTGGTCCGCACTGATGATTCCCTCAGCGGACTCATCGCCTGCGCTCGTCCTGGGCACGGCGTCGTGGGTCTTGGGGTCAACAACCGTCTCGAACGCGTCTAGAGTGGCGTACTCTTCATCAGCAGGTTCCAGGCTGTCATGTTGCGAAGCCTCGCCTTTTTCGTCTTCCGGCCAGCCATTCTCATCACCCTCGCCCTGCGACAGGAAAGCATCGTCATCTTCAACTTCGGCGTTCAGGCTCAGCTCCCGTTCGTTCATTTGCAGGCTCGGTGCGCGCTCCATCTCGGCTTCTCCTCCTTTGTCCATGGCGACCAGGCTTGCCGAGGTTTCGTACGCGTCTCCATCAGACCACGCCTCATCTGAGTGGTCGGCCCACAGGCTCTCGGCTGCTTCCTCAAGCTCGTCGGCGGCGGAATTCCCTTCGTAGTATTCGCTTTCCTCGAGCAAGGCAGGTTGTGCTGGTACAGCTCGACATCGGGCTACCTCGTCGTCAGCAGCTTGTGGGCCTCCGAGGCGACGTTTCGCGTAATTCGCAAGCACGCCCATGAGCTCTTCGGTGCAGAGCGCCGGCAAGGTCTCACCACGAGGCATCGCATCTTGTGAGATGCATACGATGTGCTCTTTGCTCTGCCGGAGCTCTGACGGCACCCATGGGCCGACGATGCAACCATCGGATACCACCAGCAGCTTGCTTAGTGGCGGCTCGCTCGTACCGACCATTCGCTGCACTTGCGCCAGCGCTCGCTCTTCTGAAGTAGAAAGGTCGCGCAGGGGTGGACCAAGTTGCACATCGGCACACTTGCCACGCACGAGCCAGAGCTCTGGCCCATGCCAGCTTATCTCTCGTTGCGCCATTGCAACAATTGCGCGGTCAGCACGGAAGCGGGCGGAGAGCATCGCACGCCCGACAGCTGGCGATGATATCGGCGAGCTACGCCGCGGGCTGAACGAGTCTGCGTCACCGCTGGGGTTCAAACTCATCTCCTGCATAATAATTTTGTCTGGCAAAGCTTTTCGAGACGTTGCGCGTCGCAATGTGCCACCAAGCGTCGGCTCGAGAGTTTCGAGCGGCTCACGTGGCATCTCATCACTGCCAAGACCCGGACGGGAGCAACGCTGCGGCGAATCAGGGTCGGGTAGTGCGTTCACGGCTGTGCCCATGTCGCGAGAGCGTGGACCGACGGGTGGCTCCACCTTCCTCCAAAGGCGTGCTTTGGCGTCCGTCGTGATGGGGCGGACCGCGAGCATATCGACGACGTTCACGTTCACACTTTAAACGTGGGCGTATGATGTTCGCATTGTTATCACCAAAACAAATCGAAGTTTTCGCCCGCCGCGACGCCTGAATTTGGACATACTGGTGTGATTTCATAATGAATTGGACGTAGGCGAATCTCATGGTGAGCGCCGACCGCGGGCTCAACCTGCGCGCGACGGCGGCGACGATTGATGCGATCTATAATCTTGTCGCTGGCTGTAGCTCAAGCCATGAGTATCGCCAGCGCTGGATCATCAGCACCTCTCATCCTTGGCTCGAGCTCTGCAACTCGACGCGCAATTCTGGAAGAGATGGGCTTCACATTCGAGGTTGTAAAGCCAGGCATTGACGAGAAGGCCATTCGCTATTCGGACCCGGCCGAACTGGTGATTGCTCTGGGCAAGGCCAAGGCTGCTGCGCTGCTTGCGGGCCCTCGGGCCGAAGACTTTCGCAACAAAAAGGCTTTCTTGCTGACAGCTGATCAAGTCGTGGTGTGCGGCAGCACGATTCTTGAAAAGCCCGAGTCTGCTGATGAGGCGCGTCAATTCATCGCTCGCTATGCTGTAGTGCCGCCACGAACAGTGGGCTCGTGCGTGATTACCGATCCTCTCAGCGGAGAGCAGTTCTGCGCTGTCGATGAGGCTAGTGTGATCTTCGAGCCCATCCCTGCGGAGACCGTCACTGCCCTCATAGAGGAGGGCGAGATCTTCTACTGCGCTGGCGGCCTGATGGTTGAGCACCCTTTGGTGCAGCCGCACATCGTGCGCATGGATGGTGCCATGGACTCGATTATGGGCCTTTGCAAGGCGACCGTGTTGCGCTTGCTTGCGGAGGCCGTTGCATGCCGCGCGAACGACGGTCGAGAAACTGCGTGAAGACACGCTGTATATGAAGTCGTCCGTGTTTACACCATGTTTTCACGGCACCATTAAAAGTCTTCGAAAAAAGCGCTGAGATGAGCACTCCTGTGACGAGAGACCTCGTCGTGCCCCACCACGCCACCTTCACGCAGATTAGCACCGCGGCCCGCCCCACGAACTGCCCACGTCGATGGTGCGTGTCCGAATATCGTTCGACGAGCTGATCCCCGTGCGCACGCGCCGGACGTGGTTTGAGGTCTCGAGTGGGCCGTACCGAACCATATCGGATGTCAGCGCAGCGATTCTTAATCGCTGTGGTCTTGAACCAACGTTGGCCGTGCGGCTCAAGCTAGAAGGCTTTGAACTGCCGCTTGACCAGCCAGTTGAAGTGCTGCGCGATGGAGATCTGATTGTCATCAAATTGAAAGGAAAGCGGAAATCCGCCGAAGGCATTGTCGTTCCAAGCAAGAAGCGACGCGTGAGTGAAGATTCAGACAATCCTGTGACAGCTCGGAACAATGACAGTGACGCTTCTGCTACCCTCGCTTCTGCACCGGTTGCTGCATCCCAGCCGCCTGCCGCACCTTCAGCCATCTTCGCTACAGACACGCCCGCCTCTGCGATCCCGGGCCGCGGACGCGGGCGTGGGCGTGGCATGCTGATGGCTGCGCCGACGAGCGGGCTGCCCCATGTGCCGCTGCTTCCGGTGCCGTTCCTGACGCCACCGCCACCACCGCTGCCGCCGCCGTCGCCAGCACTGCCGCCGCTGCCGCCGCTGGCGCCGACCCCAGCACCATCTACGGTACAGGCCATGCCCCTGCAGCCCACCCCCCAACACATCCCGCTAGACCCTTGGGCAAATGACGATGAGGGCGAGGCGGAAGAGGAAGAGGAGGAGGTGGAGGACGGCTACCGCGAGGCCCACGACGACGAAGCCCAAGAGTGGCAACGCGCGGACTCGCACGAGCAGCGGCTTCTGGAAGAGGAGGCGACCTGGCCATGCCCACTCTTTGCGCCTCGCCACCATCGCCAAGGCTCGGCAGGCCGAGGGAGAGGCAAAGGCACGAGTGGCTCCGCAGCAGCGCGCGGCGGCCGAGCGGTGCACGACTATGAGCGGCTGCCACCGCTGCCTGCACACTCGGTGTTGGCGGAGGGCCAGCGCCTCGCCTTCAAGCTGGTGACCCTGGATGCGACGTGGACGCCAGTCGTCGGTGGGTGGCGTGAGGCGGTGGTGCTCGCAGCGGTGCTCACGACGGAGGCCGCGACGACGGCCGAGACGAAGTGCATGCTGCGACTGCGATTGGTGGCCGAGGGCTGTAGTGCTCTCGAAGGGGGGGTCGAGGTTGGTGAGGGCGATGAGGTCGTTGAACATCCCCTCGAGGCGTTGATCGACGCACGGCTTCTCGGCACAACGCTCGGCACCGGAGACGCGCCGCTCGCCGCCTTGCCCGTCGCCTTGCCCGTCGCCGCACCCGCCAGCATGACACGTGCAGAGGCGTCGCCAGCAGCGCGTGTAGCCCCGCTCGTCGAGGCGCCCTCGACGGCGCTCGTCGAGGCGCCATCTCGAGCGCTCGTCGAGGCGCCCTCGACGGCGTCATCACCGGCGGAGCTGACAAGTGCGAAGCAGGCGCTGCTGCGCCGCGTCAGTGAGACGTACAACGCTCAGTACAACGCGGCAGCCTCCGCGCGCAATCAAGTCGAGTACTACTTCTCCGATGCCAACTTACGACGAGATGGCTTCCTTCGCGAAAGGATCACTGCGGACGCGGGCGGCTGGGTCGCGCTGAGCCTGATCGTCAGCTTCAACCGCATAGCACGCATGGGCCTGAGCGCCGAGGAAGTCGCAGACGCACTCATCGCGAGCAAGGAGCTCGAAGTGGACCGCGATGCTCTGAGGGTGCGCCGGCAGCGACCCTTGCCTGCGTGAGTCAACTCTGATGCGATGAGCCTCACGGGCCCCGCACCACGCGGTGTGGGGTCGTGCCACGCAACTTCGTGTGCACATCGCGCCTGCGCGGCGACGGTCCGAGCTACCGTGCTCCAGCTCGGACGTCAGCAGTGTCGCCGGTGAGCGGTGTTCCGCGGCGGACCTCGTCCGCTGATTACGCAGCGGCAACGCCCGTCCACGCCAGCCGTACCGCCGAGCGCAGCGTTTAATTATTAATATTGTTTAATAGCTTCGCGTGATGAAGCGTTGAAATGCAATGTGCGAAAACGTCTCTCTCATTTTTCTAGTTTCGGGGCCCTGACGCGCTTCCCGCGGGACGCGGGCGGTCGGCCCTACGTACAATGTCGCGGGCGTGTCGGCCCGCGCGCGACCGGGGCGGACGCCCCGCGACCCCAGCGGGCAGCGCCCCGCGGGCGCGCAAGGCGGACGCGGCCGGGGGCTGTGACGACTGCAACGACGACTTCGCTCCCATCTCACTGACTCACGAGGCTGGCCGCGGGCGCGACGAGAGGGGCGCCGAGCCGAGCCCCGAGCGCACGCCGGCCGGCATGCGGCGTGCGCGTTCGATCGCAGAGTGTCGCGGGTTCGAAGCCCGCCCCCTGCGGCCATTGGCGCATTCATGTTCATGCGGACACACGAGTCGGTAACCGAGCGAGAGAACAGTGAAGAGAACAGGAGCTGTGGTGCCCGCGTCAGTTCACTTCCGCCGCCGAGCAGCCTAGAGCGTCAGCGTGGAAGTGGATGTGGTCGTCGATGAAGGAAGAGATGAAGTAGTAGGAGTGGTCGTAGCCCTCTTGCAATCGCATCTCCACGGCCACCCTGCCGTTCGAGGCAGCGCACGCCTCCACGAGCGCGTTCGGCTGCAATTGGTCCGCCTCGCCCGTGAGGAAGTTGTCGGCGGCGCCTTGGTCCACCAGAATCTTGAGCGGCGGACCGCTGTACCCCTTGACGAGCTCGCACGCGTCGTACGCCATGCCCGCCTCGACGCTGCCCAGGTAGCCCGTGAACGCCTTCGTGCCCCACGGGCAGTTGGTCGGGCGGCAAATGGGTGCGAATGCTGAGATGGAGCTGTAGGCCGTCGGGTTCTTCATGCCGAGAGTGAGCGCGCCGTGACCGCCCATCGAGTGGCCAGAGATGCTCTTCTTGCCGGCGATGAGCTTGCCCGCAAACGTCGACTCGACGAGGGCGGGCAGCTCCTCCGTCACGTACGAGTACATGTGGTAGTGCCCCGCCCACTTGGGTTCGGTGGCATCCACATAGAAGCCAGCGCCGCTACCAAAGTCCCAGGTGTCGTCCGCGCCCTCGATGGTGACGCCACGAGGCGACGTGTCCGGCATGACGACGGCCAGGCCGCGCGCGGCTGCCGCCCGCGCGAATCCTGCCTTTTGCGAAAAGTTCTCATCTGTGCATGTCAACCCAGAGAGCCAATAGAGCACTGGCACCGCGGAGGTCTCCGCCTGCGGCGGAAGGTAGACAGCGAATGTCATGTCGCAGGCGCACACCTTGCTTGTGTGCGTCATGCGCTGCAGCACGCCGCCGAAGAGTTTGACCTTCGACTTGACAGCTGCCATCTCCCCTGTCGTAGTCGTCGCGTCGGCTCTTGGCGACGCCGAAGAGGACACCCGATTGCGATTGCGGATTTTGCGAAAGAACTATAAAAAACCAACTTGACCATTCACACGTCGATCGATATCATACTTCAGTTCACGCGCGCGCGCAACATGGGCCAAGACGGCTCTAAGAGCAAGGCCGCTGACGACGCCGGTGGCGTCGGGGACGACAGCGGCGTGTCACTCTGGGAGGGTGTGCCGGAGCCCGTGTTGTGGCTGGTGCAGGCCCAGGTTAGGGCGCTCCTCACAAATCACTCTTCAGCACTCGCGCACCGGCCAGAGTCACTCCAAACGGGGGGCGGCGACGACAGCGATGACGAGATGATGTCCCCGCGCCGCGCTGGTGAGCTGCAGATGAACGAGGCGGCGCTGGCACACTCGGCCCTCCGCGACAAGACCCTGGCACCGCGGCTGCAGCGCGCGCTTGACAAGCTGGTTCCCGCGCACCTGAGCGAAGCCGCTTTCTGGGACAACTTCTTCTCGCACGTGGACGTAATAAAGGTGCAGATCGTCACCGACTATCTCACGGCCCAGGACACGGCCAGAGCTGAGCGCATGCGAAAGCACGAGGCGTGGGTGCAGCTCTTCGACGCGATGGAGCCCGAGATGCGGATCGACCTGCGACGTGCCGCCGAGCGCATTGCCGCGCGCCAGCAACCGCCGCCTCCCTCTGCGGTCGAACTGCAGTTGGGCCTCGACCAGCACCGCTCCCCCTGCTGGCGGCCCGACGGTGAAGCATGGCTCGAGTATGTCGAGGATGGGCCTTTCGAGGTGCTGAAGGTGCTCAAGAGGACGCTCGAGAGGCGCGGCGAGTACGATGCTCTTATGGGCGGCACTGTGCCCGCCAAGAGTGCGAACGCCAATGGCCCACCGGCCGTTTGGCGTTCGCCATCTGGGGTTCCTTGGGGCCCCATGGCGGCGGCATCCAAGGATGACGATAATTGGAAATCGCCAGACGAGACCATGAAGGAGCGCACGGATGCACTGATCAAACAGTTGATGTCACAGGAGTCACAGGAGTCTGAGGAGGCGACGGCTACGCCGAGCCTGCCGCCACCGCCACCGCCACCGCCGCCACCGCCACCGCCGCCACCGCCTCCGCCTCCGCCGACGCGCAGTGAAGCGGCCATGGAGCATACCGTCTAGGCCGCCGTAACCGTGTAACTGCCGTGGCGCGAGGGGCGACGCCGAGAGGGTGGCGCTTCGAAAGTCGAAACGTACTGCTCGAGTCTCGGTTAGTATCGGCCGGAGCGTCGTTGTGTGCGTCCTGCGCGGTCGCACCGCCACTCGGCACTCGCGACGCCGGAAACATTTGCGGTGTGACTCGGCATGTTTAACGACATTCAACACGTGAATCATCGCGGCGAGATCACATACGCAACATCACGTAGACGTACCTCGTACGTACTGTCGGGAGCGCGCGATGCGTATCGACCCCGGCCGCAATGTGTTTGCCGGGCCGGCGGATCGCGCGCGGTAGCCCCCCCCCCGCCCCGAGGGAACGCCACGGATACGAAGAGCTTTGCGAGCCGAGAACCGCGGGCCGAACGGCAATTCACGCGAGCGCCGAGCCGCGCGACCGGGTTGACCCGCGCCGGCTTGAGCATTCAGATCTGCACGCTGGACAGTCTGGAATGGCCTACCTCTCGAGCGGCGCGCCACCGCAGGCAAGGGCGAACTACTTGCGTATGGGGGCAAAGAGCTCGGCTGGGAGCGTGCCACCGAGCTGTGCGGGTAGTTGTGGCCGATCGATCGTGCTGAAGACCTGCGCGGAGAAGTCAGAGCCACACACGATCATTTTGTAGGCGGAGCGTCCTCCAAAGCTCGTGATAGCGGACTGCACGGTCCCTCTGTAGCTGTCGCTGATACGCACCATGAACCACTTGAAGACCACAGTTGGGTACAGCGCCTTGCTGCTCTCGCCAATAGCCTTGAAGGCGCATTCGCCCTTCCCCGCAAAGGGGTTGGGTAGCATCGACGCCCCTAGGCTCTTCTCCTGCCCAAAAGAGTCCTGCACGCGGCAGGCCATACGAAGAATACCGTCGCGCACCGTGAGCTCATCGAGCACGAGCACCTGCAGCTCGTTGAACTCGAGCTCCGTGGCCGCGTACGCGTCACAGCCCAGCTCCTCCACCTTTTTGAAGTCAGGCGCGTACTCGGCAACCACGAGATTACCACTCTTGTCACGCAACAGCTTGTACTCGCCTGGCGTGCGCGTGTCGGCCCAGAGGCGGGGCATGAGCTGCGCGGAGCGCTGGGCCTGTGGGTGGAAGTAGATCGCTTGCAACGTCTCGGACCGGCCCCCGAAAAAGAGCCCGTTCGCGCTCACCATCTCATCACGCATCTGGTCGATCTTGAGCTTCTTTCGCTCCTGCAGCGCCTTGAGGTACATCTCGACCCCCTTCGACGGGTCCCACTTGGCGCCAATCAGGAAGCGCAGCAGCCGCAGGTCATGCGCCATCTCGGGCGAGGGCTCGAGCCCCCGATTCTTTGCGATCGCGCTGTCTCTCTCGGAGCGCATCCACGCAACTGTGCGCTGGATGACTGGCGGCAACGTCCCGATGTTGACGGGCTCAAAGGCCTTCAACACGTTGGTAAGCTCTTCCTGCGCCGCTTTGAATTCGAGCCCGTTCTTGTCCGGCCGTGCCGTCGTCTCGTTCTCGGGCGCCACGAGGACAAGCGGTGCGCGCACCGGCAGCGGCAGCGGCAGCGGCGGCGGCGGCGGCGGCGGTGGCGGCGGCGGCGGCGGCGGCGGCGGTTGTGGTGGTGGTGGTGGTGGTGGTGGTGGTGGTGGTGGTGGTGGCGGCGGCGGCGGCGGCGGCGGCGGCGGCGGCGGCGGCGGCGGCGGCGGCGGCGACAGGGGCTCCTCCAACACTGGCTTTGGCAAAAGAATCTTGAGCATCTCGAGCCTAGAAGGCTCTCCAAAGCGGCTGCAGAGGGTGAGGATCACCTCGGGCGACGGCTGGGCAGGCAGCGGCTTTGCCGTCATGGCTGTGCTGTGGGGAGCAGAGTGGCTTTTGATTAGTGTCGAAGGCAGACGCCATTGGCTGTAGCGCGTCCACGGCTTTTCGTGTTCACGGGCAAGTGCTATTTCCGGCCATGCCTCTGGCACCCGCGAACTTGATTGACGTATGCGAATCAGTCTCTCGGTTGATAAAACGGTTTTTCGAATCGTCGGAGGGCCTGAAGTGTGTGAAGACTGCAAAAGAGAGAGCACGAATGAGACACAATTGCATCACCTGCCTCTCGAGTCTCGTCTGACGATCGCGAACTCGCAAGAAGAAGAACACGCCGCATCGGGCCACCTCTCTCCTACCTCTCTCCGTGATCTCCTTCTGACCCGCGTCTGCGGGCGCTCGTCTGTACCTATCATACTTCGTGTGCATTTGTGTGTCCATGTCTCCGTGTTGTCCCAGCGAGCTACTCGACTATTTTTGCCCCCTCTCATCGCGTCACTTGATGCTACCTCGCCTCGAATTGGATTACTGCGCGCGGCAGCGAGAGCGCGCAAGCACGGGTGGATGCGTCAGTCGGCCCCTGCCAGTGATGGGAGCGGGTGCGCACACAAAGGCGCAGCGCGTGCGCGAGGAAGGCAAGCTTGGGAGCGCCCTGCACCATGCAAAGCGCACGGCGAGCGCAAGAGCCCACAACGCAGGGTTCGACCGAGGCGGAGCGCGGCGCACAGTTCTTGGTGCGCATCTTGTAGAGGATACGGTACCCACAGAAGCGGCAGCGGATCGGGTCCTTGGGCTTGATCTCGTTCGTCTGCCCGCAGTCGCCGCAAAGGTAGGCTGTGCCGCCGCGTGGGCGCACGAGCAGGTGGAACGTGGCGTCATGATCCACGGAATGGTCGGCGAGGGTGCGCTCATCCTCAAGCAGTTTGCCACCGTAGATGAGCCGCTGCTGGTCGGCGGGCACTCCCAAGCCGCTCTGCTCGACCAGGTCCTTCAGCTTCGAGATCGGCGTCGTAGGCTCGACGGCGAGCTGAAGAGCAACACCTGAGCGCGCGATTTACCCCGGGGCATACTCAGAAAACTCGGAACAGGGCGAAGAGGTGGCGGCGCTGCAAGTCGTGGCGCTTTACCCTCGATGCTCTTGACGGTGACTTCCATTCCGTCGACTCGGCCCTCACGCGTCGACGGGGCTGTCCACCTTCGTGAAGCGCGGTATTTCACACCCACTTTTCACACAAAACCAACGATAGGGACTCACCTACCCTCTCCATGAGCCCCAAACAATCAAAAGAACAGCGATATTCCTCTTTTCCCACGTTCTCTTCACGACACAAGGAGACAAGACTGATGAGAAGATGAGGCCTGCATCGGAAACTGTCTCACTGACCGCACAGCTCTGTGCTGCTAGACCAAAGCTAGACCACCTATCCAGTTGGGCTTTCTTGTGAACAATTAGTGAACAATGCGTCGAGACACAGGGCTCAGGGGAACCTGCGAAGTGTCTTTGGTGACGAAGCATTGCTTGCTTGGTGACGAATAACCGTTTGCATGCAAAGTTGTTTGAAAAGAGACGGTTGTGAGTGGAGCCGAGCAACAAGCGAGAGAAGGTAGCGAGGCCAAGCCCATGGCGGCCAATGAGCCGCCGGTGATAGACCAGGAAATCGCCAGGCTCGACAGAATTGTGGCCAAACTGCAGGCGGCCTATCGGGGCCACAGCTCACGAAAACTTGCCGCGAAAGCGGGCGCGGCTGTTCCGGAATGTGCACGAGGATACAGCAGCACTAGCACCAGCAGCTGGGTAGATGACGGCACCTCAAGCTCTACACACTCGGTTGGACGAGCCGGCCGTTTACAAGAGCTGCGATACGCCATATGGATCACCCTAAACGAGCCGAGCTCGTCGATACTGGCATCCGTCTACTCGTACGTGATGATGGCCGTCATCCTCACCTCAATCGGTAACTTCGTGATTGGCTCATTCCCAGACGACTTCTGCAAGTGGACTCCCAGGTATGATGGCGAGTCCAACATCTTGCCCGATGCAAGGCGCCAGTGCTCGGCTTCGCGCATCGAGGAGACGAGCATCTCGGTGTGGATCGAGGCTGCATGCATCTTCGCCTTCACTGGCGAGTACGTAGGTAGGCTCCTCACATGCGGCATGGTGATGCCGGTGGGGAGATTCCTCTGCAGCCCGCTCAACCTGCTCGACCTGCTCGCCATTATGCCCTGGTACATCACCCAGATTCTCGAGGGAGGTGCTGGCCAGTTCTTTAGCATCGTGCGCCTCATTCGGCTCGCCCGCATCTTTCGCATCTTCAAGGCCTCCAAGGAGATGAAGTTGATGCGTGTGCTCGGGCTCACGTTGCAACGCTCGGGCTTGGCGATCTCGCTGCTGTGCGTTGCCGTATTGATCTTCATGCTCTTTTGGGGCGCTATCATCGCCGTCTTGGAGCACGGCAAGTACAATGAGGAGGTTCGCAACTACCTGCGCGAGAGCGGCGCCGGTTCTCCCTTCTACTCGATCCCGCAGGCCATGTACTACTGCATGACGTCGATGTCGACAGTGGGCTACGGCGACCTATTCCCGGAGACGCCCATCGGCCAGCTGGTAGGCATCTTCACCATCTTGCTGGGCATCGTCACGCTCTCGCTCCCCATCACGGTCATTGGCCAAACCTTTGCAGAGGAGTTCGAGGAAATGAAGCGCATCGATCAGCGTGATCGACGGATCCGCAAGCTGCTCGAGCAGGAGGAGCTTGAGGGCGCGAGATCGGAGCTCGAGGGCGCGAGATCGGATCGAAGATCGGAGCTCGAGCAGGGAAAGCTCGAGGATCGGGTCACGAGCGAGCAGGCGCCGCCGGGCCACATGGGACTCGAGAGAGTCATCAAGAGAGATGTGTCCCGCATCGCGAAGAGAATCGCTCGAACCCTCCGCCGGACGAGCCCCGAACATAATGAGATGAGACACAGCCCCGATGATCGCAGGCCTACCAGCCCTTCAGTCCTGGGCTTTGCGCAGTGCGAGTGGCTGCTCGATGACTCCAAGCATGCGGCCGGCGAACACTTGAAGCAGTTCATATTGCGCTCAGAGCTGGACCTGCTGCGCATGACTCGCAAAGTGATCACTATGAGCCGCGTGTGCACCAAGAAGCAGAAGCGTCGAGGTTCAAGCGTCATTTTAGTGAGGGAAGGAGCAAGCAAAGACCTGCTAAAGATGCTAGATGCGGACGAGCTGGCAGCGCTTGCAGATCCACTGCCGCTCGAAAGGCTGGTTCCTTCGCAGTAGAATTCGTCAACCGAGCAGACCGTATGAAAAGCAGAGACCGAGCGGTCCGATACGGCCCGCGAGGGCTCGGAGCCTCGGAGGTGGAAGCGTGGAACAGAAGACTGCTCATCTCCTGCTGCGACTGCCCCTGCCGAGCAGCTACCGAGCAGCCGCCCCCACATGCCGGCAGTTAGGCTCATCCCAAAGGCTATACCTAAGGCTATATACCCAAAGGCAAAGCCATCTCACCCTAAAACGTCCGAGCCCAGAGGAGAGGGCACAACCTGAGGCACAACCCCTCGACGTTTCGAATGCCCAGCGAATCCTATGTGCCCTCACCACCTATATCATACGGAGATTTACTACCGCGTACCGGTAGACCTAGTGACGAAACCCACTGATTGCCTAAGTCGTGGGCACATGGACCATCTGGATAATGTACGCGAGACCGGGTTTCTCCCAGAGAGAAAAAATGTCCGAGATCGTCCTATATCGTATGATATCATGATTGCTGGTGCGCGGTACCACCTCGGCATGATCCCGCTAGCGCTTTCCGCTATATGCCTATGGCGGCGGCGTGGCCGAGGTTGCTGTAGTGTTGCACTGTTGGTAATTGTGGACGCCGTTTTGGCGTTCCCGTTCGTAGTCGGTATCCGTGCGCGCTGTACGCTCTGTCCGTACACCACTCTCGCGAACCCGAGCGCACGAGGCGCGCGCTTAGCGTACCATAGGGCATAGCTTGGGCATAGCGGGTACGCGTGCCGAGTGTATGCCGGGGCGCGGGGGGCAGCACCAGCACCGCCTGCGCGCGGTATAATCGAATTTACGATAGCACGATACGATACCGCCGTAATTAAAACGCACTCGCTATTTCTCGTTTATCTTACGTTTATCCCGGGTACGGGCAAAAAAAATGCCGGAGCGCCGAGACGCGAGAGCACTGAGCACGTTTCGAAAACGCCCACCACGCACGCAGCACGCACCCATCACGGAACGCACCCGACGATACAAGCGGCGCATATATGTGCAACATCGGTTCAGGTTCGAGATGGGCCGTCTCCCCCTGGGGGCCAATCTCTCCCGACGTCTTGTCTGACTCCCAGGACCCCCGTACACGAAGGTGCAACAGGCGAAAGGTCGACTGCTGAACACTACGGCCAGCGCCGCACCTTTCAAACATGCTGCCCAAAGCTGCCGCGTTGTCACGGGCTCTGGCTCTTTGCCCCTCCACGATGCCCAGTGTGGTTACCTGCGGCAGGCCGAGCCGGTATCCGTCTGCTCACGCACGCGTCCATTCTCCAATCTTGGCGGATCGGGGTAACTGAACGACTGACTGACTGACTGACTGGCTGGCTGATTGGCTGGCCGTCATGGCGGGCCAGAGGCTCGTGCCGCCGCGGCCGCCGCCCTCTCCGTGTCCAGACGCTGAATAACGGTCGCCTGCGAAGCGACGGTCGCCTGCAACCGAGTGAGTGCGTCGGTCTGATGGCGCTGCTGATCGAGGGCTGCGTCGCGTTCGTAGCTCGCCGTGCCAAGCGCGCGCTGCAGCTGCACGAGCTCGGCCGCCTGCTGGTCGTGCGCGCGCTGCAGCTGCGCCAGATGCGCCTCCGCCGCCGCCGCCCGCGCCTCGGACTCGCTCGAGGGCGGCGAGGGCGGCGGCGAGGGCGCCGCGTCGGTCGCGGGCGGCGGGGCGGCGGCGGCTCTCGCGGCGGCGGCGGTGGCGGCGGCGGCTTGCGTGCGAAGCGATGAGGCCACGTTCTCGAGCTGGCTCGCTTGGGCGCGTGAGAGCTCGAGCTGCTGGCGCAGCGCGTCTCGCTCGCGGCTCAGATCAGCCACCCTGGAGGTGAGCTGCTGCATCGCGTATGCCGCCGAGGCCGTGTCGCGCTGCACCGCCTCTCGTGAACGCTCCATGCCCCCGAGGGCGATGCGCGTGGAGGCGAGCTGCTCGGAGGCGCTCTGGCGCTCGGCGCTCGCCTGCCGGCGCTCATCCTCGGCCGCGCGCAGCTGGCGTGTGAGCTCCTCACCCTGAGACTCGAACGCCTGCAGGTCGACGAGGAGCTGGGCATTCTCCTGCTGGATGGCACGCGCCTGCGCGTCGAGCTCGGCGTACGCGTTCTCGAGCAGTGCCGCCTTGGAGCGCTGCTCGTCGCGCTCAACGGCCATCCTGTCGAGCGCCGCGACCGCCCTCGACGCCTCCTCACTTTGGCGTCGCAGCGAGCGCAGCAGGTCGTCCCTCTCGGCGGACGCCGCCTCGAGGCTCGCCTTGAGCTGCGCGAGCTGCGCCTCGCGCCTGCGCAGCTCCTCCTGCAGCCGCTCGCTCGTGCGCGCCTGTGTCTGCAGCTCCTCATTGAAGAATTGGTTCTCACGCACCATGGCCGACAGATCCTCGGTGACCGCGCGCAGCTCGGTCTCGTACGTGTGCGACGCCGAGCGCATCGCCGCCTCCGCTGCCGTCGCCGCCTGCAGCTGGGCCTCCGTATCGGCACGGCTGGCTTCGTATGACGCGATCAGCTTGGCCTGCTGGCTGCACTGGTCGCGCGTCGCCGCCGCCTGCCGCTCGGCCTCGGCAGCCTTCTGCAGGCTCGCCTCGGCGCTCTGCCTCAGCCGATGCACCTCTTCCGCCTTCTCGTCGAGTTGCAGTGCGAGCCCGTCGCGCTCCCGGTCGAGGCTGCCCACGAGCTCACGCATCTCGCGCAACGACGCGGCCCTCTCGGCGAGGGCCGTGGCCGCCGCCTCGCGCGCGCGCGCCTCGGCCTGCGTCGCCGCCTGCGCCTCGCTCAGCTGTGAAAGCGCCGTTTCGAGCTTGGAGGCCATCTCGGCGTGCGCGAGCTCCATCCGCCCGACGAGGGTCTTGAGCTGCGACGCGTCCGCTTCGCGCTCGTGCAGATGCCCTTCGGCCGCCTCCGCACGCCGAGTGACCTCGTGCAACAAGAGCTGCACCCGCTGCTGCTCCGCGCGTGCCTCGGCATAAGCCCTGGCGACCTCCTCCTTCTCAGCGCCCACCGCGCGCCGCGCCTCACCCTCGGCTGCCCCTTGCTTGCGCGCGTCGTCGAGCGCCTCGCGCGTCGCGTCGAGCTGCTGCACGAGGGCCTGTGCGCGCTCCTCGAGTCGCCGGCGCTCCTCGGCGCTGAAGCCAAGCCGCTGCGTCGCATCGGCGAGCTCGGCCTCGTAACGGCGCATCTTTGCCGTCTCGCGCTCGGACTCGAGGGCCGCTGTGCGCGCAGCGGCACGCTCCGCCGCCGCCTGCTGCTGCGCGTCGCGCATGGCCGCCAGAGCGCGGGTGCGCTCCGCTTGGGCCGCCTCGAGCTGGCTCGTCGCCTCCTCCTTGGCCGCCTCGGCCGCGCTCACCGCCGCCTGCAGCGCATCGAGCTGCCGAAGCGCCTCATGCGCGCTGCGCTGCGATTCGGCGAGCTCCCGCGCCTGCACGCCCAGTTGGGCCTCGAGCCGCTCCACCTGCATCTGCGCGCTCTGCTTGTCCATTGAGGCCTGCGCGAGGGCCGCCTGGTTCTGCGCGAGGGCCGCGGACGCGGAGCCAACGCGGTTGGCGATCTCCTCCAGCCCAGCCACCTGCTGCACGAGGCGAGAGACCTCTGCCTGCGCCTGCCGACGGGCCTGCGCCGCCTCGAGCGCGTGCGCTCGCTCCATCTCGGCCGCTCGCAGCAGCGCGCCCTCCTGCGCCTTCATCTCCCGGATGCTCTCGCTCAACTCCTCGAGCTCCGCGCGCGACACGGCGCTCGCTTGGCGCTCCGCCCGCAGCAGCTCGCTCAGATGCTGTCTCTCTCGCACGAGGCTTTGTCGCTCCTCGTCGAGGGAGGTGAGCTCGCGACGCAGCTCAGCGCCGTCGAGCCGGCCGCCCTCCGCCTCGCGCTGCAGTTGCGTGAGGGCCGCCTTGGTCTTTGCCGCACCCGCCTGCAGCTGCTCGATCTCCTGCTGGCGGGTGCCCAGGAGCTCGCGCGCCTCCGCGAGCGCCGTCGTATGCGCTTCGAGAGCTTGCTGCGCGGACTCGTGCTCCGCCAGCAGGCTGGTGCACCGCGCCTCGAGGGCATATCGCTCACTGCGCAGCTCCGCGGCAGCGGTGGCGAAGGTGTGCGCGTCGCGCGAGGCCGTGTGCAGGCTCGTCTCGAGCGCCTCGCGTGCGGCCTGCGCCTGCGCCACCGCCTCCTCGGCCGCGGTCGCGCGCTGCATCGCTGCTTCGAGACGACCGCTCAGCTCGCCCGTCTCGGCGCGGGCCATCTCGAGGGCCTCCGTGAGCCAGGCACGATCCGCCTGGTAGGCCGCGTAGACCTGACTCACGTCCGTAGCCTCGGCCTTGGCTCTTGCGGCACGTTCCTTGCTCAGGGCAGCGAGGGCGTCGTCGAGGCGCACACGGAGGGAGCTGAGCTCGAACGAGTCGGGATGCGTCTTGAGGCCACCACCTCCTCCCCCTCCCCCTCCCCCTCCCCCTCCCCCTCCGCCGCCGCCGCCGCCGCCGCCGCCGCCGCCGCCGCCGCCGCCCTCGTTGCCACCACCGCGATCCTGCGCGTTCTTGATCACGCCGCCAGCAGCACCGGCGAGGCCAGCGCGCGTGCTAAGCCCCCCCCCCGTCCTGGCCGTCTCCTCCAGTCCGAGAGCTCTCAGCTCGTCATTCAGCTTCTGGCACGCGAGGAGCTCACCCTGCAGTGCCTCCTTGTCGTCGCGCAGCTCGCGAACGGCGCCCATAAGTCGGTCGACCCGCGCCTCCGTCTCGGCCGCGGCCTCCGCTTGACGACGCGCCTCTGCCAGCTCCGACTCCAGTGTAGCACATTGGCTGTTCAGGAAATCGACTTGGTGGTTGAGCTGTGCGATCGTGAGGTTCTTCTCTTCGTTGACGTGCACAGCGGAGAGCTGCGCGCCCTCGCGCACCTCAGCCGCCGCCCGCTGCAGACGCTCCAGCTCCGCATCACGTCCAACGGCCGCCTCGCGCAGTGCCTTGCTCTCCATTTCGAGCCGCGCCGCACGCGCCTCCGCGTCTTCGAGACGAAACTGTAGGTTCGACGCCTGGCGCGCGGCTGCGCGCAATTGGCGCACCATCGTCGCGCGCTCAGTGGCCGTCAGTCCGCCCGCCATCGGCGCACTGGGCGTCCCGGGCGCAACCTTGGCCGCGGGCTCCGCCTCGGCTGCGGGCGCGAGGGGCGAGTGCGCCTTCATGTGCTCCTTGTGGCCGTGCCAGCGCACCTCGTGACCCGAGGGTAGCACGATGCCGTTCTGCATCAGCGCATCGTTCAGGCGCGCGCGCAGTGACGTGTTTTCGCTCGTGAGCTGATCGACGCGTGCTGTCTGCTGCGAGCTGATGAAGCGCAGGTCGGCGTTCTGTTCGCGAAGGCGCGCAGTGGTCGCTGCTAGTTCGAGGCGCCTGTACAAGGTGCGGGCACACGCGGACATGGTGCACGTGTCAGCGAGTCGATGGCCACGGGCAGCCGAGTCGCAGGTGACAAGGAGCGTGGCCGCTGCGCAAGGCTGAGGAAGAGTGGACGGCGACTCACGCAGCCTCGGCTGCCTCTGCGTCCGCGATGATCTGCATGTGCAGCTCGTTGTTCTCGCGCACGAGCCGAGTGTTCTCCTTGCGCACGGGAAGCACGTGCTGCTCGGCAACGGCTATCTCATTGGCACGCTTTTCAGCGAGCAATGCAAGCTCAGTCTGCCGCTCGTTGGACTTCGTGAGATCGTCGAGCAGGCGCTCGACGAGAGGCGCGGACTCGATACCAAGCGGCTGGTCATAACGCAATCGCGAAAGCTGTGTCTTCAGCTGTGAGAGCCGTTTAGCCTCCATAATCGCGGACCCGCCCTGACGTCGCGCGCGAGGGTTTCCCGGGCGCTCCTCGCTTCGCGCCCAAAGCTCAAGACGGCGTTTTTTCACGTACACCTTCGAGCAGTTTTCTCGTCCTGATTGTCCACCGAGATAGATGGGACACTTCAGTTTTGCTCTTCATTCAGACCAGGAGAGCGAGTGAGCAGGTCCGAAGAGGTATACGCAGCGTCCCTTCATCTTTCATTCTAAAAAAATGGGCCCGGCGCTACATCCTACAAGATGTAGTTCCATGTAGAACCGGCAACCGTGTACAAGAGGATCGAACAAGAGGACGGGAGCAGCGGCGACTGGTATAGCGGCGCAGCGACGCGGCGAATGCACAGTAAAGTCAGTGCGTCGTCGCGTCACCGGTACTTGTAGTTACGGTTTCTCGATCGTCGCGAAAAACAGAGTTCTACCGGTACTGTACCGGTACCGGTAAGCGTGTGTGTCCCGGCTCCCCCCGGTGTCTTTTTACCGGTAAGCGTGTGTGTTCGCGCGAGGAGCGCAGCGCGCGTCGCGCGCGCGCGCCGCCCTGCTCGCGCCGTGGGCACGCCGCCGCGCGGTGGCAAACCCGCCACATGGCATCCCGCTGCGCCATCACCGTCCCGGCAGATCCCGCAGAATTGGCCGGGCCGCCTATCCTACCACCGGCTGATCTCATTCCGTGGGGACCGCAACATGTTCGTGCGCTGCACCACGAGCATCGATGGCAGTTTTCACCAGCGAATCACAGCGAAGATGGTTGGGCGGCAGCCGTGCGGGCATCACAGTTCGGGAACTGCAGCCGCTTGCTGCTCGTTGAGGACGATTTGACGAAGGCGGGTCTTGGCTTCACAGCCAAGATCTGGCAGGCTGCGCTGCTCATCGCGATGCGTGATAACCGCGTCCTCATGGAGGTCAGGATGGTCAAGCAACACTATAACGCGAGTCCGGGCGAGGACCCACGGGTAGCAATGCGGCGGAGTCAGTACTTCGAACGCCCTCGCTGGTGCGATCGTGAGCCATTCACGCTGCAATGCCTGTACCAGCCGTGGACGCACTGCAAGCCCCCGCCAATCGGTGCAACAATAATCCGGCCAGGCGGTCGCCCGCTTAAGACGAACAAGTGGCCGCACGACGAGCCGTACGTGATCACAGGACTTGGGCGCATCCATCGGCAGGGTCTGTTCTGGTATGGCGCTCGCTCGAGCGCACAGCGCGAGGCGGGCCGGTTCCTCTTCCGCCCACGTCGGTGGATACAGGACGTGGCCGACTGCGTTACGCGTGACGCCGGGCTGACTGCAAACGGCTTTGTCAGCATGCACATTCGCCACTCGGTTGAGAAGACAGCCGAAAGTCAGCGTCTCGGCGTCCAGCTGCCCAGCCTCGAGGCCTACGGAGTCCTAAGCCAAGCACTCGCAGACGATCTAGGCACGCGTATGGTCTTTGTGCAGACGGCCAGTCCCACCGCTCTCGAGCACATTGTCAGCGTGGGCCGCAAGCACGGGCTCACATTGGTGTACACTAACAACTCTCGCTCGGATAATGACGCGTGGGGCGGCTGGAACGCCGGTGCCGAGATGGAGCAAGCTACTGTCGCTGCTGTGAACGCACACATCGGCACGCGCGCTCTCGCAAGCGTGAGTCCGATCCTTTCGCTCTGGACCAACTTTCTGTGGATCACATATGGGTTAGACGTACAGTTGCCTGCGAGGACGACCCTGTGCTGTGACGAGGGCACACGATGCTCTAAGATGCGAGTCGGAAGTCGTACGTTCGACGTGTTTTTTCAGCCCTCGCATCATCATGAGAACGCGCTGAGAGCGACGCGAAAGGTGTGCCGGGTGGGCACGAATAAGTGACGCAAATTGATAAGCGCTTTACCAAAAAGCATATAACGAATTTGCTCGCGCCGCCCGACCGCAACATGGCAATGCGAAATTTTGTTAATAGCAGTGCGTGTGTCGATGTCGTCGGAAAAGGCGGCAAGGGCGGTAGGCGCGCGAGCCGAAGGTGCAAGCCGCCAAGCCCACCCCCCCCGCCCCGCCACCGCCTCCGCGCCTCCGGGCCGTCCGCCGCAAGCAAGCAAGCAAGCAAGCAAGCAAGCAAGCAAGCAAGCAAGCAAGCAAGCAAGCAAGCAAACTTCACGATCGAGCGGCTCTCTCATGTTGGGAAGCATGAGCAGCATGCCTCGGTGAGCGTTAGCGGTTCTGGGCATATCTCTCTCCCTCTCCGCCCACCCTTTCCTACCTCGTTGGCTACAGGGGTATTCGTTTGCGCTGGTTTAGGTACACTTGTGTGTTATTCGACTAATTAGCTTGCTTGTCCGCCGCCTCCGCCGCCTCCGCCTCCGTCACGATCTCCGCCCACTCCCGTCCCCCCCTGCTGGCTTCCGGAGCACATTCGATAGGCTTCCGTCATTGGTTGTCTTTTATGTATAGACTTGACTTGACTTGACTTGACTTGACTTGAAAGAAGGAGCAAGCAAAAGCGCTCGGCGGTCTGCAGCGGCGGTCAACTCACTCGAGCGTGGCACACGCGCAGTCGATCGAGAGATGATCGCTATGCTCGCGCTCACCTCGTCCAGCTTCCTGGTCGCACCGCATTTCGGCGCTCGCCCCGCAAGTGCGCTCACACGCACGCGCCCGATGTATGCCGACGAGACTAAAGGGGCGCTTGGTGGTGCAATCCTCGGAGGCCTCCTTGCTGGACCCTTCGGAGCATTGTGGGGCGCGCAGATGGGTGGATGGGCGGGTGCCAACCAGCGCACGAATCGCGAAGCGCAGGAGAGGCTCGATCGAATGGGTCTGTCAAAGGAGGTGTTGGCGGCTGCTGCTGCAGTGGCCAAGGACATTGAAGAGGCCGAAGCGAGCCTAGGTGTCGTCCGGAGGGCGGAGGCGAGCCAGCGTGGGCTCGTCACCACGCTCGAGAGGCAGAGCGACGCCCTGTACCAGGCGGCGCAGGACGCGCTTCGTGGCGGCGACGAGCCAACGGCTCGCGCACGCTTGGAGGAGCGGCAGATGCTCAAGCCCAAGATTGCGAGCGCGCAGGCTGAGCTTGGGGCAGCCAGCCAGAGAACTGCGGCGCTCGAGGCGGCCATGGCCGCGCTACAGGAGCAGGCTGTTCGCGTCGAGGCGATGGCCAGCCGGTCCGTGAGCGCCAGCGCATCCGTCTCTGGTTTCGACCTCGAGCCCGAGGATCCGCTGCTCAGGCGTTTCAAGGAGCTTGAGGATAAGTGACGCGCGTCGCTGTGGCCTGTGGCGGCGCCAGCGGCACCTCAGTTGTTTAGGACCGGGTAAGGGCCTAGTAAGGGCCAGGCATACCTAGCGCACGACGCAGCTATCGATCCCTGCGCCGCGGCGCGCGGGAGAAGCCAAGATTCATCAAGATCGAACAAGATTTTGCATTTTCAAACGAATCGATTAGATGCATTAGCATTTAGGATTTTCGATCGCCCGCATGGACCATGGTGGTCTTGGTGGATGGTGCGGGCTGGGGCGGGAGATTACATGCTACTGAGAAGAGGATTGAACTAAAAGTATCGTATCCCGTCCGCAACCCGGTTGCCGCATCCCTCGGTACCGGTAGTATTCGATGCATTCCGTTCACGTTCACGCGATACGCCAAACGTGCTTTCGCGCGAAGGGAAGAACCTACTGAAATCGACCATCGTGCAATACCGGGTACACCACACGGCTCGCGTATACCACACGGATCGCGTTGTCCCCGTCGTCTTGCATGGCAAACTGCATGCTGTTGTGTCTGGCTCTTGTCTCCGGGGCAGCTTCGGAGCAACAAGTCAGCTACATCTCCTCTCTTTACGAGTACAGTCTCCTGAATCCCCTCGGCCCATCGCCGCAGGCTGAGACGGTTTCTCCACCGGCGGTGGCCCCAACACTGCTGGAGGCGGTGCTACAGCTGATTCTTCCGCCCTCCATTGCCAACCACAGCGCTGTGTCGTTCATCAAGGCCCATCCGGCGCTGCTGCAAGCTGGCGCGGGTGCCGTCCTTCTCTCCTCGAGCAAGCACTTTGCGCACACGGTGCTGCTCCTGCAGACGATACGTACGGTCGCCTGGCCGAGCATGCAACGGGCGGCCACGGAGCTGAGCGCCGTCGTCGAGCGCACGAGGGTCGCGCTCGCCCGAGTGCCCCCCGAGGAGCTTGCCGAGGCGCGCAAGCGGCTGGCATCGGCCCAGGCTGAATACAGCGAGCTCGTGCGCGCCTTGGCCACGGCGCGCGCACAGTGGCGCACCGGCACGCTGAATGAGAAAGGGCTGGAAGAGGTGCTGCTCAAAGGCAAGCAGTCGGTGGCACGGCTCGCCCTCCAAGCTCAGAACGCCGATGCGGCCCTGAGTAGCCTCTCGGCGGTTGCAGCGTCTGTGGAACCTTCAGAGCTCTACATGACTCTGAGCACGCCGCTGGCAGCGCTCGCGTCGGCCGTGACGATCTCTACGAGCGCATCGGCAGCGGCCGTGGTGCACGGCGTCTCGCTCGGCGCGGATGCGCGACGGTTCTTAGGCACGATGCTCGCCACGTCAGCGCTCTCCGAGGACGCGCTTGGCACGGCGCTCGTCGGCAGCCACTTTTCACAGCTCTCGCCTCTCAAGAGGAAGTGGGCGGGCGCGGCGCTCGACGGTGCTGGCGGCCTCGTCGGGTTCCTTGTCGCCCGACGAGCCAAGGCGGCCGCGGCGACCCTCTCGGCCGCCGTGTTGGGCGCCACGGCCTTCGTGGGAGGCCTCCGCGAGATCGGGGGAGATGTCGTGTTTCTCCAACTGACTGGCGGCATGGCGGCGGAGGAGGCGAAACTGGAAGCCGACTGGCAGATCGTGCTAGTGCTCCTCGTGGTGGCGGCGCTGCTGCACCAGATGCGCTCGCCCGCGCAGCTTCCCCTCCTGATTAGACTCCTCATCTGGCCGTTGACGCTCCTCGAGGCGTACCTTGAGGCCCTGAGCTTGGTCCACGCCGCCGTGGGCTCGCTGCAGAAGGCCCAGCCGCCGGCGGTGACTTCGGCACCGGCTGCGCTTGCCATGGGCGGCCCCGACGGCGGCGAGGTGGCAGCAGTGGCAGGAGCACTGCCAGCACTGGCATCGTCGGCTGTGCCGGCGGCGCGCAAGGCGGTCTCGCCAGCCAAGGGGCGCCCGAAAACGGATTGAGCTCCCGGCCGTCGAGCCCCTCGCGGCCTCGTTTCTCGATTCTTGGCGTGTTATTTTCAATTGAGCAGGATTATCTGCTGTCCTCAAGTGTGTGAACAATCATCCCCTCGTGAACGCGCGTGCGCAGATCGTGCGAATCGCTGCGTGGCGAGAGGCCTCAAGTTGCGAAATCCTTATTCACAGCCAATGGTCCGTTTCCAATTCGCGAATCTTCGCATTGTGCTCATTCACACGGCGATGGCGGATGGCGGAGCCCCTCACCTTCGTCTACTTCGTCTCCGGCCAAGGCTTTGGCCTAGCGTCTCGCGTCGTCGAGATCACGAGCCACCTCATCGCGGCGGGCCACTGCGTTCACATCGTGGGTCAGGCTCCGCACACCATCTGGCTGCAGTCGATCAACTGCCCGAAGCGGCTGATCTTTCGCAACGCGCTCGTCGACAGCTTCGCCATCCAGAGCGATGCGCTGACCGTCGACCGCATGAAGAGTCTGCTGGACTTCGAGGCCATCTTCGAGCGGCAGGAGGAGATCGTCGAGGCCGAGGCCACCTACCTACGCGAGGTCAAGGCAGACCTGGTGGTGGTCGACATTGCGCCGATGGCGTGCACGGCGGCCGCGAGGGCAGGGGTGCGCTGCGTCGCGGTGACCAACTTCTCGTGGGACTACATCTACGCCGAGTACATCGAGACGCAGGGCGTGCGATTCCGCGCCGTGTGTGAGAAGATCGCGCAGGCGTACTCCAAGGCAGACCTGCTGCTGCGGGTGCCGGGCTTCACGCCGATGCCCGCCTTCCGGCGCGTCGAGGACGTGCCGCTCGTCGTGCGCATGGCGCGCACGCCGCGCGATGCCATCCGCGCTCGCTACGGCCTCCAGCCCGATCAGAAGGTCGTCGTGTTCAACTTTGGCGGCGCACACCCAGAGACCTGGAAGCTCGGTGAGTCCTTCTTACCCGCCGGCTGGGTGTGCATAGTGTGTACGGCGCTCCCGACGCCGACGCTGCCGCCCAATTTCATCAAGGCGCCCGCCGACGAGTACACACCTGACCTCATTGATGCCACCGACGTGCTGCTCGGCAAGGTGGGCTACGGCACGGTGAGCGAAGCGGTGGCACACCTGAAGCCGTTCGTTTGGGTGCGACGCGACTACTTCAACGAACAGTGCGACCTGCCACCTCCCCCCGAGTGGGCCGACGACGACTCCACCCACCCCATTTCCGACCAGCCCGCCGTCTGCGTCCTCACCTGCGGCCACCACCTCTGCCACCCTTGCATCTCCAACGCCATCACCCTCCTGAATCACGACCCCCAGCATCCCGACCTTTCCCGCCCTTGGTGCCTCCGATGCCCCCAACCGGCACCACCCAGCCTGTACACCTCCAACCCGCCCTCTCCCATTCTCGGCCACCGCGCTGCCTCGAGCGACGTCCCGCCCTCCACCACCCACACCTCCTCCCGCCACCGCCACCCCCTCGCCTCTTCGCCATCGTCCCTCCCGCCCTCTCCCCCAGCCGAAACCTCCGACGACACCGTCACCCTCGCCACTGTCACCCCCTCACACACCGCCCGCTCCGTCGCCGCCACCGCCGCCGCCAACATCGCCGCCCACGCCCGCACCCTCGCCACCCTCACCACTCGCCCGACAGACACACCCGACGACGACGACGACCCCCTCACCTTCCCCGGCGA
>Ga0210248_100349_pt1 | contig 40908 bp, 20 predicted proteins | sample ChrtobMetP3_32mM_FD_155493 | JGI IMG/M metagenome (GOLD analysis project Ga0210248, IMG submission 155493) | Chrysochromulina tobin associated microbial communities from unialgal haptophyte culture, Seattle, Washington, United States - P3_32mM | ecosystem: Host-associated > Algae > Haptophytes >...
TGGTGTCCACGTGGGGTCGAGCGCGGCCACTGCAGACGTGATGCAGTGGTGTGACATAGTCATATTTGGGATAGCTGAAGCGGGGAGTCCGACGTAGATTGCCCCAGGTTCAAAGCTCTTCCCGGAAGGGAAGCCATATCCGATAACGGTAGTGAGAAGAGAGAGAATGACGGTAGAGGTCACCATGGACACTCGAAAGAACCGAACCTAAAAAGGGTCACAAAAAGACACAACCCAAAAGTGGGTATCTGAAAGGGAAATGCATGCATCGCACGCGTGGTGCCGAGCACCCGGCGCGCGCCACCGGCGCGGCAATTTTTCCACTAGTAACTGCTAAATCACGAATTTTAGTACTAGTAACAGCAAACGATGCTACGGCCCGGGAACAAAACTTGAAGTTGTACCGCGAAAATATTTCGCGTCAGGCCAAGACTCAGTAACACGCCCCTCGTGCTGTCGTCCCCCCTCCTGCTTGTCGCCGCTGCAAATTCTGCGGAGTCGCTGCATGGGCGATGGGGTGCGCCACGTCCAAGGACGAAAGCGTTCAAGTGGCCGTCAAGGCGACGTGGGCCAAGGCGGCCGTGCTGCAGAATGAAGCGATTGCCAATGCAGTGGAAGAGGCTGTCGCCGATGCCCGCAAAGAGTTTGAGATCGAGAAGGCGAACGCGGTTCGGCGCCTGGAGGAGGAGCTTCGGCTCGAGGCCCAGAAGGCCAACGAGGTGGCCACGTCCAATGCGGCGGCGATTCGGCGCCTGGAGGAGGAGCTTCGACTCGAGATCCAGAAAGCCACCGAGGTGGCCGCTTCCAAGGACGCAGCCGTCCAGGCGGCCGTCGATGCGACGTGGACCAAGGCAAATGGGCTGCGGAAGAAAGCGATTGCCAACGCGGGGCGAGTGGCTGTGGCCGATGCCCGCAAAGAGTTTGAGATCGAGAAGGCGAACGCGGTTCGGCGCCTGGAGGAGGAGCTTCGGCTCGAGACCCAGAGGGCCGCCGATTTGGCCGCGTCCAAGGACGCAGCCGTCCAGGCGGCCGTCCAGGCGACGTTAGCCAAGCAGAATCAGGCGATTACCAGTGCAGTGCGAACGGCTGCACTGCAGCCGCTCGCTCTGCACTGGCGACTCGAGGCTCAGAAGCCCACCGAGACGGTGCGTCAGCCGGGCAGCGACACGCAGGGGACGCGTGTCCGAACGAGCGAACACAAGGCTATCCCGAGGCTCATGGAGCTTGACGACCTCATCGAGGAGGCCCTCCGCTCGAGCGCCGTCAAGCTGATCAACGCCGACCGCATCCGGGACGGCACGATCGGCACCAAGATCTCACGCCGTCAAGATCTCGAGGCATGCGAGCGCGTTCAGGTTGTCCAAATGTTCGAAACGCCCGAGGATGCGATTAAGCTGCTGCGTGGCAACGGGCGCGAGATTGGCTCGCTCACGTACGGCTGGGCCTCGCCCGACGACCCCGACCCGACGGGCGAGTACATGCGCGCGGTGCGCCGCTTCCTGCTGAGCGACTTAGGTTCGCACGTGAAAGCCATCTTTTGGGATTTCGCCAGCCTGTCGCAGAGGCCGCGCTGGGAGAGTGAGGACAAGCTCTTTGCCATGGCACTCAAGGTGATGGCCGACATGTACGCCTCGGTGCTCGGCACAACAGTGATGCGTCACCGCGCCATACCTGCGCGCCCGGCGAGCCTCGACGGCGAGGTCGTGGTGCTCGGCGACGACAAGGCCACCGAAGCCGCCGTGCGCAGCGCGCTCGAAGCCCACGGCGCGCTCGAGAACGTGCACCGCGACGAGCAGGGCCGGTGGCGTGCGCGCTTTGCCTCGCACGCGGACGCAGAGCGCGCGGTGGCGGCGGGGCCGTTTGAGGGCGCGACGGCCATCTTCACGTATCACAACGCGCGCCCGTACGCAGCACGCGGTTGGACGAGCCTTGAGAGCGGCGTGAGTACCGAGGGGCCCGCGCGTGCCGCCTACCTCCCGGGGCTGAAGGCGACGCTCGAGCGGCTGCCGCCCAAGCTGGTCGAGATCGACGGCGAGGCACCTGAGGCGGCGAGTGAGCAGTACGGCGGCAACGAGGGCATGGGCCCGCGGATCGAGCGCGTGCGGTCGAGCATCCAGGACGCCTTCTTCAGTGATACAAGAGGCCTAGACAAGGCGCTCGTCGTGGGGTTGTACAATGAGTTCATCGTGAAGATTGGCAACGCGATGGTGATCTCTGGCGAGGGGGTGGACGTTCAGTACGAAGGCGAGTGCGACGAGGCTGGTGATGCGGAGGGGCGCGGCAAGATGCAGTATTCCAACGGCGACGTGTACGAGGGCGAGTTCAGGGCTGGTAACAAGGAGGGGCGTGGCACATATCAGTATGGAAATGGCGACATGTACGAGGGTGAGTGGAAGGCTGAAAAGCAGGAGGGGCGAGGAACGTTCCGGTGGGCCAACGGCAACGTGTATGAGGGCGAGTGGAAGGCTGGCATCAAGCATGGGCACGGTACGACGCGGTCTGCCAATGGCGACGTCTACGTCGGCGAGTACATGGCTGGCAGGAAGGATGGGCGCGGCACGTACCGGTTCGCCAGTGGCAACGTGCACGACGGCGAGTGGAAGGCTGATAAGCCGGAGGGGCGAGGCACGTTCCTGTGGGCCAATGGCAACGTGTATGAGGGCGAGTGGAAGGCTAGTCTCCATGAGGGGCGCGGCACGTTGCGGTATGCTAACGGCAACGTGTATGAGGGCGAATTCAAGGCTGGCAAGATGGATGGGCGCGGCGCGATGCTGTCTGGCGATGGCACCGTCATCCACGACGGCAAGTGGAAGGCCGGCAAACCTGTGACCACACTCTTGCAATCGGTGACCTCACGTTCAATGGCAAACTTGTTCACCAGCACCCAGGCTGCCACCAGCAACAGCCCTCATGCTGCCACCAGCTGAAGCACCCATGCGTCCGGTGGACTCGAATCGGCCGACGAGACACATCCCGCCGGGATGGCTGGTCTCGTGGCTGCCATCGTAGCAGGTGGACGTAGCTCGCACCGGTATAGCTGCAAGCTGGGCCGCTATAGGGGTCCGAAACTAACACCACAATGTCTTTGTTGCATAGGTGGTGGGGGTCGAGCTTTTACGCGACGCGGCGACCGCCTTCGACCGCTTCGAGCAGGCGCGGGGAGGCGCGCTCTGCCTCTCTGGGTACTGGGAGCGGGTGGAGGCAGGGGTTTCGCAGGCATTCAGGGTTACCCTCAGGGTAGGGTTCGCTGGCGTGGGGGCGGCCTCTTCTGAGTCGGCCGCGGGGAGCGGTTGGCTCCGGGCTTGCGGCTGTTGAGTCGGCCGCGGCTTCGGTCGTCGCGCTGACGTGCGGGTTGTGTGTTGTTGGTGGTTTTGGATGGTACATGGTTGTCCGTTGTGTAAGGTAAAGGTTCGGAGTTGAGCCCTGGCCTCGACAACTCGACAGGAACTCGACAGCTACTCGACAGGCTACTCGACAGGATAGCTTGACAGCTACTCGACAGACCTCGACAGACCTCGACAGCTACTTGACAGAACCCCCCTCGCCCCTGACTCCATGCGACGGCGGCGTCAAGTGTCAAGCTCGACAGCTCGACAGCTCGACAGTGACCTCGACAGACCTCGACAAACCTTGACACGAGGTCTAAGACTGGGTAAAGCCGGGTTACAAGAGCCCCACTCCTTCAAGGTGAAGGTTGATGGACCCACTCGTGGTCAACTACACAACTTCGTGGCTGGATGATGGATGTTCTGGTGGACCTTTCGTTCCACGTTCGTGCCCTTATTCGTGCTCTTTTCGACCTAGTTCTCCTCAGAATTGCATTAAGGTTGCATTTTCTGGTCTTGAAACCAGTGGCTAGGTAGGGGTTTAGGGTGGGTATTACAAAAATAACAGTAAAGAAACCTGTGCCTATGTAGGGGTTAGGGGTCAGGGGTTAGGTTGTGTCGATAGGTCGCCGACGTCCTGCGCTCCGAGTTCTTTATCAGTTTGGACCTTGTAGTTTGGTTGGTGGTTTATGTGTGGGTCCTCTAGGCCTACTGCTGTGAGAGTCAGAGTGCTTCATGCAAAATAGCAAAGCTACATGCCATGCTCGAGCTGGAGCTCGACAGCACACTCAGACATAACTCGACAGCCTCGACAGAGAAACTTGACAGCCCTCGACAGCAACTCGACGCGCCGGCGCATGGAGTCAGCCTCGACAGGCTCGACAGGAACTCGACAGGAACTCGACAGGCTCGACAAGGCTCGACAGGCAAGGCCTCGACAACGGCCTCGACAGCAGCTCGACGGAGCCTCGACAGAGCCTCGACAGCTCGACAGCTCGACAGCCAGGGCTCAATGTGTTTGATTACTGATACGCAGCGTCCGACTAGTTCTGAACTTGGTAGTTGACGAGATGGCTGATAGGAAAACGGAAAAGATCTATAGTGAACAGATACGAGCGATACCCATTTTTCCTTGGCACAACGTCCGTTTTGCTCCCTGTCAGAGAGCCAATCGGGCGAGCCGCCATGCCCAGGACGCTTAAGTCATAAGGTTCAGGAGAGTTCTCCTTGCACCTTGCATCGTGTGCAACGCATGTTCGGTTCAAGCGAGGCATTCGTGTCAAGCATCGCTTTCGATATTCGCCGGGCCTGCCAGCTTCTCCCACCATCCAGTTGGGCGTGATAACGCTTCCAAGGAGCCTTCTTCTGCGCGGTGCAGGCTCACAAAGCGCTGCCATGTCGGATTGTCCGGCTCGTAGCCCGAAGCCTCCAACTCGTCCAGTCTGTACGTGGCAAACGCACTCTCCTTGCTCCCCAGGCGTATCTTGGAGCCAAAGGCGAGCGGCTTCATACGCAGAAAATGATGCTCGATGTGATGATTCTCAATCATCACGTTGACACGAGTGTACGGGAAGATGCCGGGTATGTATTGGTGCCACACCATTGCCTTGAGCGTTTCGAGCGTCGATGAGTGGAAGAGGCTCAAATGGCTCATGAAGGCGTTGCGCTCGACGGCGAACACACGGCGCACGAGCTCTCCGAGGACACCTTCCTCGCCTACAGCGATCGCGCCGAAGGGGAGCGCATCGTGGTGCATCCCATGCAGGTACACAAAGTGGAGGCGCGAATGGTGCTCGAGCCAGTGGTTGCGATAGAAAGCCTCGTTGATCGACTCGATCACGCTGCGAACGCCGCGCAGGAGCCCCGTGCAAAGCACGTCGGCCACGAGCGCCAACGGCAGCAGCAGTAGTGACTGCTCCCGCACGCAGAGTAGTGCCGCCCACGGCATCACGGCCGCCAAGTTGGCCGCAAGGCCAGTGACCCAGCCATGCACGAGCAACCAAGGCAGCAATGGGCTCTCCGCCTCCAATCGCCAAGAAGTTCGAGCCAACGCGCCCCGGACGAGGTCCTGCTGGTGCAGGTGGTCCCATAAGATTCGCATGCGGAAGGCCGTCGTGCAAGCAAGGTGCACAAGGATGAGCACGGCGCCCGTGAGCCGCATGCCGCCGGCGAAATGCCAGCGCCACTCTGGCGTGGCGCGGATGAGCACCGTCTCGCCGAGCGCCAGGGCCGCCCGTGCACAAACGAGGGGGCTGAGGTTAGCAAGCCGATCGGCAATGAGCGCCGGCACGCTGAGCGGTTGCGACACGAATGTCGGCCACGCGGGCGTGAAGCCGTGCCGGACGACGAAACATACACCCAAGAAGGTGGACAGCAGGGCGGTGACGGTGGACAACCACTGTAGAGCTGGATGGCTGAAGCAAAGGTGTGCGGCAAATGTAAATGCCGACAGCATGAGCATGTAATCCACCCCATCTCGCCTATCGTAAGTCATCTTTTGGACTGCACGACCCGCCCTCGCAGCTGCGTAGTTGTGCAGCCGATCGGTGCTCGCTGCGGCAGCCGCACCCGCCGATGCTGACGCTGATGGGTGTTGACAGCACATGATGCGAGGTGATGACAGATGAATACAGCGCACAGTGCGACACGGCTTGAGGCGGTGGGCATGTGATCGGGACAGCACGAGCATGAGCAAGATTGGATTGACCCGAACGGGCCGACTCACAGGCATCTCGCCTGAAGCCCGGACCGGTAAAAAGACACAGGGGGGGCCGGGACGTGCCGTTACAAGAAAAAAGACACAAGTTTACCGGTAAAAAGACACCGGGGGAGCAGGGACACAAGTTTACCGGTACCGTCCTGTACCAGTACCGGAACGTTGAGTTCACAGCCGCATGTACAAGAGACACCCCAAAGAATTGAAATACGCGTCATACCCGGTACCACTCAAAAGGGGTCGACCACGAGCGACGAGGCTGGGTTGTGTAATTTGATGATATGATGAACCGCCAATCAACCACGAGCGACCAAGTTTACGTGCACATTCGCGTAGGAATTACTTCTTTATGAAAAAGGCTGCGAAACTGCGTTCGGTCCCCGGTCACGCGTTCCGGTCAGCGGGGAGACTTCAGTATTCCCCCCTAAGAAAACAGCCCATGGCTAGAGGTGAGGGCCCGCTGGTCACCCTCTCTACATGTCCGCGAGCCCATGGTGCGCCAAAGGCGCTAAGAAACTACGGCAAGCCTAAAATCCCTGTTTTCTTAATGGGGGGGCAGACTGTTGTGCGGGGAGAGTCAGGAAAACGAATGACATGACTGAGCCCGTCGCCGGGGGCGCCATGGCGCTCGCGAAGGCCGTGCAGTCGAGCGGCAGAAGGCCGTCGCGCGACCCTCGAACTACTCGTCCGCAGCGAGAGACGTACTTCGGATTTCGTCAACTCATCAGGGGGTTACAATTGTTCCCATTACAGTACGAAGCCTCGCGCCTCGTTCAGCATCGAACCTTGGTGAATGCCGATGATGAGCCAGCTCTAGTGCCCTCGTCACCTCGGTTGCTATTCGCAAGGACATGCTCCGCAATACCTGCGTGTCCGATGGGCAGCTGCTCATCATCTTTAATGAGCTCGACAAGGATGGTAGTGGCTCCGTCAGCGTCGCGGAACTGAGCAAGGCTGTACGACTGAATGCTGGCTTTGCAAAGCTCATGGGTGTCGCCTCCGAGAACGGCAGGTGCGTGAACGCACTCGCCGCTGGTCAAATTGCCAACAATTTGCGTCGCCTGCTCGACGAGGAGGTCGGCGACTCAGATAGTGCGATCGGGCCCGAGGAGTTTCGCGCCCTCATTCGCAAGCTTGCACCTGCAGGTTATGGAGCCGCTTCACGCAGCATCGCTATGCAGACGGCGAGCCGCGGCCGCATCATCAAGGATACGCCTGCAGTCATTGAGCCGAAATCGAAGGAGTCCTTCTTTTCGTGTGGCAGCAAGGGCGGAGCCGCCGGCAAGGCTGCTGCCGAGGCCGCTGCTGATGCGCGGATCTCGGCGCTTCAGCGAATGCTGCGAGAGGAGGTGGTTGGTGGGCTCGAGGGCGTTCTCGAGCGCGCGCGCAACGCACCCGACCACGCGACGCGGGTAGCCGCCTATCATCAGGGCGTCTGCGACACACTAAGCGCGTGCAAACGGCTGCTCGACCTCGAGGACGGTGCGTCCGTCGAGACTGGCACGGCTGAGGCCGAGGCCATCGAGTTGCATACTTTGCGTCGCGATCTCGCGGCGACCAAGGTAGCGCTGGCTGAGTCGGAGAGCGCCCGTGCACGTGCCTTTGAGAACGCGAGGGCGTTCATCGAACGCGAGCTGTCGGCGTCGCGTGGTCGATTCAACGGGCGTTGACGCGCGGTCGCGGGTGTCAGTTCTAGATGTTAGTTGTGATAGTGTTCAGAACGCTACAAGCTGTCACAACCGCAAGGACACCTGCGCTCAAACAGAATTTCATACGTGCGACGGCGCTCGAGGCGCCTAGAGGCCAGATCAAACAGAATGTTCTGGCCTTAGGCGTCTCGCCACCACGGGCCAAGAGAGATTCGCGGCGTGGCGTCGAGAGTAGAGCTGACGCGCCAACCCCCCGACGAGCACGTCCACCGCGTCAGGCGGCGCAGTCGGCGGTGAGGGTGACGCTCCGTCGATTGCGCGAGCGCCGTGCAGCGCGCTCCCGACGTCGGGCCGCAAGCGGTAAAACATGCGTGGCGCAGCCCTGGCCACTGCCCGCTGTAGCCGGGTGATCTCGGCGTCACTCATCTCGAGCAATCTCCGCAGCGCGCTATCAGCAGCAGCCCAGCCGATCTTCTCACGCCCGACCGTTGTCGCGGTCGCATTGCGCTGGCGCGGGTCAGTCCAGTCGAAAAGGACCGACGACCTCGCGCCGTTCCAGTGAAGCGGCCAGAGCACCGGCTGCGCCGGGTGAAAGAAGACGGGGATGCACCCGACCGAGATGGCGTCCACGATCGCGCCGCGAGCCACCACATCACCTGGCGGCTGCAGGCAAAAGACGGAGCGCGCGTACAGCTCTACGGCGTTGCGCGCAGCCTTGCCGGACATAGATTGGTACATGTGTGTGCACAGGGAGCTGTTTCGCAGCGCGTGGCACGCGTTGCGCAGATCGCGGCGCCAATCAGCGAAGCCGAGTGCGATCGCCATGCCGTGCTGAAAAGTGGAGAAGGCTCCAGCGATTCGTACCGTTCGACTCGACGGTGCCGGGAGTGGTATGGACGAGCGCGCGTGCGAGAGCCATGGCACGCTCAGCGCCGGGCAAGGGGCCAGCTGCGAGCGCTGCGCGTATGGCCGCTCGCCTGGGTGCTTGGTGAGCGGCGGGCTACCGACAACACGAATCAAAGCAGTAGTCTGCTCACGCAAGCAACGCTCGCGATCCCACAAAGCCTTGCACAGCTTGAACCCGCGATAGTCGGCATCAACAGTGTCAATGACGAGCAGCGGCAAGGTTGGGCATAGTGCCGTCCAGTCGCTCCATCGCGTGCCCACACTGCCGCATCCTCCAGCGGCTCCGGCGGCGACTCCATTGCCTCGTCGCTCCGCGTGACCTGTCGGGTAGAGGCCGAGCTGCGCCGCTGCTGCCACGATGCAGAATCCAGCCTCACGCTCACCGCTACGTGCTGGATGCCTTGCCAAAGAGTGGATCAGCACATGTTGCAGAGGCCGCCAATCGGACTCTGTGAGCTCCTCCAAAGGCAGCACAGATGGGTGAGCACCGCCACGCCGCTTCGGCCGGCTTGCGGGTGTCGCCCACGATTCACCGAGCTGGGGCACGCGCTCAGCTAATTTGAGCGTTTCGTTGGTCGGCACGAGGTAAAATCGGACCGAAGGCAGCATGGCCAAAAAACAGGCACCACCACCGCCGTCACCACCGACGCCGGCACCGTCGCGCCGCGGGGAGAATTTTCATTCACACGAAACACGAGCACTGCGGACGCCGAGGGGTCGGGGTTGTAGCGCAGTGGCCCACTCTTTCACATTCACACAAGTGTGGTCGGGTGACGGGTCTTGCGACCATGTTACGGCATCCCTCGCTTGTGCCCATGCTCCTCTCAGCGGCCTCACGTGCACGCACACTAGCTGGAGCGTGCCCAGTCGCCGCCGCATCGAGTACGCTGCGCGCAACACAGCTGCCCTACCGCGGTGTCTTGGTCGAAATCACAGAGGATGATGTTCCAACTTTTGAGGAACTCCTCCCACCTTCGCTCGAACTTTGGGCTGCACAAGGCAAAAAGTCTTGCATGCTGCGTCTGGCGATAGAGCACGCGGGGCTGGCTGCGGTAGCAGCTTCTCACGGCTTTGAGTTCCACCATGCTGAAGGTCGCACAGCTGTCTTGAAGCGGTGGCTGCAGCCCAATCTGCCGGACAAGGTGCCACCATTTGCCACCCACCAGGTAGGCATCGCTGGGCTCGTTATCTGCAACGGCCGCATACTGCTTGTGAAAGAGTGGCGCGACGGGCCCGATGGCACGCGGCAGCCCTCTGCTCAGTGGAAGTTACCCGGTGGGCTGCTTGACCGGGGTGAGGCGTTTGAGCAGGCAGCTGTTCGCGAGGTCTTTGAAGAGACAGGCCTCAAGACATCGTGCCGATCTATTCTGAGCTTTTGGCATCGGCATGGATTGGCATGGGGGCAGAGCGATCTGTACTACGTGGCCCGTCTCGAGCTCGTTTCTGAGGGCGAAGCGGCCAACCTGCGCGCATGCCCAGACGAGATCTCGGAGATCACATGGATGCCTGTCTATGAATTCCTGGAAACGCAGGATCATCCCCTGATCCGCGCCGTGCTGGCAAAGGTGTACGGTCTCCCGGGCGGTCAACTGCCAGATGGCACATCTCCCTCACCCCTCGTGGAGATGGTTCCTTCGGCTGTGCAGTGGCCAAACCGCGAGCCGTACACAACCTACTTTGGGAGCGAAGGTGCCGATCCGTCGGCAATCAAATGATACTCTTACGAACACTCGCGAGACACGGATATGCCTGCGCGCGAGGTGAAGGGTCGTGCTAGGTCTTAGGTGTCACGCTCTGCTCTCACCGCACGTGCTCTCCGAGCTCTGTTACGCGCATCGCCCGCTCCGGGCTGGCCGTTCACGTCGACGGTCGCGCGGGAAGGGCGGTCTTGCAGGAGCACGGTATATAACGGAGACTGGAGTTGGTAACTACTAATCTCTCGCAACTACCAAGTAAAGACTTCAGACTAAGAATCTAGTAACTACTGTCTCGCTCGAGCCGAGCGATCGACTACGTAACACGACGCATGCCTAACTTAGTTCGGTTCTTTTGTCGTTCACGCCGATCACTCCTATCTCGTCTCGACGCTCACCAGCGATCCTGATGCTCTGGTCAAACACACGATCAGCGCTCTCGGCACCAGCCAGCGACCAGGGGCATCTATCGCCTCTATACTGTGCGGTGTATTGGGCCTATGTCCTATGACCAACTCGCTCCTGGCATCACGGCGCTATCGAAAGCCCAGACTAGTACCTTGTTGTCATCCGAGGCGCTCACGACGCGCCGCTGGTCAAAGCGGCATGTCCTTACGAAGTCGTCGTGGCCTCGCATGCAGAGGTGGTGGCTCACGCGATGGATGCGCTCTACGTCTCTGACTTCGTCTCCCTCCTGACCTTGGGCTGCTGGCCCATCGGATGCAACGGCATTCGCGTCGGGGCGGCGAGAAAAGGTCCGCTGATCGATCAAGAGCGGCGCCAACTCCCAGCTGCGTATCGTGCCGTCCATGGAAGCAGAGAGCACTCGAGCACCACGGAGATCGAGGTCGGTTACTGATCGTGTGTGGCCTTCGAGCACTCCGAGACACACGCCGTCGGTTAGGCGCCACACACGCAGCGTGCCATCTGCCGAGGCGCTCACGACAAATGGGATGGGTCTGTTGTCGTCATCCGCGGTGGTGAGCGGGTGTCCATGGGCGCCGATCGGATCGGCCGGTGAGCACAAATGTGCCCGTGCTGCACCGATAGCCAACCCAGTGACCCACCTCGCGTGGCCATGGAGCACATGGAGGCAGTGGACCCGAATGGACGGGGCAGTGCGCGAGTGGACGTCCACGTGCCAAACACGCACCGAATGATCACGAGAAGCTGAGCAGAAGAGGCCCATGCCCTCCTCGCGAGCCGTTCCCTTGGCATCGGCTTTCCTGTCGAAATGCTGAGGGCGGAGGGCGATCTGCGTCACCCAGTCAGAATGCCCAGGCGTGGTGCTTTCGGCGAGAAGCGCAAGCGGCAGCGGCAGCGGCAGTGCTTCCAATGTTGGCGCCTTCGCCAGGGAGACATCACCCTCGGCAGCAGGCTCTGGCAGCAGTGGGCTGGCCTCACGCGTCTCGGTTCCTAATGGTGAAGCTGGGCTCGCAGAGGCATCGCAATCGTTCGAGCGTAGCAGCAGCTTGATCGTGCCATCCCTCGCGCCGCACAAGAGCACCAACGAGGCCTCCTCGAGTGTCATCCGCAGGCACTCGAGCGGTGAACCGACGCGATGGCACCCGATGAGCGCCGCAGTCGGCGCGCCAATCGCAAAGAGGTAGACGTTGCCTTCCTCATCCGTGCTGGCGAGGATTGAGGTGGCGGCGCACACGGCGCAGCTCAGTACTCGAGTCGAGGAGCCCGCCAGCAGCAGCTTCTGCGGCGCAGCCGCCACTGCAGCGCGGCCAGCCGCGGGCACATCATTCCACAGCCAGAGAACTGCCTTGGTGCGACGCACGTCCTGCGAGAGCGCTCGACCGCCAGACGCACTGCCAGGCAGCGGCGGAAGCAAGAGAGAGTAGAAGAGGTCGCACCTGTGAAAATTCGCGACTCGCTCCCCATCACCGGTGGGTAAGCAAAGCTGAGGACAGAGGAGTGTTAGGCGCATGGGAACCGGGTTCGAGACCGTTCACGTACGTGCGCCCGCGCAGGCAATGTGTGAGCATGTGCGAGGATGAGCGGGCCAACGACCACACTTGCAGCAAGGCTGGCATGCGCCCGCTCACGACGACGCGCCTCCCATCGGAGAGCAAGTCCGCACCCAGCACTTCGCCTATCTTCTCATTCGCGCGGCAGCGGTGCTGTGGCAAAGCACTCTGAGTCCACGACCCTGGCGCGCGCCACCGACGCTCTATCTCGATCGCCGCACGCACGGCCGTGCGCGTGCTCACGCCTGCCGGCGGTTCGTCGAGCGGCCCACCAGCCCACGTCTTGCGCAGGGCCTCCCACACTTCGCGCGTGTACAGACCTTGACGCAGTTGCTTTGACGTGCACGCAAGGCAACCCAACGCACTCAAGGAGCAGCGCGACCATAGCAGCAGAGTCACGTCGTGCGGTAGAGAGCCGAACATATCGCTGGTGCGTTGACTGGACTCATCTGCGGCCGCAAATGCATTTGCACCGCCGTTGGCACTGCATTTGCACCGCCGGATCCAGCGGCCGCAGATGCTGCACGCCGATGGATCCATCACGGGCTCCATGACGAGACTTACTATCTGAAAACACGCTCAGTGTGAATGTGAATATGTGTCTGTGTGAACGTTAACCCGACAGACGCGACAACCGGCGCTACGGCTCTGTGTGACTTCTAACGCACAACACGTGAACGGCACCACAGCAATACGGATCACGCATTTTGAGACTACCTAGTAGAGACTGCTCGCCGGCAAACATAAGCCGATCTGTGCGCATATCTGATGCTAGTGCTTGTGGCATCAGCTCAGAGCTCTTATTCACCACAAGCTGCAACCTGCAAGTGTGCAACGGACCCGCACTCGGTACTCGGTACTCGGTAGAACCGTGCTCCGTGCATGAATGATCAACCCGACATCAACCCCGAGACTGCCCGCACAAAAGAAGGGCCAAGGCCGCCCTGGAGGTCCCATTCTGCTGCAGTGCCACAAACGCCGCCACCGCCGCACTGAACGAGCCGAGTGCCGACGGCCCCCACGATGGCCAGGAGCGTTAGGAAGGGAATGCCAGACTTGATGTTCGGAGGCATCGTGTCGATCGAATTCACAAGGTTGGCGGCATTTATGATGTCCTGCTTGGACGCCCGTGCGAGTGACGCGGGATTACAAGCGAGCACGCCTGGATTCTTGGTGATGATGTCTAGCGCACCTGCCTTCCCGAACAGTTGGACCAGAACGGCATGTGCACCCGAGATTGTAGACGGTCTGTTGATAAAGGGAAGCAGTACCTGCGAGTTCCTGCGGCTGGCCTCAAGAGCTCGGTCTCTACTGCCATACGCTGATTCGAACGCACTCCAAATGGCGTCGATCTCACTCACAGACGCGAGCCCTCTGCCAGTCCCAGAGTTGGTCGGCTTGAGCTTCTGGTAAATCTCGGGCGGCGCCCGCTTACCCAAGAGCATCACCGCTGGCGTGGTGCGCCTCGCCCATGCGGGCACGCTTGTCGTCGCGCCGGCCACTGCGATCACGGCCCACGATAACATTGTTGGCTTACGACAAGACCACAGACCAACCCTGCATTGCGGAATCTTGCGTTTCCAAACTGAAATTGGAGATTCATTTAGTGCCCCAACAAAGCTATCCTCACATTCGCCTGGACATCTATCAGCTTGCAAAGATAAGTCAGCCGGTGTCTTTTTACCGGTATACCGGTCCTTTCATTTTCACAGCCGACCCGCGATGGCGCTCTATACCAGCGTTCAACGCAGCTCCGCAGCGTTGAACGCAGCGGTCTGCGTCGGCATAGGATTTTTGCTGCTGCTGCTGCGACGCACGCGGCGACCGGCCCACGCTTCCTCGGCCGTGCAGGCGAGCGTACTCGACCTCATCGGCGGCACGCCGCTCATCCGGCTGCACTCACTCTCGGCTGCGACGGGTTGCGAGATCCTTGCAAAGGCTGAGTTCCTCAATCCAGGCGGCAGCAGCAAAGACCGCGTGGCGCTTGCAATGGTGCGTGAGGCCGAGGCATCCGGCAAGCTGCATCCAGGCGGCACCGTCGTCGAAGCGACCGCGGGCTCCACGGGCGTGTCGCTCGCGCTCGTTGCCCGGGCATGTGGCTACAAGTGCCTCTTGGTTGCGGCAGACGACACGAGCCCCGAGAAGCTGCGGCTCATCCGCGCGCTCGGAGCACGCCTCGAGGTGGTGAGACCCGCATCCATCGCTGATCCGGACCACCCAGTCAACGTCGCACGCCGTCGCGCCGCCGAGCTCGGTGAGGGCTCCATCTTTTGCGATCAGTTCGACAACCTGGCCAACCTGCGCGCGCACGAGGCTGGGACGGGCCGCGAGATCTGGGAGCAGACCCACGGGCGTGTCGACGCATTCGTTATGGGCGCGGGTACCGGCGGCACACTCGCAGGAGTTTCTCGCTACCTCAAGGCGCGCCGGCCTTCTGTACGCGTCTTCCTTGCCGACCCTCCGGGCTCGGCGCTCTATCATCGTGTGGCGCACGGCGTGCTCTACACGTCGCAGCAGCAGGAGCGGACGGCAAGACGACATCGGTACGACACGATCATGGAGGGAGTGGGTTGCGATCGGGTGACCCGCAATTTTGAAGCCGCCTGCGTCGATGACGCGTTCAAGGTGCCGGACGACGAGTCGGTGGCAATGGCGCGCCACCTGCTGCACGCGGAGGGCCTTTTCGTCGGTGCTTCGGCGGGCATGAACTGCGTTGGCGCAGTGCGGGCGGCGCGCAAGTTGGGACCGGGCCACACCATTGTTACCGTGCTCTGCGACGGCGGCCAGAGATACCTCTCAACGGTGCACGCTACGCCCACGGCGTCACACCTCCAGCTGACTCCTGCTCCTGACTGAGGTTCTTGGTTTAGAGCGCTGCGCCGATACACTGTAGAACGTGCTGCCAAAAGGGGTCCGGCTTCCATAAGGTCAAAGGTGCAAGAAACGGCATCCGGGTGTTATTTTTTTTTTTCATAATTCGATGTCGCCTTTCGCGTTCCGGTATCGTACGAGTTAATACGACGTTTCCGGCGCCGCCGCGCGTTCGACTTTTTCGGCCGCGGGCAAGAAATAACGTGAGATCCGGGAGCCGCAGCCGGTGATTTGTAGCTTGTACTTATGTTGTGATACTAACCCGGGGTAACCGGTCGATCCGGCGTTTGTCCCTCGGAGGACCGCCGAGCGCCGTTTCCGTCGAGGACTCGTACATCGTTACACGTCGGCATCCGGGTGAGTACCACGCGACGACGCCACGCGTATGGCGCGGCCCGCGGTCTGGTTGCCGGTGGAGACCGCCGGCCGCATCCGCCTCAAGCCTTTCATGCACGGCAATTGGCCTCATGGCTCATCGCGGCGGTGCATGACGCGCGCACGCCGGCGCCGCGCGAACGCGCCCGCTTCGTCGCCCGGGTGATGCGAATTTTATTCAGTGTGACGAAACGAAAGGAAACGCAAACCATACGTGGACAGACAGTCGTGTGCGCCGCCGTGACCGACGAGCGTTTACGCACGCGACACGTCGCGGCACCGATCACGCCGCGTGTCATCCAGTCGGTTCATCTCGTGCGCACCTGCACCCCATGGGAGCAATCATGCACTGACTACGGTGGATGGGCGCGCATGCAGCATGCAGCATGCATGATCGCACACGGCCGCGCGTACCAAATGGCCGCTTGGCGCTCGCAGCCGCATCCGTGACTGTGAAGCTAGCGTCACTTGCCATCTCTCACGCCGCGCTCCGGTTGCCGGGCTTAGCAGCCTCTGCCGCCCTCTTCTGACCCTCGGTCATCTGCGGCGTCGCCATAAATGCGGGCAGGACGCTGTCCCACCACTTCTGGCGCTCCCAGTCGCCCATCAGCTTGCCCACACGTGTGAACATCTCGTCCTCGGTAAGGCTCTTTCCGTAGTAATCGGCAAACTCGCCCTCCGGGTCGACCAGGTAGGAGATGATCGAGTGGTCGAGCAGGTAGTCACCGCGCTTAATCTCTTCTGGAGTGGGCTTCGTGAAGTAGACACGGTACGCTCTGCAAGCCTTTTTCACCGCCGCGTCGTCGCCCGTGAGCGCAATGAAGCGTGGATGGAAGCCAGCTGTCTCAAAGTAAGATTTGAGGCGTGCCTTCGTGTCTCGTGTCGGGTCGATAGTGATGAAGACTGGCTGGATCGACTGACCTTGGTTTTCCAGGCGCTTGAGCACGGCCGTGACCTTGTGCAGCTCGTCTGGACAGATGTCGGGACATTTGGTGAACCCAAAGTATAGAAGCACCCACTTGCCAACGAGGTCTTTGCTGCTCACGGGCTTGCCATCCCAATCCACGAGCGCAAAGTCGCCGCCGAGATCGGGCCTGCCTGCCATTCGCTGCGTTGTCAGCTGCCGCGTATACTGGAACTGGTAAAGGCCATAGAGTGCACCGAGCGTGGCGCTCGCTGAGATCCACGTCACTGGACTGCGCAAGCGCTGCGCTGCGACACTAAGCGCGGAGCTGCCGTCTGCGCTCGTACTCATCGCAGCCACCGTCGTGCGCGGCAGCATCCGGCTGCTGCTGCTGCGAGCCAGCCGCAGCGACGTGAGTCGCGCGTTCCGCATGACCCCAGGGTTCCGCGAATTGTCCTCGTCGGGGAAAAGAAGCGTCTTGTGAATTTGAATCGACGGGACGTCGTTTCGCCCCAGGCCGCTCAAAGTACTGCACACCCACCATTCACACCCACCACGAGTGTGAATCTAAAGCCGTCGCCGCGATTGCCGTCCTTCACGAATGTTAGAAGTCGCACATTGAGCGCGACATGTTCAGCGCACTTCTGCGAAGCTCGCTCCCGAGGGCGGCGGCCGTGGCGACGGCCGGTGCTTTCTTCGCCGGTGGCGTCGCCAGCTGCATGCGCATTGAGGAGGAAGTGAAGCTCGATTACAAGGACGTGCTCCTAAGGCCAAAGCGCTCGACGCTGCGGTCGCGATCGGAGGTTTCCCTCGACCGCACGTTCCACTTCCGACACTCGAAACGCTCGTGGACTGGCACGCCTATGATCGTGGCAAACATGGACACCGTCGGCACCTTCACCATGGCGACCGAGATGGCCAAGCATCACTGCATCGTCGCCATCCACAAGCACTATACTGTTGACGAGTGGAAGCAGTTTGCAGCCGAGCAGCCGCAGGCGGTCCCATACGTGGCCGTGTCTGCCGGAACTTCGGCAAACGACATGAGCAAGCTGTACGCTGCGATCTCGATATGATGGCAAAGCTCATTCCCCTGGTAGCCCAAATCGCCATCTCCTCGTCACTGACCGGTGGCCGAATCCCAAACTCGCAGCGACGCCATCCTGTCGACCTGCCCGGGCGTCACCTTCATCTGTCTGGACGTTGCCAACGGCTACTCGGAGTTCTTCGTCTCCGCCGTCAAGACTGTGCGCGAGAAGTGGCCGCAGCACACCATCATAGCGGGCAACGTTGTCACCAACGAAAGTGCGTCTCGAACGATACGATGTCTGATGGCTTGCTTGTTGACGTGTTGACCTCGAATCACGTACACCATGGTGGGTGACTGCGGGCTTTTCCAGTGACCGAAGAGCTGATCATGCACGGCGCAGACATCGTCAAGGTGGGCATTGGCCCTGGCTCGGTGTGCACGACGCGAAAGCAGACGGGCGTGGGCTATCCACAGCTGTCGGCCGTTATCGAATGCGCAGACGCGGCGCATGGGCTCGGCGGCTACGTGTGTGCCGACGGCGGCATCACGTGCCCGGGTGACGCCGCCAAGGCATTTGGCGGCGGCAGCGACTTCATCATGATGGGCGGCATATGGGCCGGCTGCGACGAGGCTGCTGGCGCAATCGTCGAGCGGAACGGCCAGAAGTTCAAGCAGTTCTACGGCATGTCTTCGAACACGGCGATGAAGAAGCATGCGGGCGGAGTGGCCGAGTACCGTTCGTCCGAGGGCAAGACCGTTGAGGTGCCCTACAAGGGCCCTGCGGCGGCGATTGTCCTCGACCTGCTCGGCGGACTGCGCTCCGCGTGCACCTACATCGGCGCAGCCACGCTCGAGGAGGTGCCGCGCAGGACCACTTTCATTCGCGTCACGCAGCAGCTCAACCAGGTATTCGGCTCGCATGATCTTGGTAAAGCGTAAGGGCGGCAACTAAGGACGTGACAGCGCTCGTCGTGGCGCTCGCTGAGTCTCGACCGGAGAGACTCACGCACCCACCAGGACCCCACGTCGGCACGCGAGCCAGAGGCCTCGCCACGTCCCGTGCCACGACCCCACCGTGGGGTCGCACACATTCGCATGCAACTGAAACGACGGAGAACTTTTCTGTTCCAAACTTGTTCAATTTTGGTTTCCAAAACAGATCTCTCTCTCTCACCAAAAACTTCTTCTCTCGCACCCACAGGGTCCCTGGTCCCAGGAGGCCCAAAACGACACGTACGACGGTCCGTTTGGTGCGGCAGGATGGAACTTGACGTGAGCGGGAGGATGGAGTTCGACGACATCATTATACCGAACGGTGAGCCCTCCGTCGATGATGTGCCCCAGCAGCCCTCATCGCCACCTATGTCGGCTTCACCACACCGGCCACATGTGCCTATGCTCCCGCCGCACGAGACACATGAGGCGCGCAAAGTGAGGAAAGAGCAAAATGTTGAGGCGGCCGAGGCGGAAGCCCGCGTCGCAGAGGAGGAGGCGAGGCTTGCCAAGGCGCTAGCCGATGAGGGGCGCAAGGCTCTCGAGAAGGCTCGTTCTGCACGCGCTGCGGAGGAGGCCCGCATGGCTGAGGAGATGAGGGAGGCCGAGGAGCAAAAGGCAGCAGTTTTGGAGCAGGCGCTGAAAGAGGAGCAGGAGGCGCTGAGGGAGGAGGCGCTGAGGGAGGAGGCGCGTCGGCTTGAGCAGTGGGAGACATCTGAGAGGGCGGCGGAGCTTGAGCGGGGAGACTTGCGTCTCTCAGATGACTCCATGCTGGATGAGCAAGCGTTCACGACGGATACCGCCTCGCTTGAGGGCGAGCTGCTCGAGGGCGCCTCATGGACTCCGATGCCTCCGTCGGTCCTCGTGATGACGGGCGACGGCGGCATAGAGCCCCTGGACACGGGCGGCGACAATGAGGTCCCGTCGAGACTCCCGGCGCCGATGGGGGCGACACGCTCGCGCTCGGTGTCTCCGTCGCATGGCAAGGCGGACGCGGAGGCGCTTTCCAAGGGTGGGGCGAAGAAGGCTAGCGTGGTTGTTGTCAACCTCGAGCCGGCCGCTGCTCCGATGGTTGCCGCCCCCGCCCAAGATGCTGCCAAGCTCGTGGAGGCGGGGATGCGCGAGAAGCAGTTGCGCCGGCAGCTCGAGCAGATGCAGCAGAGCCTGCGCGAGGCGGAGGATCGCCTCAAGAAGAGCGGCCAATCCGACGAGGGCTCGAGCAAGAAGCTCGCCGAGACCAAGGCCAAGCTCGATGTGACGGTCAAGCGCGAGGCCAAGGCGACGGCGGAACTCAAGGTGACGCAGGACGAGCTCAAGGTGGCCAAGGCGGCGGCGGCGGAGGCCACCGCGGCGGCGGCCACCGCGATGACCAAGCAGAGGGAGGACAAAACGAAGCTCGCCGAGGCGCTCAAGCTGCAGGCGAAGCTCGAAGCCGACGTGAAGGCCGCGCAGCAGCGTTTCGAGACTGTCAAGGCGGCGAGCGCCAAGGAAGCTGAGAAGGCTGCGGTGATGCGCGCGAAGCTGGTGGCCGAGGAGCAGGAGTTGCTCGCGCAGGCGGCGGCGCGCGAGGCCGAGCTCGCCCGCCAGCTGAGCACCGTCAAGCAGCAGAAGCAGCAGGCTCTCGAGAAGGCGGAAAGCGAGCACAAGGCGATGGAGCTCGCCGAGCTCAAGCTCGAAACAGTACGGGATGAGGTGCGAGCGGAGATGACCGAGCAGATGAAGGGCATCAACCAACAGCTCGAGAAGACAAAGGAGGAGCTCGAGGCTACCAAGCAGAGCGCGTACAGGGACAAGCGCACCCTCGCGACGCTGACCGAGAGCCTCGAGAAGACGACGGCCAAGCTGCAGGAGACTGAGCGCCAGGTCGAGATGCTGCAGGCGGGCGCTACGGCTGTGCAGGCGCAACTGACCAAGGAGCGCTCTAATACGGCGCAGCAGCGCGACGCGGCGCAGATGGCGCAGCGCAAGCAGGCGGACGTAGAGGCCAAGTACAATGAGGCTCTCGGACGTCAGGCGGAGAGCGCTGCGGTGCTCGACGCGATGAAGGCCGACCTCGCCGAGGCGAGAAAGACGGCGGCCGAGGACCGTACGGCAGTGGTGCGATCGCGCAAGGAGATGGAGGAGGCGAAGGTCATGCTGGCCGACTCGGAGGTTCGCGAGGCCTCGTTCAAGAGCGAGCTCAAGGGCGTTGTTTCTCAGCTCGAGGCGGCAGAGGCGACGTCGCTCAAGTGCCGAGAGGAGGCGGAGAAGTTTAGGGAGGCGCTCGGGCAGACCGAAGCGAAGCTCAAGAATGCGGGCGCGAAGGCGGACGAGAGCAAGAAGCAGCTCGAGACGGCGCTCGAGCAGCTCAAGGCTCTAAAGGAGGCGAGCCAGGAGCAGCGCGAGCGCGCGAGCGTCACGGCGGGTAAGCTGAAGGAGGCAGAGACCAAGCTGCAGAAGGAGCACGAGCTGCTGAGCACGCTCGGCCAGACGCTTGACGAGACGAAGAAGGAGCTCGAGGCGAAGCAGGCGGAGCTCAAGAGGCGCATTGAGAACGCCGAGATGACGGACGCCAAGCTGTCGGAGGCAGAGGCGAAGCTCGTCGAGGCGGCACGTCTCGATAAGGAGCGCCAACAAGAGATGCTCAAGGTGCAGACGGACCTCGAGGAAGCATTGCTGGCGGGGGCGGAGGCGCGCGACGCGCTCGCGGGCCTCGTGCTCAAAGAGATGATTCCAACGCGCAGCGCAGTCCTCAAGGAGGCGCCAGCGGCTGCGGCCGGAGGAGTGGCAGGCGCGCCAGTCGCGTACACGACTTCGGCACAGATGGCACTCGATGAGCTACGCCTCAAGGCATCGGCGATGAAGCAGGAGGCGGATAAGGAGAGGGCGCTGGGGGAGAAGCGTGAGGAACGGCTGCAGGGGCAGCTCAAGGCGGCGCAGGAGGAGCGCGAGAAGCTCAAGTTTCAGCTCGAGACTTGGCGCACCGAAGCGGCGAACGCGCAGCGCGAGACGGCCGAGTACAAGCGGGAGGCGGCCGTCGCCGTGAGTGAGGCGGCATCGGCGAAGAGCAAGGCGGAGCTGGCCGAGTTCGAGATCACGAAGCGCGAGACGAAGCTCAAGGCGCTGCAGTCCAAGCAGCAGGCGGACTTGGACGTTAAAGTGGCCGAAAAGGTGGCCGACATCAAGCGAGACGCTCTTGAGAAGGTCCTCGAGGCGAAGCTGAAGGCCGCCGAGCGAGAGGAGAAGGCAGCCGACATGGCACGCGAGGCGGCTGAGCTCAAGGCAAAGCTGGCACGCAAGGAGGCCGACCTCGAGGAGGGCATAACCACGGCGGTGCGGGCGAGGAGCGAGGTAACGGCCGCCGAGGGGCGTGCGATGGCCGCGGAGCAGCGATACGCGACCGAGCGCAAGGATATCACGCGCATTCAGCTCGAGTGGGCGATCCAGAAGGAGAAGGATGAGCACGACAAGACGGCCGCCACGATGGAGGCCATCGAGGCAGAGAAGAATAAGCTTGAGCGCAACTTGCTCAAGGCTAACTCGGAGACGGCCGCGTGGCGCCAGAAGGCTGGTGCCCTTGAGATGGAGCTCATGACCGTGGGCAAGGTCAAGGACGAGGCCGTCTACGTGGCGACAAAAGCGGAGCGCAAGTGCGCCGAGGCCACGTCAGCGCTGAGCGGCGTGCAGGAGCAGGCGTTGCAGGAGCAGCAGGCCAAGATGGTGGCGACGGTGCACGTGGCCATCGGGCTGAGCGAGCTCAAGAAGATGGAGCTCAGCCTGGAGGAGGAACAGCTTGTGGCCGAGTCGGTGATGGACGAGCTCTCGAGGCTGCTCGCCGAGCGGGACGGCATCACCGTCGAGGCAGCGGCACGAAGCGTGCGGCAGCTCGCCGTGCAGCGCGCGTTGGAGATGGCCAAGGAACGGCAGGCTGAACTCGAGAAGCTCACCGTGCCAGGCGAAGGGGGCAAGAAGCCGCCGCGTGAGAAGGGCGAGAAGAAGAGCAAGGCCGAGGCTCGGCTCGATGCAAGCAAGGCCAAGATTGCCCAAGCACCGGTCAGCCCAGCACCTGTAGTGCGTAGCCCTCTCGACAAGGGCGCCGGGGGTGTGGGGGTCGCAATGGTTATGCCCTCTGCTACCGACAAGGGGAGTGCCAACCCCGAGTCGCAGGGCCAGCCTGTGCTGGCTGATGCCACGAGTAAGGGCGAGAGCAAGGGCGAGGGCGAAGGCGATTCAAGTCCGAGTCGCTTGAAGCGCCTCTCACATAAGACGATGGCGGACAAGCCCGAGGGGCCCGAGAGCACGCGAGGTGGCCAGGGGCGATCGGCCAAGGCGTCGGGGGGCAGCAGCGGGAAGGCGGGCGGTTCCAAGACCAAGGGTGCCGCCAAGGGCGGCTCGGGAGCCAAAAATGGCATCCTTAGCAATACCACGTCTTCAACCTCTTCGCCGAAAAACACAGAAAGGGCTGAGCCGGCGGCGGTGCATGTGCAGCCGGTGCTGGCCAGCGTGCGGGAGGCTCTCTTGGAGCAGCAGGTTGCCGTCGCGGGAAAAGCGGCCAAGAGCAGGGGCCATCCGTCGCAGAGCCGTTGAATGTAGGTGTTGCCCCTGGTGTTGCCCGTCCGTCCGCGCTTTGTCACAGTTGAGCTGTTACCGTTGTGGGCGGCTGACAGATAGAATGCGAACGAAGGCCCCAACTCTCTGAGTGTGAGCCAGTGTGGAGATGTTAGTGAGATGGCAGATGGGGAGCGGAGGTCGAGCCGCGTCGAGGTGGAGGGAGTGTACATGTGATATGTATTGTGGCACGAGCTGGGTGTGTGGGTGACGCTGGAGACGGAGTGTGCGCGTGCGTACATTCTATATGGGGGAAATTATATGTTATACGCTAATTCCAAATTCGACGTCGCGTGATGTGCTATAATTACTTAAGGTTACGCGGAGATTCAGTTTCAGATTTTAAACCCAAAGTGCAAAGACGGTTAGAGAATTGGACAATGTTAGTCGGTGGCGCCACACTGCCTCTAACTTTCTCCCTGAAGAGCCGCTCGAGGCTGCGTCGGCGCATCTCCAGCAGTCCAGCTATAAACGGAAGTCGTCGCCAGGGGTTACCAGGGGCCCACAGGGCACGAGGCTGCAATAGCTACTTAAAAAATATAAACCGTCAAATATAAAACCGTGAAGGTCGACCGTAAAGGTGTAGCCTCTTAAGTAGGGGTTGATAAGCACGACACACATTCACATAGACAACGCCCAAGACTCGCATAGCCTGTGTTCAGGAGGGTTCCAGTGAGTGAGTGAGTTATTGAGACACTCACTCACTCACTCACTCACTCACTCACTCACTCACTCACTCACTCACTCAGGAGGGTTCCCGCCGGGCGAGCGGTGTGGAAACGCTGCTTTACGTCATCATCAGTTTGGGGTGCCGAACTCTTCGGATGCTTCTCTAGATTTGCGACCACACGGCTGGCCGCTCCGCTCGGTCGCCAGGAGGGAGAGCGCATGGTGGTGGCTCTCGATCGCAGCGATCCGGGAGCCGACGGCCGGCGCGTGCGGCGCTCACCCATCGTGCGAGTCGTGATCGCACCCGGGCCGCACCTCTTCACCTTAAAGGCTTGGGGTACGGTCAAGGAGGTGAAGCAGCGGCTGCAGGAGGCTACAGGGTGCCGCTTCTCATGGCTGCGCCTATTTCACGGGTCCCAGGAACTTTACAACACACAGCGCCTCCTGGAACTGCTCGATCGCCGCCGCCACCCGCAGAACTCGCGCTCGCCGCTGTCGTCGTCGCACCGCACGCTCAAGCTCACGCTCAAAGTGCAGAACCCGCACGACCTGACGGCCGCGTATGTCACTCCGTGGGGTGCCACGGACCCGTCGGCCATCGGGCGCGCCGGCGAGAGGCTCTTGGCGCGCATCGGGCAGGGCATCGGCCAAGGGCTCGCTCCGGCCCTCGCACTTGACGGCATGGGCGGTACCTATGTTTTTCGCGACGCTAAAAGGAGGCCGGTCGCGGCGTTCAAGCCGCGCGATGAGGAGCCCTTCGCGCCCAACAACCCGCGCGGGCTCGCCGGCAAGATGGGGCAGCCGGGCATCCACCCGGCCATCCCATCGGGGGAGAGCCACCTGCGAGAGGTGATCGCGTACACGCTCGACCACCGCGGCTTCAGCGCTGTGCCGCCCACGCTGCAGGCAGAGGCGCTGCACCCCGCGTTCCACGTGCAGAGCCTGCGGCCGCTGTCGCGCTACGGGGCCAAGGTAGGGTCGCTCCAAGCGTGGGTGTCGCACGCCGACCTCGCCTCGGATGTTGGCGTGTACAGTCTGCCCGCACAAGAGGTGCACAAGATCGCCATCCTCGACATGCGGCTGCTCAACACGGACCGCAACGATGGTAACGTGCTCGTCACGCGGCGCGAGTCGCCGCCGACCTCGCCGGCGGTGGCCACCGGCGGCTCCGGCGGCACAACGCCCCCCTCCTTGCCAGCCGGAGGCGCCGAGGAGCGCATCAGTGAGCGCTCGTCGGCCACGTCGGCAACAGGCGAGGATGGGTGCGGCTCGCCCGAGGGTCGCACGGGTGGCGGCGGCTATCTTGTGCCCATCGACCACGGCGGCGTGCTGCCCACGCGTGCCGAGGTGGTCTGGTACAATTGGTGCTGGCTCTCGTGGCCGCAGATGAGCGCGCCGCTCTCGGCCGAGGCGCTTGACTATATAGGCCGGCTCGACCCAATCGCCGATGCGCGCGCCATCGTGGATGCAGGGCTGCCGCCCGCGTGCGCGCGTGTGTGCCGCTGCGCGACGCGCACGCTGCAGCGTGGGGTGACGAGCGGTCTCGGGCTACTCGACGTGGCGCACATGCTCGCGCGCCAAGAGGAAGAGCGACCGAGTGACCTTGAGAGGCTAATGGGGCAGGCGGAGCGTCTCGCGCACTCAGCGATGCGCAATCATCGACTGCGCGGCGCGGGCCAGCCACCCGAGTTTGCCTCGGCCACGGAGGCAGACGCGACCTGCCCGCGGCCCGCGCCCTTTTCGCCCGTGAGCGTCCGCCGCGCGGTCTCGTATGGCTCTGTCTCCGACGAGTCCGCCGCCGATCTGCCTGCGGGGGCGGCCACTACCGCTCTCGCCGCCGACGGCATCGAGCGGCCGCGCGAGCCGGCGCCACTGCCGCCGCCACCGTCGATCGCGCTTTCGAATGGTCTCTCGAGAGGAGTGATGGCCATCCAGCTGCCTTCGACGGCCGACGATGACGACGACGACGACGACGAAGATGTCAGCCAGCACGGCCTCCGCGGCCACCGCAGCGGCCGTGGCACCCCGAGCGGCCCGCCGCCGACTCCGATCGCAGGCGAGGAGACCGACGAGCTACCGCCGAGTCCTGGGCTGGCACGGCGCATGCCCTTCCGGCTGCACCGGCGCGTGGCCTCCTTCTCGACCCTCATCGGCATGGAAGAGATGGCGAGCGCGAGCGACGCCCTCGTCGGCGCGGGCGGCTCGATGGCGGAGGGGCTCAACGCGATGGACGCGCTTGGTAGTGAGGGCGGCCGCGCACTGCGCTCGGAACGGGTCTCATGGGACGACGAGATCGCCCTCGAGGCCCTTTTCTTCACCTACTTCGAGCGGCTGCTCGAGGACGGCATCAAGCGGGTGGCCACCCGCAAGCGAGGACGAGCAGCGAGCGCCGAGCGCGAGGAGCAGAAACAGCAGCAGAAGCTGCACACACAGCCGCAGCAGCAACAGGAGCAGCAGCAGCAGCAGCAGCAGCAGCAGCAGCAGCAGCAGCCGCAGCAGCAGCCGCAGCAGCAGCAGCAGCAGCAGCCGCAGCAGCAGCCGCAGCAGCAGCAGCAGCAGCAGCAGCCGCAGCAGCCGCAGCAGCAGCAGCAGCAGCAGCAGCAGCAGCAGTCGCAGCAGCAGTCGCAGCAGTCGCAGCAGTCGCAGCAGCAGCAGCAGCAGCAGCCGCAGCAGCCGCAGCAGTCGCAGGAACAGCCGCAGCAGGAACAGCTGCCGCCGCCGCCGCCGCCGCCGCCGGACGGGGTTGGAGGACATCGTGCGATAGCGACGGAGAAGGAGCAGCCGCCGGAGCGGCTTCCGCGGACGTGGGAGAACGACATGCCCGGCGACAGTGAGCCGCTGCCACCGCCGCCAGCGAGCCCGCTGCTCGCCCGGCGGCTGCTGCTCTCTACAACGCGCTGCCGCTGGGCAGACGCGGTCTCCGAGGCGGACGAGGAGAGCGAGGCGGGCGACGAGGGCCGGCCGGGGCTCGACCTCGAGCCGCTCGCTGCAATAGGATGCTAAGAGCTGCTGATTGCGGAGAGGCCGCACGTGCAGTGAGGGACGAGGAGGCGATTTACTCGTAGACATCGTCGGCGACGTCCGTTGAGCCGGAGCCCGGGCGTGCAAAGAGGAAAGAGTCTTGAACGATCGAGCGGGGTACGTGGGCGATGAAAGGCCGCTGAGAACGCGAGGGGGAAGGTCGACGCGCGAGCATCCTGGGGTACCGAGAACCCCGGTGTAATCTGTGAGAAGTCCAAGCGCCGATGCTGAGACCAGATGGCATAGCAATACGGTCGCCAAGCGCATCGTGACCTCTACTGTAGTGTGATGCCTCGACGGCCCAAATGTATAGAGTATACCGTATTGCGCGCGCGTGGTCTGAGGTGCGCGCAGCAACCTACGTTGGGGACGGGACCGAGCGATGCCGTTTCGCGCTTCGGCCGAGCAACAGAAGCGCCGGAGCGACGGTGTATTAATAATTCAGCGTTAGGCGAAACAATCAAAATAGAAGCACGATGGATGCATCGGAACGATACACGATGCGACACGTCGTCGGTAGCGCGGAAGACGCGCATGGCATGGGATCGTCGCCCAGGCTAATGCAGGGATCGAGACGCCGCCGCCAGCATCGGAATTTGCGGATGTGACACGTGATGATTCTTTGTCATCAACATAATTCACATGTTATCGTGGCCGTTTCTGGATTCCCCAATGACGGCGTGACGGCGAGCCGCCGAGTCGCATGAGGGTCTTGGGCGCGGCTGAGTTTACGTATGGGACGCGGGCGGGTGCCGCGGGCTGCTTCCTCACGCGCAAGTACCACGCTTCGATGCCCCCGAGGCATCTGAGGCGGAGCGGTGGAGAGTACTTCAGCCGCAGTCGCAGCCTCTGGGGCGCAGCCGACGGTCGGAGCGGAGTGGTGCACAGCACAACGCGAAGCAGCCGCCACTGCTGCTGCTGCTGCACAACCACGAGCTGCTGCTAGTGCAGCAGCGTGGGCGCGGTACGGCGCCGCCACGAGTCTGGCGTCTGGACCCTGTAGGACAACCCCAGTGCTGCGGGCACATCTGTGAGGCGACATGAGACGTGGGTGATGAGGCAACGAGACGTCGCCCATCGCTCGATCTCTCGTCTCAATGCTCGCCGCCGCGCTTAGGTTTCTTCTTCATCTTCTCATGCATAAGGTCGGCCGGTGCTCCTTCGACCGGCGCCCTCTTCTTCCTCTTCTTCCCATTCCCAGGGCGGCCCTCATGCGACAGAATGGGCGGCACGCGAAAGCGCATGTGTCCCACCGTGACATCCTCTGCAGGTACGCTCTGCGACGCAAGCGCCGCCTCGACGACGAGACTGCTCTCTGGCTCGTCCACCAGCGGCAAGGGGATTCGCACGCCCACGCGCGAGACGCGCCCTCCGAACCGGAATGCCTCCTGAAGCCAGGTTCGCCGAGCGGCCGCCACCTTTTGCACACGCTCGATGGGAGGTCGTGAACGGGCAGCAGCGGCGTGCAGGGCCGGTGGCCACGGCGGCAGCTCTGTCGGTGGTAAGTTGAGCCAGAGACGAGTGTACTGGTTGGAGCTCACATACCCGCTGCGCTCCTCAGCACTGGGAGCGCCGGCATCGCGGCTCGCCGTAAACTCGTCGTTCGCCTGGCTCGGCAGGCAATCCCAGAGTAGACCGCGATAATATGGATCGACGCCGCACAGCCCAGCATTCTGCCACATCGTCTCGTTGATGAACGCGTCGTGGTCGATCAGCGTGTACGCGAACCAATCGCTGCGCACACGGGAGTCGATCAGGTTGTATCGCTCACCCGAGGCGATGTCATACGCGCCGTACCGGTGCACGCCAAGGTGGACGATCGCCCGCCCGCGCACGTGTCTCAAGCGCGAGCGCTCGCGCCTGAGCATGGAGAGCCTCGCCTGCAGCCGATATGGACTTGGGCGTTGGGTTCGAAGGGCATCCACGCACCGGCCGAGGCGCCAGTCGAGCCCAAGACCCTCGACGAGGCACGAAGCGCACAGCAGACGCACGCGTCGCGGCATCCAGCCGCAGGCCCAGAGCTGCAGCATGCCTGCGTCGACAAGCGGTGCGCCCGTGCGTCCGGTGCACCATGCTTCGAAGGCCTGAGCGTCACTCAGCCCGCTGAGTGCCGCCCAAGACAGGGCACTGGCCGCAGTACTCGTTGCGGAAGAGGAGTCCTCAACCATGCTGTCGGGCGAGACGAGCCGGGGCGTCCAAGTCCAACCGTGAGCTGCGTGCTGGCGTCCGAGAGCCTCCGCGTCCGCGGCGCTCATATCCTCGAGAGGAAGCACCTGCGTCACCGGCTTGCTGTGGCGCAGCGGTGTCGCCAGGCGACAGCACAGGCGCGCAAAGTCCCGCCACAGCAGATCGCGCCGCCTAACCCCCAACTGATCCGCCTGCCTTGCTGAGAGGACGCCCCAGCGAAGGAAGGGCGACAAGTACGACGGGCGCGGCGCCGCCTTGCCGTCCGCGTCGTCGCCGGCGCCTGCACGCTCGCCCAGGTGCGAACGGGAGAAGCCGGCGCGTCCGTTGCGGCACGCGCGAGCCGCGGCCGCCTCAGCGAGCTTGCGCGCGCCGGCCTCCGATATCTCCACTCCCGAGATTGCAAGCCAGCCCGAGAGCAACGGCTTGCCCCACCAAGCCGAGTCGGGAGGCAGGTCGAGCTTCTCGGCGGCTGGTGTAAGCAGTGGTGGCAGTCGGCGCGGAGCAGCGAGCGGCTCAGGCGGTGTCAGTTGCGCCATCGCTTTGAGGAAGCTCGACCACTGCAACACCTTGGCCTCGCTCCCCTCTGATCGTGACATCGAGAGGCACGCTGCGGCCACATCTTGCGCAAACAGGGTATCATCTACCATGGCCTCGACGCTGACGCTGCTCTTCCCTGCGCTTGACAGAGCCGATCGGATGTTTGCCGTCGACGCACCCATCTCGCAAGCATCGATCAAAATGGTATTGACACCAAGTGCGATGGCGTGCGAAGCTACAGCTTCAGCGGCGCTTTCGTCGGAGTTTCGACTGGCATGCAGCACCGTGAGACTACTGCCGAGCTTGCGCAGCTCGGCATGAAAGCTTCGGCACGCGGCAGCCAGAAACGAGGCCGTTGGAGTCGGTATCTTGGAACCGTGCCGCCAAACAACCACGACGGAGAGGCCTCCTGGAGCGAGTTGCACAGCCCGTTCCAGAATCCGATTATCCCGTACGCGAAGGGTTCCTTGAAACCAAACGATGGCTTTGGAACCACACGAATCTGTCACGAAGGGCTTGGACTTCGGCATCGAAGTCCTTCGCTGCAACGACGATGCGCTGCTCAACGACGCTGCGACCCGATGATGCTCTGACTGCTCCCTGCCTCGTCCCCGTCCGTGCGGAATTCATGAAGTGCCACGTGGACAAACCGGGGGAGCCGGGACGCACTGGTACCGGTACAGTACCGTTCAAAAGCACCGGGCGGAGCCGGGACACACACGGGGTTATTTCCGGAACCGTATGACAGCAAATAAAATGACCGGTACGTCAGTTCGCAAATTTTGCCAAATAATTCGCACACATTCCGCATGCCAAGTGAGAGGAAAGAGGGCCGTCCGGCGAGGTACTCGTAGCACCAGCATGCACATGACTTTTTCCATTCACCTCAGTCGGGCTGCGTGGCTGCGCTTAATGGTTACTTAATGGTCCCCTGTCGAGTCACCGGAAACCTCCTTTTTCGCCGCTTCGGCAGCCTTCTGCTCCTTCCACTCCTTCAGCTTGGCCGCCGCCTCGGCCGCCTTTGCGGCGGCCGCGTTCATGTTCACCGCCTTGCCTCCCGCGCCGTCGTCAAACATGTTGCCGACGACATTGAGCACAAAGATGCGTGCGTGGCCAGCACGGATGTCAGTCACGAAGACGCGAGTCTGGGCCTCGTCCTTGCACGCGCCCCATAGCTGGCCCGCGCCGGGCAGCTCCAGCGTCTGCTGCGGCTCGCCCACATCGGGAGACATGATCTGCGGGCAAGGGAAGGGGACATGTATCGGCAAAGGACGAGGCAAGATGGCACTTGTGGCGATCGCATCATAATCGCATCAGAGTATCCACATCAGAGAGGCGCAGGCGCGAGTACAGCGACACAGAGGGTGGCGCGAGAAAGCGTCTCCTTCGAGGTGGGCACCGGCCCCAGTACATGCCCACGCGTAGCCCACGCGCAAGCACGCCGGCGACCCTCGCGCGTCGCGTTGCGCACCGTCACGCGCTTGGGCTCTGTGACCAGAAGCCACCCCTTGACGATGATCACCGAGCGTGGCTGGAAGAAGCGTCCAGGCTCCTTGCCCTCTCCTCCGAGAATCCGCTCAAAGTTGCCCTTCTTGGTGAAGACGGAGATGCGGTGGTTGCCCAACTCGGCCACGAACACCTCCTCGCCCTTGACGGCGATGCCGCACGGGTACTCGAGCTCCCCCTCCTTGCTGCCTCGCGCGCCAAAGGTGCGGACGTGTTCCATCGAGCCGATGTCGTAGACAACGACGCGCCCGTTGATGTAGTCGGCGACGAATGCTTGTCCCTTGTTTATGCACACGCCGTGCGGGCACCACAGCTCGCCCGTCTTCTTCGAGCCGTGCGAGCCCGCCTTGCCAAGTGGCGCCCCGTCACCGAGAGCGAGCTTTTGCACACGGTGGTTGCCGCCCTCGACGACAAAGAGCTGCTGGTTCTCGCACGCAATTCCGCATGGGCCCCGCAGCTGGCCATTGCCTGAGCCCGGCTCGCCGATGCTGCGCACAAAGTCGCCCTCTTGTGTAATCACCTGCAGCCGCTGGTTGACCGAGTCGCTGATGCACAGGTGGCCGTCGGGCAAGGCGCAGAGGTGCCGCGGCAGACGATACTGGCCATTTCCGCGTCCTGACTCGCCAAAGGTGCGGTCGTATGTCACGATCGCGAAGCTCCCCTTGTTTTGCACCATACCTTGCCCTTTGCAAGCGTCCTGTTGACGACCAGACAATGGACTTGATGCCGACCACTTTTTCGATTTGGACCTTTGAGGAATTAAGGAAACGCGTTGAGAGATTTCGGATGTAAAACTGACTGCATGCAATTTTGAGGAATACATGTAAGGTTTATGGGAGCTAACCGACCCATGATCGTGCAAGCTCTTTGATTACAGTACTCAATCCATGACTTAAACAGGTACCGGTAATCACGCGTTCGCGCCGTCCGGAGCGCTTGGTAGAAAAATGGCTGAACTTGGGACTTCTGAGCATGCAGATTGGCTCGCGGCGCAACTGCGACGCTCCCGAGGCATACCGCAAGAGGCATCGCCTACCCGTAAGACGGAAGCTACTGATCACAGCGAGTGGCTCAAGCACCAGATTGCGGGCGCAAGCAGCTTGTCATCGCGGGCGCCGCCGGCGTCTTCTGCTTCTGCTCTACGGGTGGCTTCGACCGACAGAGCGCTGGGAACCCCCAGGCATTCTGCTTGGATTGAGGCACAACTCGCCGGCGCGCGGAGGGGCTCCTCGTTGAAGGTCACTGATTCGCCTCCTTCGCCACCTCCTCTGCCACCACCGCCGCTGGCCAGCTTCTTGCGCCGGCTGCCGCCATCGCCCCCGAAGCAAGCACCACCGCCAACGCCGCCGTTCGTGCAAGCACGCCAACCCGATGTGCGCCTTCCAGCGGGCGTGAACGCCGTCTTGCGCGGTCAGGACCTGTCGGCGCAGGACGACCACGTACAGTGGCTTGAGAAGCAGCTTGCACGTGCCGCCAGCGCCACCTCTGCGGCCAGGGCTTCGCAGCCGCCGACGCCAAGTGGCACGAGCTGGCTGTTGCCGCTCGAGGCGCGCCGCGAACACCATATGTACAGCCGGTGGCTCGATGCCGAAATCGCGGTGCCTCCGTCGCCCAAGTACGTGTCAGCAGCGGAGGATTGCGCGCTTGGGAGCCGCCGGCACGCCGATTGGCTTGCAGCCCAATTCAACAGAATGGCGTAGAAGGAAGAGCCGGCATTGTGAGTAGGCGGCTAACGCGGCACGTGCCAATCGTATTTTCCCGGGCACCGGCAGTGAAGAGTTTTCGAACTGTGTCCACGCGGCACTTGTGTGTGGGCCGCGCAACTTCAAAAAAATCAGAAGATGGTCGTGAGCAGGTGAGTTTCTTCCACGCCATCCACGCCATGCCCCACAACCCTCCCGGGCTGGCAGGCAATCGCCAGCCCTGACTGCCGCGACGCCCTTTGATCCCTCAGCAGCGGCAAGACCGGCGCAGGCATAAGCGGTGGCCTCGGGGGGCGGGGTGCACGCGAAGGTGGCCGTGATTCAGGCCGTGAGAAGACAAGCCAGGACGCTGGGGCTGCTGGCACGTGCCTTCTGTGCTGCTATCTCCTTCGCTCGCTCTCAAGTCCGGGCAAGACATACATCGGGTTCACCGTCAACCCGCATCGAAGGCTGCGGCAACACAACGGCGAGGTCAAGGGCGGCGCTCGGCGTACGCGTGTGGGTCGACCGTGGGAGATGTTGTTCTTCGTGCACGGCTTCAGCAGCAAAGTCGCGGCGCTGCAATTTGAATGGGCGTGGCAGCACCCGACCATGTCACGCTTCCTCAAGGGTGGCCTTGGCGACCTGCGCGTGACGAAGCGCTCGCACTCCACAGCAATCCGGCTGCAAGTTTTCGCGGCGCTGCTCTGCACGGAGAGCTTCGACGCGGAGCACGAGGGAGCCCTGGCTGTGCACCTGCTGCATGGCCTATGGGCCGATGGCTCGCAAGGGGCGGGAGTAGGTTGCGAAGCCCTCGAGACCGTGCTGCGTCGCGAACTCGTCATGCGTGGCCGTGCCATATGCATCACGGCGGGGTGCCCCACCGCAGCTGGCATCCTCGTGCGTCGGAGGCCGCTGCGTGTGCGTGTGCTCGGTATCGGCGTGCTGGCGACGAGTCTGGCGGGTGACGACGGAGACGAGGAGGACGAGGACGAGGACGAGGACGAGGACGAGGACGAGGACGAGGACGAGGACGAGGAGAACGAGTTCCTACAGAGCTTCCTCATACCTGACAAGGAGGGCGACTCACGGGACCCGAAGACGAGCTGGCGAGATCCAGTGGCCGATGAGGAGTGCACAAGCGGTGACGACGGAGAGGTGATGGACGACTTTGTCGTGGACGACGCCGCTCTCGCACGCGCCTTCCGCTGCTCGGATGAGTCCAACTCAAGCGAGTCTGACTCGGAGCTCTCGAATGGAAACACGGATGGCAACGATGCTGAGCATGGCACCACCGACCCGTCTGCCTCGTGGTGGGCTCGGGTTCCCGCCCTCGCATGGTCGCCGCCGACCAGTCGGCTCAGCTCAGAGACATACTCGGAGGCCGAAGACTCTCCACGACTCGCCTGCATCGATCTGACTGCACTCAGCGATGGACATACCGACGACAGCGATTGAGACGCGCTCGAGGCTCGATGATACGACTTACTGTACACAGCTATTATACACAGCTATGAAAAATAACGCTATATAGCGGTGTCGTGGCGGCCGGCGCGAGCCGCGACCGGGCGGGCGTAACCGCACAGTTTCACGACAGTACGCACGCTTAGCGGTTTTGGATCCGGTCCGGTCCGCGGCACTCCGTCGGGTGCGCGACCGTCGGCGGTCTCGCCGCAACGCCAACGGTCCACGTTCCGGGTCCGCATAATTCGCGACATTTACGGCAGCGCACCGCCGCGTAGTATTTCTAAGAGGCAACGAGTCGGCGCGGTGTTCGTGGCATACGCGATACGGCCGGTACGCACCGCGCGCGCCGTCCAGAGAGCGGTTCCCCTACGGTCCCCCAGATGCGTGTGCTCGCAGCGTGCCCGCGCCGTCGCCGCGCGAAGCCGTGCGAACTGGTGCGAAGTGCGTTCTCCAAGATGAAGCCTAATTGAGGATCTATTTTTGCGCGCGGCTCCGTTCCGCCTAGATGAGCTCGTACTCGGAGCAATCGTAACCATGTGGCGTGGGACGAGGGCTCTTCTTGTGCACCTTGGCGCTTGAATACCGTTGCTACTCCTGTCCCTCTGAGTTAGCTGCCCGTTTTGCCGCCTCTGATGATGTCACTGCCTGCGCGGCGGCCCACGAGGGCATTGGGCCGGGTGTGGCACCAAGCACAACCGTGCCCCCCCCTCCTCGTGACGAGCGTCCGCCAGAGCAGAGCGACCGCCAGACAGCGAGGTTCAGCTGCTCGCTCGGCTCGTCAGTGAGAGGTGGCGCTCCAGGGAGGTCGCCCCACTCGCATCCCCGTGGCACGTGCGCAGGCTGCCGCGCAAACGGCGCCGCAATCGCTACTTGGCCGTCGCCCAGCTTGCACGCGACGCGACTGAGGTGATGCTTGACGGTCGCGTGACGCTCGCGCGCGCCAAAAGCAGCGTGAACGGCTGGGGTACACGCCTTCTCACCATCCTCAGTCACCTCCGGCGCCGCATCTACCTCGCAGTAGGCGTCGCCCTCGCCCTCGTCGTCAGCGGCACGGTGAGTGATTTTCCACCGCCGAAGCACCGCCTTGCCGAGCACCGCCCGAGGCATCCGGCCTTCGGGCGCGGCGCGCAGGAGCGAGAGTATCTCCGCCCTTGCACCGCACCATCCGTTCGCAGCCGCCTCGAGCACGGCAACCATGGCTCCCGCATCCTCCATCCTGAGCGTGTTGCCAATACTCAAGCCCGACCTTGCAAGGTGCTCGCAAAAGGCACTCACGGGACGAAGCGACGCGTACTCGAGGCCCTGGAGCTCGCGAAGGAGATTGCGTAGCCGGGGTGCCCCCTGTGGGTGTAATGGCACCACATCATCCCAATCGATCGACTGGATGGCGCGGCCGAGCACAGCGAGCCAGCGGCGCCGGTCGATGATGACGCGCTCATCCGCGGCAGCCTCGAGCCAGTGCATCCAAAGAGGATCGTGACGCAATGTGCTCGCGTGGCCAAGCACGATCAGCCCGCGCCGTGCACGGGTGAGGAGCACGTTGAGCCGGCGCCAGTCTCCGAGGAAGCCGACGCGCCCCGCTGGATTCGCGCGCACAGCCGAGAAGAGGATGAGGTCTTTCTCGCGCCCTTGGAAGGCGTCCACACTTGCAATCTCGAGGGCACGCGCCTCGTCGCGCGAGACCCGACGCGAAGTGCAGCGTTCCCGCCAGAGGGACCGCAGCAGCCGCACCTGCGCCGTGTACGGCGTGACCACACCCACCTCGGCCGTACTCACATCGCCCGCGACGAGCACCATCTCGAGCAGAGCCATGAGCCGCTCGGCCTCCAAGCGGTTGAGCTTCGAGTCGTGCTCAATCTGCTCATGCGCATCTACCTCAATGAAGGCGATGGGCACGACGGCACTCGGCCATGCAAAGCCGCGGACGGGCGGGCGGGCCGATGGCGGCAGGCCGCTGCGCAACTGGCCCGAGTAGATGACCTCGGAGGCAAAGCGCATGAGCCGTGGGTGCGCGCGATATTGAGTGTCCAAAAAGTGAGGGCGAACTCCTTCAGCGATCAAGCGGCCGAAGAGCGAGAGCGAGAGCCCGCGCGCCTCAGCCTCGTGAGAACGCACCGAGGGTGGCAGCTGGCAGTGGTCACCCACGAGCACGAGGCGTTCGCAGCCCCGCGCTAAGATCGGCACAAGGCACGCGGGCTCAGTAGCCTGCGCCACCTCATCAATGAGTAGCCCACGCAGCGGCCCGAGGCGCGCGAGGAAGTGGCCGCCTGCGCTGAGCGTCTGAGCGCAGATGACGTCCGCGTCGGCGAGCACCTCATGCTGGAGCTCCTGCAGGGCCTGCGCGTCCAGGCCCATCAAGATGGCGCTCGCACCGGCCACTTGGTGGCGGTTGAGGTCGCCACGAGCAACCACGTCGGCTCTGGCACTGTCTGCGGCAGCCTTTGCATCTTCGATGGCCGCGATCGCCGCAGCACCACCCAACGCAGCAAACTCTCGCGCACGAAGCGCCTCGATGAGCTCAGCGCGCCCCGGCGGCGGTCTTCGCGGTGGTGGCTGAAAGCCGGCCGTCGGATCTGCCTGCTGAATCCCATTACGCACGACGCTCCATCCCTGCGACGGCGGCAATGGAGTCGGCACGGAGGGGCAGAAGCCAACGAGATGCTTGCGTTTCTTCTTGCCGATGGGCTGCCCAGCGAGCAAGGGAGTGCGGCGGCTCAGGTACCAACCAGATGGAAGCTCCGCACCACCTGCGTAGTAGAAGCACACAGCCGGCGCCCTCGTGGCACCAGCAGGTCCCTCAGGCAACACCTGCTCCAAAGTCACGGAGGGGACGTGGGCCGGATCCGGCGAGGTGAGATTGGCCGAGGTGAGATTGGGCGAGGTCGGCTCCTCCGCCTGAGCGAGAGTCCGCGCTCGGTACAGGCCGTTGAGCTCCTGGACGCTGCATCCACACATCTCCATGGCCGTTGGTAACTCTCTTGCAGCGGCGTCAGCAGACTCGGCGCCATCCCGACCCCGTTCACCACTTGCCAAAGCACTGTCGTCCGCCGCAGCAGCGTGCTGCGCTTCTTCGGTCTCGGCCAATCGTCGTCGCAGCTCTTCATCGCTCAATACCACCAAGTTGCTCATCCGCAGCCGCACGGAGGCCTCGAGCGCCTCCAGCTCGCGTCGCACCTGCACCAGGCGCTGCTCCGCCGCGTGCACACGCTGCGTGAGCCCAGCTAGCTCGCGATCGCAGTGGCGTCGCACCACGAGTGTGTCAAGAGCAAATGCATCGAGCCGCTCGCTCACCTTGTCAGCTCGGCCGACGCGCACCACCTTGGTTCCCACTGCATGCAGCCCCATAGCGATGTTGTCTACGGCAACGTTGCACTCGGCTACGCAAAGCGCTGGGCGCAGCTGCAGCGCCGCCCATCCGCGCAAAATTTGCACCGACGTGGAGGTTTTGCCGGTGCCTGGCGGCCCCTGAATGATAGTGAGCCGCCGTTGAAATGCGGCCAAGATGGCCCGCCGCTGCGAGTCGGAGAGCCGGGGCGCGGTTACCACTTCCTCTTGCAGCTTGGCCAGCACCTCGAGGTCCAACCCGTCTCGTAGTGGCTCCATGGCCAGCTGCTGTACCAGCGGAGGCGGCAGCGACGGCGAGGTTGGAATAGCCAATGGGGGTGCACGGTCTGATGGGTCCGTCGGCATGGGCACCTCCTCCGAAGCCGCTGACACTTCGAGTTTCGCAGCACCAGACGCTTCAGATGCTTCCCCTGATGCTTCGCCTGCCGCCATGGCGTGGATGGCCGCACCGGGACTGTCCGTCGTCGGCGCCATGCCCGCCGCTCTTGTCCCGGCGTGCACGTGCGCCCCTTGCACGCGTGCCCATGCTGCACGAGCCTCCCTGTTCGCTGGTGCCTCGAGCTGCCCATGCAGGTCGAGTCCTTCGCGCTCCCGTTGGGCCCATTCAGCAGCCTTCGACACGTCCCCGGCGAGCAGCAGTGCCTGCAATGGGCGCAGTGAGCGAGTTGTGCACAAGCCCACCAGTGCCGCCAGTTGACGCGTGTAGCTCGTTCGATTGGGCCCTGCGTCAAGCCGCCAGCTACCGGACTGCCATCGGGTGTCGTCCACCTCCCACGCAGCGGGCGCCTCAAGGCCAACGACAGCCTTGTCGTCGGCGAGCTGAAGCAGCGTCCCCTCACCGACCGAGTCGACCAGCGGGTTGCTCGAGGAGACGAGCACACATTCGCCCTTCTTCAGACGCAGCTCACTCGCCACAGTCTTGCGAGGCAGAGCAAAAGTCACCTTGAGCTTGTGTCGACCGCCGTGCCGAGCCGGAAAGCGTACCACCTTGATTGCACGCACGGGGGCGACCATGAGCCCAACCCGCTTGAGGCTGTCCGCGGTGCGCGACCTGAGCCGCCGCCTAACATCCAGGATCTCTTCGAGGAATTCGAGGTGTAATGCGCACCCAAAGTGTCCAAAGTATCGCGACGCCCTCTCGTCCGTCCCAAATACGCGCCCCAGCAGCTCATTGACGTCAAGTCGCCTCACAGCTTCCTCGGCGCTCGGACGCGGCGTTTCGGCGTCAGCATCTGCGAGCACCTCGTCGGGTCTTCGTCGCTCTGTCGCTCGCTTGAAGCCGGCTTGGGCATCGCGCGTGCGACGCTTCCCCTTGCGCTCAGGCAGCAGCTGCCAGACAGCCCCCTTCGCAGGCGGCAGCGGCGCATCCGAAGGGCAAAACCCAACGATCCCCTCCTTAGAGCCCAAGGCGGCGCCAAACCACCAGCCAGCATCCTTGGGCGAGTCACCAAATTGCCAAAAGAAGCAGAGCCACTGCGACCCTTTCAGTTGCGGCTGTTCCTCCGCAGCCTCGTCAGCACTCTCATTGCCCGCCAGGACCGTCGGCCGTTGAATGCGGTACACTGGCCGCGAGCTCACGCTCGAGCTCGCAAACTCGTCCGCCCGCTCATAGATGCCGTTCAGGGAAGGCCGCACAGTGCATCCACAAAACTCGAGCAGTTGCTGCGCTCCGTGTTCTACCGCCACCAGAACATCGTCAACCTGGCGATCACTGACACTGACGTCCGCCTCGCCTATGCCTGCCCCCTCGCGAGTGCCATCCCCGTCGCCACGGCCATTCGCCGCACCATTTCCTTGGGCACCTGCCCCCACAAGGGGCTGGGAGGCCCCCAGCACCTCCGACGTCTCTGCACGCACCATCACTTCCTCGAGCATCTCGCCGTCCTCCTGCGTGCCCTCCTCGGCAAGCGCAGCCTCGAGGTCCGTCACACCGCTTGGCAGTGGCTGCACTGGCTCAGCACCCACGGGCAGCGCGAGATTGAGGCACAGTCGTACCGCTATCGGCCGGCAAGCGCCACAATCTGCCACAAGCCCCGCGAGCAGCTCAGCATAGCACGCGAGATCGAGGCGGAGAGCGCGCGGCTGCTGTGTGGTCCCTGGCCCATTGGCTGAACGAGTCGCCTCCTCAGCCGCTCCTGTAGAGCTCTCAAGATCTTCGGCTGGCTTTCGACCAGTGGAGAGCTCATGTAACAACTCCGCAAAGGCACCGGTGCTCTCCTGCGCGGCGAGCAGCAAGGCATGCGCGAGCCACGCCCCTGGCACCTCCACCCGGCCCGCGGCTGCCGCCCGTAGCGCAGCTTTCACAGCCTCTGGTCGGCGCTCCCGCAGGCTACTCTCGACTTCGGACAGCAGCTGCCAGCGCTGCCGCGCTGCTTGGCGCTCCTTCTCACGGGCCCATTCCAATGAGCGCCATTCAGCCGTTCGCTGCTCTGCAGTGTCCACGTCCACTGGTACCTCATCTCGGCTTGGCCCTGAACGGACTCTGAAGTCGTCGTGGCAAGATGGTGATCGAGTCTCGTAATCAGCTGGCCGATGAGCATGATCACCCCAGTAGAGACCGCTGCGGAGATCTCGACGGCGGAGATCTCGACGCTCATCGGATGGGCGGGGCTCGGATTGGTGAACTCCGTTCACGGGCGGGCCGTGCCGCATCGCATCGAATTGCAGAGGCTCGGGCCAGCGAACGTCTCGATGAGGATGCGATGGTTGTTGCTGGAAGAGCGGCTGCGGCTGCGGTAGCCACAGCTGTTGCTGGTGCTCGTTATGGGTGGCGTGCCTTTGAAATCGATGCTGGAGCTGCTGGAGCTGCAGGAGCTGTTGCTGCTGGTGTTGCTGCTGGTGTTGCTGCTGGTGTTGCTGCTGGTGTTGCTGCTGGTGTTGCTGCTCATGTAGCTGATGTAGCTGCTGCTGCTGCGGCTGCGGCTGCGGCTGCGGCTGCGGCTGATGCTGCCACTGCTGCTGCTGCTGCTGCTGCAGTTGTTGCTGCCACTGCTGCTGCTGCCACTGCTGCTTCTTCCACTGCTGCTGCTGCCACTGCTGCTGCTGCTGCCACTGCCACTGCCACTGCTGCTGCTGCTGAAGTTGCTGCGGCTGCTGCGGCTGCTGCGGCTGCTGCGGCTGCTGCGGCTGCTGCGGCTGCTGCGGCTGCTGCGGCTGCTGCGGCTGCTGCGGAGATTGGAGCTGTGATTGGAGCTGCGTACAGCTCGTGTTTTGCTTCATGAGCATGGCGGGCTCGCTCTCGGACTCGTCATCGGTCGCGCACGTGCTTGTCGCAGGCGACGTCCATCCACCAGAGGCGGGCGAACCGGGCCAGCTGTCGCGCGCACAGACTTCCTCGAAAGGATTCGTGCCAAGCCAGGCGCAAGCGAAGTCCTCCATGACGCACCGCGTGAATTCTGTTGTGAATGGCAGTTGCCGGAAATTCGCATTCCACACGGCACATTGCGATGAGTGTGAGCATGCATCTT
>Ga0210248_100353_pt1 | contig 40666 bp, 36 predicted proteins | sample ChrtobMetP3_32mM_FD_155493 | JGI IMG/M metagenome (GOLD analysis project Ga0210248, IMG submission 155493) | Chrysochromulina tobin associated microbial communities from unialgal haptophyte culture, Seattle, Washington, United States - P3_32mM | ecosystem: Host-associated > Algae > Haptophytes >...
CGCGGCGGTGCTTGCGGCGCGGATGCTGGGGGGCGTACGGACGGTGCACGTGAGGAGAGTCACGCTGCTGCTCGCGGGGGAGACGGCACCGCGGCGCGCGCGCGTGCGCGCTGCCGCGGCGGCTGCCGCGGCCAACAGCGGCCCTATCGGTACTATCGGGTTACGTTAGGGGGGAGGGTCACTCCTTCCCCCGCTTCCCGCCGATTAACGGCCTGTGTAATAGCAGGCTGTGTCGGCCACGCCTCCGTCCATTGCGATAGCGGCCCCCGTGCTTGGGGGTCCGGAGAGCGCGCGCGCGCGCGTTGTGTGTTTCACAGCAGCAGCACAGAAGTGCGCGACTTCTGCACGCGACTTCGTCGTCCCGAACACTTTCCAAGCTCGAGCGCCTCGCACCAGAAAATCATGTCAGCGTGCCGCGCTTCCTCCTCCTCCTCGGCTACGGTCACGGTCACTGAGATGCCTGACGTGAAGCGCCAGCGCACCGACGAGGAGGATGGCAACGGCACCCCCCCGCCTCTTGACGATCTCCTGGTTGCCCTCGATGTGGCCTCGCGAGATGAGGAGATGGAGACTGAGAACGTCATCCTGGCGCTCATAGCGCGCGCGCGCCTCGACGGCGTGCCGGCGCGTGAGTACCTGTGCCTCGCCCTCTTGATCGCCTTCAAGCGACGTAACCACGCGGCTTCACAGGCCGCAGGCATGGGCGCCGGCGAGCGAAAGCTGCTTCGGGTCGTATTGAGGGCAATTAGCATCCACGACCCGGAAGCCATCAAGCTGGTGCTCCCATTCGTGCCGCTCTACGGCAGCTGGCGTGACTTGCTCGTACTGGCGGAACAGCTTCTCCCCGCCGACTCGGGGGGCATCGAGATCGAGGACATTCCGACCGTGGACGCCATCTGCACGCTCTTTGCGGAGCAGATGGCTAAGGATGCGGCGGACGAGGAGAAGTTGCCCTCGTCCGCGGCCAAGTACGCGCCGCACGAGGGCCGGCACAGCGGCACTACCAAGGCGGCTGAGGCCGCCAAGAATAAGCTCCTTGCCGACCGGATCGCGACGTTGCTCGAGCTTGCACGCCCGGACGCTGACAAACACTCGTTGCGCGCCGCCTACCGTCGGCTCCGGAGTGCTCTCAACAAGAGGCTGACCGAGGCGGGCCACCTGCTCGAGCCGCTGCTGGCTGCTCAGCGGCTGGACGCCATCCAGTTCGCCAAGGCCCCAAAGGGCGCGCTCGCCAAGTGCCGCAAGGCGATCATGAAGGACCCTCGTGCGGCGGAGCGCTGGAAAAGGGCGATGGCGCGCTCGACCAACGCGGTGCCTGATCTAGACGATCTTGTGCGTGCGGCGGCGGAGGCGCTCGAGGAGGCCGACGAGCCTGATGAGTCGCTCCACCTGATGCCTCGGCGCATCGCCAAGGCGATCGTCTCTCTCAAGGAGCAGCGCGCCGCGCTCGTCGCTAAGGCCGAAGCCCTCCTTGGCCAACTCCGATCGTCGAACCGAAAGGGCGAGAAGGTGCCGGCAGAGGCGGCGGCAGAGGCGGTGGCAGCGGCGGCGGGCAGCACTGACGGCTCCGAGGAGGTGGCGGAGGTGGCAGCAATGGTTGTGAAGCCGAGTGGGCCGGCAGCCGAGGCGATCTGTAGGCTCTCGGAAGGCACAAGGCTGCCGGCGCTGCCTGTCGTGCTCTCAGTCGACGGTACGGGCCGCGTGCCCCGTGAGCTGCTGCTCGCCGCCTTTTTGCTCGCACGGTCGCAGGACCTGCCCTTCGTCGCGCTCGATGGCCATCTGATCGACGTGACGGATGAGCCACCCGTTGTGGACATCAGCGACGGGCCCTTCCCGGGCGCCGCCTCGGGCGCAGCAGCCTCCTCCGAGTCCGCCGCAGCCAGCGCGCCCGCGCCCATGCTTCCAGACTTCGAGAGCTTCCTCGAGCGCGCGATGGCATTGCGATGGGAGCGCTCCGGCGCGGCGCCGCCCGAGACGGCACGGCTGCTCGCGGGCGGCAAGGCGATGCTCGGGAGTGTCGGACGGAGTGTCGGCCGGCCGGACACACTGGGCGCCGGCGACATTGTCGTCATCTGCTCGAGCTTCGCATCGTCGGCGGACCCCGAGGCTCTCAACCGGACAGTCAATCTGCTCAAGGCGGAGGGTATGCGGCTGCTCCTCGTCCATCGCGTGCGAGAGACGCTCGGCGCATCTTCCGGTGGCGTGCCCTTTTTGCCGCGCACCGGGCTGCGCCCCCTGCCGCCCCGTGGCTCGGAGACGATCGATGTGTGCTTCGTTCTCGACCTGACGGGCTCGATGGGCTCGTGGCTCGCTCAGTGCAGGAGCCACGTGGCTTCGATCATCCGCTCGCTGCGCGACGAGCTCGCGGTCGCGACGGTGCGCGTGGCCTTCTGTGGCTACCGCGATTGGGGCGAGCGTGATCGGCCCGTGAATGGCAGAGTGGTCACCGCCGATTTCGTCGAGATGGCTCAGGCCGACGAGATTACGCGCGTCATCAGTCGCGAGGATGCGAGTGGAGGTGGCGACGGCCCCGAGGACGTTCTCATCGCCATCGAGGCCATCAACCGCTTCAGCTGGCGCGGCGATGTGCGCGTGTGCGTCTTCATCGCCGACGCGCCAGCACACGGCTTCAGCGGCCGGGATGGCGGCGGCGACGACTTCCCAGGCGGCATGTGCCCTGACCAGCACACGCCGCTCCCCGAGATGCTCTCGCGCCTCGCCGTCGACCACGGCGTCGACCTTCTGTGCACCAAGCTCTGTGGGTACACGGACACGATGTTCAAGATGTTCGGTGAGGTGTACGCGCGCACCAACACGAGCGGCGCAGGCTTCGGCGTGCTTCCTATCGAGAGCGGCGTGGGCCAGTTCAAAGCGGCCATCCTCGGCTCGCTCACTACGGCGCTATGCTCTCTGATCGCTCCCAGCGTCGACACGCCGGGCGTGCAGACCTTTGACGGACAGACAGTCTCGGCGCTCTCCGCCACGCTCACGGCGAGCCTGCGCGAATCGATCGACGCGGCCGCGAGCATGCTGCGCGCGCCCACCGCCGCGGCGGTCGCCGTGGCTGAGGCTGAGCGCGACGAGGTGCTCAAAGCGGCCGCGGAGCGAGTCGACGCCCTGGAGGCAGAGGTGGAGGCGGCGTCCGCGGCGCTCGAAGACGAGGGCATGATGGGCGACATGGACGAGGACGAGGATGGCATGAGTGCCGCCGAGGCGGTGAAGATGCTCCGTGCCGAGCTCGCGACGGCCAAGAGCACGCTCGCGGCCACCAAAGCCCTCCCCCCGACGGCACGCGCCGCGCGGAGCGACGCCGCGCGACTGCGCGCGGCACTCGAGGCGGACGAGCTCCATCCGATTCGGCTAGCGCTCGGGATGGCGCTGCCAACGGAGAGCCTCGCGATCGAGGCTGCCACGTCACTGCTCCGCGCGGGCGTCTGTGTGCGTGATCTCGAGGCCAAAGGCTACCCCGACGTCTTCATCAAGGCGATGACAGAGGCGGCCGCGGCGCTCGCCCGGCGCGTGTGATCGGCGTCAGGGTTCGGTCGGCAGTGCGTCCAAGACCTTCGGGGGCACGGGCGCCAGGGTACTGGGAGTGCGCGGGCGCGGATCTCGACGTCTGTGGGTGGGTCTGACCAGAGAGGCGACTGCGGACTGGACGAGCTAAAAGACCGGTACCGGGTCCGTACCGCCGCCCCCGCCCCCCGACAGTCGACGTGTACAGCGCCGGTACACCTATGGACTCGGTGCGTGACTGCGTGTATTGCTGCGGGTGTATGATCCGAAATATGAAACTCTCACTCGCGTCCTGAGGCTTTTTACCGGCCAGGCAACCGCCCGTAAGGGCAATCGATAAGGGCAACCCCAGGGGCCAGAGCCCCGGCACAGGCGCGCCCGACGGGCCGAGGGCGGCGGCCCCGCCCGCGCAAGATAGCAAGAACGTAACGCCGCGCACGGGCCACCGGCATCGACGTTGCCCGCTCCGCGGAGGGTGGCAGGTTGCTTGCGCTCCCGGTTCCCCGCTCAGGCTCACTCAGGCTCACGGCGAGCCTTAGGTACCTTAAGTGAGCCTCTCGGGCTGCGGCGTTGCCTCGGCCAGTGCAAACCAGTCGCGCTCGCTGGCCTGGCCAGCCTCGAGCCACCCCACCGGATCCCACACCTCAAACGCCGGTCGATCCGTGCAGCGTGCCCCACAAAAGGCGAACTCGAGAAGTGCGAGGTGCTTCGCCTCTGCCGCGCGCCAGCATTTGTCACTGCATGCGATGAGGCTGCGCGACCACGGGCACTGCCTCAAGGTCGCGGCTGAACCGCACACGGCGCACACTTGGTGGGCCTTGGCAGGAGGAGCGCCCTCAGCGGCCCCACGCAGCCGCTCGAAGACGTGCAACGCCACGCGCGTCTGCAGCATCGCAGGCAGCGGTACGGCGGCCACTAGTCTGAACTCATGAGTCAGGGTCGTATGGAACGCCAGCGTGCCTGTCATGCCTGTGCCCCACTCCCCAACGTAGGCTACTCTAGGCCCGCGGAAGGCGCGCAGTGCGTCCTCCGCGAGCGTCGACTCGCCGGGCGAGGGCATGCACAAGAGTAACGTCTCAGCGCTCGCAATCTCCCGGCTCCCGAGATCCTCCGCGCTCCCAAAGCATACACGCGCACGCGGGCGCCGCCACACCTTTTGGTGCCAAGGCGGCGGCGGCGAGATATCGAGTGCCCAAATGCGAGCGCCGCGGCTCGCGAGGTGCCGCTGGCAGAGCGTGGACCAGTAGCCGTTCCCCGCGCCTAGCTCGACGATCGAGCCGTGCTCCCCACAGATCTGACGGATCACTCCGGGGCTCGGGACCGCGAAAGACATGTGCCGGGCGCCGCAGTCGCGCCCTGTGCACCACCAGCGGTGGAGGGCCGCCCGCAGCCGCGCTCCAGCGTTCCCCTGGGCCACACTTACGTCGACGGCGTCTGCACCAGCGCTCGCTGCGAGCTGCTCGAGCAACACGATCGCCTCGACCCAACGAGCACGCAGAAGCCGAAGCAGCGCACTCGCGCCAGGCAGCCAGACCGGATTGGCATTTGAGGGGGCGGCTGCACCCCATGACGTTGCCACTTCCGAGTCTAGGCGAAGCACCCGTCGTACGGCCCGTCCACCCTCTTCCGAGGCAAGCAAGACCCGCTCAATAGCATCCGTCACACGCACTGGATGCGGGACGCGCTGTTTTCGACGCGCTGCGAGCGCCCACAACGCGAAGAGCAGCGCGTCGAGCGCTGCGCGTGCTTTCAGATCACGCAGACTGGGTGCAACCGTTCCTGGCATGGATGCTCCACCGCTGCCGTAGAAAGCGCGGGCTGACTCGCTGAATATGATGTCCTCTGACCGCAGCGTACGGATGTGGTCGCTGAGCGTGGCTTCGATGGCATTAAACCATTCAGGCACTCTGAACCTGAATGCGAGAGCCATTCGTAGAATTGCAGCAAGGCCGAATGCCGCAGACACTGACGGCCTTGGCCTGGTGGCGGTGCTGGCGAGCGCCAGCATACGAGCTGCAAATGCTGCTGCAGGTGCTGGCCAATCGGGAGATACAGGCGGCGGTGCAGCTTGCGTCTCGACTTGCCCAGAGACAGCAGCAATCCACGCGGCGGTCTCCTCTTCATCGACGACAGCACGCGAACGCTTGTTCCGGCCACCCATGACCTTTTCCGTCAACTCCGCACGAGCGACGAGGCTGGAGTAGATTCAGAGAGGCACACCATTGACCATTCACACCGCGTGAACTGGAACTTGAGAATTGTGAATATGTCCGGTCACGCGAGGGCGGAGGTTGGGGAAGCGTGCGGTGTCTTGTGTGTCTCGTGCGCTAAATTTCGCTCTCCGTCTCGCGAACACTTCTGATGTCGTCGGCTGTTGGGCCCGCCTGCGGGCCTGTGCGTCTCCAACTGCCCTGTGGAACGTAATGCATCCATTGTGTGGCCACATGTGGGACGGACACAAGGCGATGATCAAGTGATCTACCTCGCCAAGCTATTCGGGCGAGTGCGGAGAGCTGAGCGAACGACCCCGCCGTCGATGCGCAGCTGAGTGGTCGGCCTCTCGACGCGGAGCAAGTTGTAGCCCGCCACAGGCGCCTTGGCGCCAGTGGCGGTGGCGTCCGAAGCTGGCTCCTGCCAAAAGGGGGAGGCCTCGATGCGCACGAGGAAGGGCTCACGGATCTCGAGCGTCGCGCCCGCTTCGAGCACAGGCAGGCCGCGCACGGCGTAGAGCGTCAGCGCCATCAGCTGCTCCGTCGCGTCGGCGACAACGAGCGTCTGGTGGGCGGCATGGTGACGAAGCCCGGTGACGGGGCCGCCTCCCACAAGCGGCACGGCGACGACCACCTTGACTAGGATCACCGTATCAGGGTTCTCGCCCTGCGCCAGGCTCGAGAGCGGCGTGGGCGGCAGCGCGCCCGGCAACGGCACGGGCAAGTCAGCCACGAGCGAGGAGAGGCGTTTGAGTCCCTTGGAGCCCGAAAGGAGGTTGATGGCCTCGCCGCACCGGCTGACGGCGGCCCACACGTCGGCGCGCTTGTGCAGCGCACCGAGACTCGGGTCAAGGTCGTGCGCGGTCGTGAAGAGTCGCAGCGCCTCCCCAGGCCCATCGAGCATCGCGAGCACCTGTGGGAGGAGGAGGGAGCGCCGTGGTGAGCGCTTGCAAGGCGTTGTGCATCGACCACGAGGGGCCCATCGAGCATCGCGAGCACCGTCGCATGGTTGACGAGGATGGTCGCATCCACCCGCTCGGCCACCTTGACCGCCTGCTTGAAGGCGCGGTGGGCGAGGTGGAGGTCCTCCGCCTCGGACGAGACGTGGACGTGGAGCGACAGGTGCGCCGCGCCGAGCCCGGCCCAGTTCTTGGCCGACGAGGTGTCGAGCCGCACCGACTCTTTCGCGAGAGACACGCTCTCGGCAAGCAGCGTCTCGACGGCGCCCTCGTGCTGGCTCAAGGCGCGCAGCAGCATCGAAAGGTGGCGGAGCGTGGCCGCATTACGGTCGTGCTCGAGCGCCGCCTGAAAGGTGTGCCGCGCAAGCTCAAGCGCGCCGCGCGCCCAGAAGCACTCTCCGAGGCAGTTCCATGCGTCGAGCAACGATGGGTCCAGCTTGACTGCGGCGGAAAGATGGCGCTCGGCGCTGGTGCTCAGCCGCCCCTCGTCGGAGGATGCCGTGGCCTTGCCGCGCAGGTAGAGAAGCCGTGCCTGCACCGAACGGCGGTCCGTCTTGGTTGCAACCTCCACCTCGTCCTCTGCGGCCTCAGCAGCTTCGACTGCCGCGAGCGCGCGATCCCTCGCAAGCGCCATCCGCGTGGTGCGCTCCTCCTCACCGCCCGCTGGGATGACGTCGTCGAGCAGCGCGTACGCCGCGTCGACATCGCGCTGGGCTGTTAAGAGAGCACCACTGGCCGCGGCGTCGGCCATCATAAAATCCCTTGGGAAATTAGATTGCGCAATCCTGCACCCTGTACGCCCGACGAGTGCGAACAAGTTTAGAGATGATGCGCTTTAAACCGTTCGGAATGGTCGCCGTTCCCCCATGTGCATCCCTTTCTAGACTCATCCACATATACCTGAATGACAGGCCGCTCGACTGCTGCGCATCAACATGCCCCTCGTCCGCAGCACTGTACTGCATGTACGCGCTCTCGGCTATCGGATACCGCGCGTGTTGTGGCGCACGAAGACGATTCGTGCCTCTCGTACTCTCACGTGCGCGGTCTACCCCACTCGCTGGCCCCGCCCGCGCTCGGTTGAGCGCGAGCCAGTCCCAGGGACGGGCCGATCGCCATAGCACATGCATAAGCCCAGCGGTGCGATGCGCATGAGTCGCCTTCTTCCCGCGCCCACCGCGCTCCGGCAGGGCTGAACTCTCAGAGCTCGTCGCGCTTCCCTCGCGCCTTGGGAGTCGGCATGGGGGGTTTGGGCGCTGATACCATCGGGAGCGCGAGCAGGCCCTGCTGCCCGACACCGAGGCCGGCGCCAAAGGCAGCCAGCACGAAGAGAAGGACGGAGAACATGCGAACGCCGCCCTTGGCCCCGCCCCCCCCCCCGCCCGACCGCAACTGAAGCGCATCGAGCTGGCTTTTGAGCTTGGCCATCGCGGCCGCTGCCTCGCGCTTCTCGCGCGTCAATTCGTCCACCCGCCGCTGCAGGTCGACGTCGGCACCGGCCACCGAGGCGCAACGGGCAGGCTCTGGCTCGGAGGTGAGCTGAGTCGCCGTCGCATATCGCGCGGGGGGGGGGGGGGGCGCGCGCGCGGCACGCTGAATCGTATCCTCCTCGACCGACGGCGTGTGCGCCGCCGGGGTGTTTGCCTCCCCGGTGGCCTGGGGCACGGTCTCGGGTGAATACGGCGGAATCGGGTGCTCCTCCTCCTCTATGGGCACGCCGCGGAAGCTCGAGTCGAAGGTCATCGAGCAGCGGATCTTGTCGACGACAGCGTCCTTGGCGTCGCTCGACGCCCACAGATCCGTCAGCTCGTTGCGCTGCTGGTCCGCGCTCATCGATTTCAGCTTCTCGGCCATCTCATACTTGAGCGGCAGCGTCAGCACCTGAAACTTGTCCTTGCACTTGTTCATGTCGCTGGGGTATTCCTTCATCGCGGGTAGTTGCACGGTCACCGTCACATCCTTGGATGGCCACACAACCCCCACGTTCGGGCGCACCGAGTACCGCTTCGGGTTGGTCGTCTTAACTTTGAAAGTGTATGCGACGTTGCTCGACGAGGTGTTCCGCGTGCGCAGCTGCTGCATCGACGCTTTGTTGAGCGCGACGCCGAAGTTTAGGGCCGCGGGCTCCCACTTGAGTGCGGACTCCATTGCGACAAAATTGCTCTGCCTTGAGTCCCTTCGGCGCTCCGATTTCCAGGGGCGTGGCGGCGTGCAGGGTCGAGCTTGCGACGAAGTTGTCGATGTGAACGAAATCGAGTTATTGAAAACTCGACTCTCCGCTGCGTGAAGCCTCACCGGTGCGTAATATTGGAAGTTGAGGTGTCGCCAGTCTGTGAACACTTCTCCTATTCAGTCGTTGTGCTTCTGCAGACGTGGGCGGAAGCAGCCGCTGCCGCTGGCGTCGTCGTCGTCCGAGTGACCCTGCGAGCCGGCGCCGCCAGCCCAAATGTCGAAGAAGGTGGATGTCTCCTTCATGCGATTTGTCATGAACGATGAGGACTGGGTCCGCGAGGTCAAGGAGGCCGGCAGCAAGCTACTTTGCAGTGCGTGTCCCACCCTCCGCCCTTTCTGCAGAACTTGCCTCGGTCCCGCTCTGGCGAGTTGCAGATGCCGATCTCGAGCATCCTTTTATATTGATCGCACGGCGTTGGCTACGGCGGTTTCAGCTCTTCCATGCAGCTCAGTGCGTGCGTGCACTCTGCAATGTTGCGGCTGACCGACTGTGCTCTCTCTGTTTCCCTGTTGGGCCGTCGCAGTCATTGACGTGTACGATGAATCGTGGGGGCCTTGCGAGATGATTGCAGGCCATCTGAGCAACTTCTACTTCGACATGGGCGAGCAGTATGGGATCAAGTTTGTGCGCGCGCAGGCCAACAAGGTGCCCGACTTGGCAGAGTTCAAGGAAACCGCGGTGCCTCACTTCCTCGTTTACCTGGTGAGCGCGGAGCCGTGCACATAAGTTGCGCGCTTGTTGCTCGCGCAATCTGTCTGGCGCATGAGAAGTTAGCGCTCGCCGGGTGGCTCCCCCGGGGTGGCCTGCGCTGCTCGTGCTCCTGCTGCTGCTGCTGCTGCTGCTGCTGCTGCTGCTGCTGCTGCTGCTGCTGCTGCTGGGCGCTTCTCCGTGCCCATTCGCGCTGATCGTTCCGGGCACGCCTTGCCTTTGCAGGATGGTCAACAGCTGGAGAGGATCGACGGTGCGAACATTCCAAAGATCAAGAGCTGCATCGTGACCAAGGCACCGAGCAATAAGGGATGATCGGAGAACGCAGCCCCTCGCCGAAAGGCAACGCGGCACCAAGAAGCAGGCGTAGGCGGCGTCCGTGGACCGACGCTGGCCCCACGCCCACAGGAGTTTTGTACAGCGTTCGTGGTTACGTCATTAAAGTAACGCAAAAAAGCCGAGAGTATGCTGCTTTCTTGATCAGACCATAACGGATTTCAGTGAGTGCGTATACCGTAGGTGGATACGGCCGGATCGATCCGGCAACGTCCAACGAGTACGAGACACGAAGCGTGTTGCCCACTCGTAACTTCAATGACATGGCTTGGCGGCGGTGCCGGGGTGCGTCGCACGGCCGTCAAGTCAAGCGTCAAGTCAAGCCGGGGTGCGTCGCACGGCCGTTTGCCGTCGCGGAAGGCGGCACGCGTGTCCGTGCGGCGAATTCCATGCCTCTCCACACACGTCACTCCGGTCTCGACTCGTCCAGCAACGCACGGTGCTCTCCAATCTCTCGAGGCTACTTCTTCTTCTTGCCCGCATCCTTTGCCGGCGCCGCCTCTGCCTCGCCGCCGCCCTTGTTACATGCGGGTACCGTGCCGTGGTACCAGGCCCGCAGCGCCTGATCGGTTGGCTGCGCAATGGGCTCCTGCTTGGCCAGCGGCCCGAGCAGCTCGCTCACCTGGAAGGGCTTACGCGCGAGCCGTTCGACGCGCCGTTGCGTCAGCGTGTTCGCGACCACCGCCGCGATCGACCCCGTCGAGTAAAAGGCGGAGACGGTGGCGAGCGTCTGGATCTCGTCAAAGTCATACTGCTTGACGCCATGCTTCTCGATCAGCCCGCACCAGAGCATGAGGCGCGAGGAGTAGGTAGGCAGCGGCGCCATCAGGATCTTGGAGAAGAAGTCCTTGAAGGCCTGCACGTCCTTGGCCTTCTCGGTCGCGTACGGCGTAGAGGACGTACCAATGATGAGCACGCGATCCTCGGGGTCGAGCACACCAAGTCCCTTTTTGGGAGAGAGCACAGCGGTCAGCTGCTTCATGATGCGATTGGGTGGCTCGCCCGTCGCGCCCTTGACCTTGCCTGACTTGAAGACGGCGTCCACCTCGTCGATCCACACGACCGACGGCGCGAGCGCCTTGGCTACCTTGAAGACGGTGTGCACCATGTCGTATGCCTTCTTGCCCGGATACTTGCCGTCCGTGTTGCTCGGCGTCAGGTTGAACAGATTGGCACCGGTCTCGTTGCACACGGCGTTGACGAGCATCTTCTTGCCCGTCCCTGGCGCGCCGACGATGAGCACGGGCGTGCCGCACTTGGGCTTGGGTGTCCCATCTTTGGAACCAATCGTCGACATGTTGAGGGGTGCGTGGTTCTTGACGGCCTGTGAGCCGATGGGAAGCACGCAGAACTCGGTCACGGCACCGACGACCTGCGCAATCGACGGATCGGGCAGCTTCGTCGAGTCGGCCTCTGCAAGCTTGTCGCGCGCGGCGCCGAGGAATTCGAACGAGCCGATCATGTCCTTGAGGTGGACCTTGTCCACCTTTTGGCAGATGCCCTCGAAGACCAGCTGCCGGTAGAGCACCTCGATCGGCTTGTCGCCGGTTGGGTCTTTCGGACGCTTGGGGGGCTTGACCTTTTTGCCCTTTTTGCCCTTTTTGCCCTTCTTACCCTTCTTGCCCTTCTTGGCGCCCTTGGCCTTCTTCGCCTTGAGGTCGCGCTCGTACGCCTCGCGCAGGTTGTTGAGCTCCTTCTCGATGGCCGCATTCACCTCCGCGCGCACCTTGAGCTCCACGTCGGGGCGCACCATCTGCTTGACCAGCGCCACGTCATGCTTCTGCGCAAAGTTGTGGGCGTCGTCGCGGTGCTGCCACTTGTCGGTCCACTCCTGGAACGAGTCCTGCAGCGCGTCCACAAAGTAGGCTGGCGGCGGCGGCACCTCCTCCACGGGCGCGTCCTTGCCCTTCTTCGCGTCCTTCTTCGCGTCGGGCGCCTTTTTCGCATCCTTGCCGCCCGCCGCTGCCGCAGCCGCAGCGAGCTCCTCGGCAGTGGGCTCCTCTTCCTCGTCGGGTGGGAAGGATGGGAACTCGCCCTCGCGCTCGCGGTACTTGATGTACCAGTCGCGCAGCTGATCCATCATCTCCTCGCGCATGTCCGGGCCCTCGGTCTCGTACACCTCGTCCTTCTGCTTCACAAGGTCGTCACGGTACTCCTGCTCATGCTGCGCCTGGATGAGCTTCCGCCTCTTCTTGATCTCGAGCTCCTTGACCTTGGGGTCCTTCTCGAGCGGCTTGGGCTCGGACGGCGCCATGCTGATGAAGACGAGCTCCTCCGCGCGCATCGCCACAGTTGCCCGGCGCGATAGGTACCCGCGCCACCGTCGCTGCACAAAGAGCGCCGCCTGCTCAGGCTCAGTGCCCTCGCCACCCTGCGCGAGCAGCCTTCGCTCGCGGTCCTCATTCCAGCGAATTTCCTTCATAAACTTGGCGCGCGCGCGCCCCTGCCGACCACGCTCGTTCAGCTGCACCACGCGGATCGCCGACTCGAGCGTCATCGTGTCGAAGCCGCCCGCCGCACCTGGAGGCGGCTTGGGCTGAATGCCCGCCTCCTTGAGCAGCACCTCCAGGTACTTTTCGCGCTCGGCCAGGAGGTGCGCCTGGTCCTCGAGGAAGAATTTTGGGACGGGCACCTCGAGCACGTCGGGCGTCAGCTTCAGATCGACGAGCACGTCGTCGAGGTTGACGAAATTGACCTCCTTGAGAGCGATGAGCTTCTCCTTCACTTCAAGCAGGCGACCCATGACACCCTCGAGAGTCTTGCGCACGTCCATGCGCTTCTGCGGGTGCACGGTCTGGTCGTAGCTCTCCTCGAGCTTGCGGAAAATTTGCAGGTAGCGGATGTAAAGCGTTGCGTACTGCTGAAACTGCTCCGCCTTGTCAGCGGTGGCGACGGCCTCCTTGGCCTGGTCAGTTGAGTCCGGGTCCCAGAGCTCGAGCTGATCAAGCAGCTCGACCATGGACTCCTTCCACTGCAGGTCAAAGGTCATGGACGCCATGGTGCCAGCGGTGTTGACAGCAGGCGAGCGCGGTGCACGGCTGACTCCGCCGCGTCCGTCACCTTGGAGGGTCCGCACAACTCACAACAGTCGCGGTCTGCGGACTGCGGAGGATGGTTCACAGTATGTTCACACTGCGAGACTGAAACGACGCGATGTTCAAAAACAAATCTGGGAGGTCTCGCCTGAGCGACCTGCGTTCGATGAATACTTTACACATTCATTAACATCCGGATACTACCATCTCGATCTACAAGAGCACTTCTGAGCATCCATTCCTCGGCTACTCATGATCCGCGCGCGGCGTGCGCGGTGACGCCGCCTCCGACACCGGGTTGTGTGGCTGGCGTGAGTTCGGGCGCGAGTTGACGCGCGACATGCCGAGGGATCCCTCCAGATGCAGCTGCGCCTCATCTTGCAGCGAGGTCCATTTGGAGAGCGACTCGAGAAGGCGCTTCTCCTCGAGCTCGAGGCTCGAGTACGCCTTGAGGTGCGACATCGCATCCGTGTCGAGCGCCTGGCGTGCCGCCTCGCGATTCACCTTCAGGCGCGCGCGCATCGCCTCTGCCTCGCGCTTCTTGCGCTCAGCGGCGCCTTGGAGTGACTCGCGCACCACATTCTTGCGCTCGTTATTGCGCTGGCGCTCCATCTCGCGATGCTGAGCGGCGGCGGCCTCATTCTCCTCTCGCATCTGCTTGAGCACCTTGACCTCGTCCTGGCGCAGCGCCATGATGGCATGCCTGCTCGACTGGATGGCCGCCGCCCGCTGCGCCTTGTTCTCTTTGAGGAGCTCCTTTTGAAGCTCCTGCTCCGCGGAGAGCCAGGCGCTCGCGTCCCTGCGCGCCTCGGCGTTGGCCATGTTGCGCGCCTTGAGGGTATGAATCTCCTCAGTGCGCCGCTGCGTCTCCGCGATTCGCTTCTCGGCCTTGTCCTGCTCGATGAGGAGCCTGTTGATGCGATTCTGCGGAAGAGAGGAGATCATATGCGTGACACAGAGCGAATGCGCGTGCGCCCAGCGCGGCAGGGCCAGGAGATGTGGCAAGCGACTCAAATGAGCTCACTCCGGGCGTTGCGCAGATAAGGCAGCGCAAGCACCTGCAGCAGCTGCCGATCCTGCTCTGCCTTAAAGCGCTGCTGCTTGGCGCGCAGTGCCATGTTGCCAAGCTGCGTCTCTGAGAGCACGACGCCTGAGCTGCTCCCGGCGACGGCGTCCATCGTGCCCTGCCCCCTGGTGGACGTCTGCGGCGTGAGCGCTGTTGGCGTTTGTGGCGGCGCTTGCATGGTTCCTGCGGAACTGATGTGTGGGAAGTGTGGCCCTTTCATGAATGGAGAATGCTGCTGCTGTGAAACACACAACGCGCGCACGCACGCTCTCCGGACCCCAAGCATGAGGGCCACAATCGCAATGGACGGAGGCGTAGCATGATTGAAGGACTCATAGAATTAGAAACTTGAGCACCACAAGAGCGGCCACCATGAAGCTGAGGCGGCAAGCGGACCAGCCACCACAGGACAAACGTGGGCCTTACTAATTAACGTTCAACAACCCTTTGAAACCCACTTTGTGCGCGGAGGGCATATGCGCGGTGGGCAATCGCCATCTGAACTCTACAGCCTTGCTCTACAGAACTCGAAACAGTGTGACATAGCTTCGCAGCCTCCGCCACTGATCCACTCCGATCAAGCCTCAAGGTGGTAGATGCCGGTTTCAGCGATGACAGGCGGTACACCTTGGCGCCCAGTATGCAGTTTGAGGACCTGGATAGCCAGTCGGTAGTCGCCAGCCTCCGTGAATGAGACGCCCACGATGTGTTCGAATGTCTGACCGTTTGTAAGCCTAGGCAGAAGCGCTTCGACCGCTCCATGCCACATCACGGTGCCGTCGTGAACCTCGCCAGAGCTCCACGCGTCCGTCACGCCGCCGCCACCGCCTCCAGCACGTCCGCTCGCGTCCTCGTCATCTGTGTACGCGTCATCCGGGTCGTCCTCCTCTTGCGCCTCACCGACGTCGTTAAAGTCCACGGCCAAGCAGCTCCCTGCTGCGCGACCTGCACCCACGGCCGCGCTGGCCATGCTGCTGCCTATCAACGGCGTGCGCTGGGGCGAGCGCACTGGCTTTGCCACCTCCCAACGTAGATTGACGCATGGCGATTCGAGGCGCCTTGGAGATATGGCTAGTGCGCGTGGTGTGTCGGAGAAGTGCCGCCGTGTGAGCGGAGACGCCGTCAGGGGCACTGCTCCCGCAATCGAGCTGACAGATGGCACCTCGTGGACGGCAGGTAATTGTACTGATGGTCCCTCCCTGCTGCTTTTGGGCGGCGCATGCACTTCGAGAGGGATCGAGGACGGCTCCCTTGGCGGCTCCCCACCTTCATCGAGTGAGAACGAGGTGCCCTGTCGGCGGCCACAGGCTGCCGGTCCATCCCCTAGGGAGATACGCTGTGCCAGCCCAGAGAGGTCGCTCTGTCGGCTGTCGCTTCCTCGCGAGCTGCCGCGAGGCAGATCCAGCGAGAGCTGGGTGTCTGTGCCCGAGGAGTGGAACTGCGACAACGCGCCTGACGAAGAGTGGAACTGCGACGAAGAATCAAGCAGCATGGATTCTGGAAACCCGACCCACGGATTGCTGTCCAGCGCGGCCGATAAACTCGAGATCAGTGGCGCCGTCGAGCTGTGCGCAGCGCCGTTTGGCAACGCGGCCGCGGCCGTGCCCGTCAGGTCGGCCCCTGGCTCGTCGAGGCGTACAGACGAGGCGTGCCAGTCGTCATCCAGCTCTTCCACGGACGAGGCGCGACCCGAGAGCCCGCCGTCACGCCGAGAAAAGAGAGCCGCGATTGGGTCTGGGCTCTCGCGGCGGGGTGCCAGGTCGTCTGCATTCGACGCGACGGCAACATGGCCATTGGTGCTCTGAGCAGATGTTTGGCGTGCAGGGTGGACTGGCTCGTGGAATTGGACACCGTTGCGACCGACATCGGGGACTCGCAGACTGGATAGACTGCCTCCTTGCTCCGCGCGACTGTCGCTCAGCGCGTCCATGGAAGAGCCGGCAGTAGTCGCCGACCCATCAGTCCTGCGTTCGGAACCCCGTCGCCCACCTCGCACGCGCACAACCAGCTGCGAGGTCGCAGCCTCATCAGCAGCCGCGGTGATCCGGATCAGCAACTTGCGAAGAGGGCGCGCGGACGGGCCAGGAGCGACCCAGGGCCGTGCCCCGTTCGCGCACAGCTGCGCGCACAGCGAGACGGCAGGGCGGCAAAGCGTATCCACCTGGGCGTTGGTGAGTACGATCGGTGTCAGCGGAAGGACGCCCGAGATCAGCCGCTCGCCTTGGCGTCGCCAACGCAGCTGGATGCCTTCGAGAAGCAGCGCCTTGATCTGATGCGCTGCCCGCAGGCGCTCCGCTTCGGCAAGCGCCACGGCTGGCCTATTGGAGCGGTCCCCCTCATCAGGCGGCTTGAAGAACTGTTCGAGCATCTGCGCAGAGCTGGGGAGTGGGTGCTCCGTCCGCTCCAAACAGCAGATAGGCAGCACGATACGGTGCAATGCACCAGGGGCGAGCAACCAGGTTCGAGCGCCACCCCCAGCAGCGCCAGATGTGCTGGTGCTGCTCGCGGCCGCAACAGCAGCGGCAGCAGAGCGCGACGACGCCAGATCGACATCTCCGACGGAGACGTGACTGGTCAGATGAGCTCCAAGAAAGCACTCGAGCTCAAACGTGGCAGATGCATGCTCATTCGAGACTGAAAGGATCAGGAGACAACCAGGTGGCGGCGTGGCGACCGAGGCACTGCCTTGGGCCGTTCCTGAAGCCCACGAAAAGACCGAAGCCCACGGCGAAGTTTCGGCAGCAGCGCTGCTTGCCCTGTAAGTTAGCGGCCGTGATGCCTCCATATAAAGCCGATACGGGTCGCTCTGCACGATCACCTCTGGAGAGAGTACGAGCCCACGGCCCAGATTGAGAGTGAGGGGCAGCGTGAGCTTCCTAGTCCAAACTGCCTCCTCTTCGAGGCTCGAGCCCGGGTGTGAGACGGCTCCGGTGGGGGGGCCGCCGTCGTAGTCTATGTGCACCTCACACGCACAGTCGGCGGGCGTGCCCACGAGGAGCTTGATAGGAATAGCCAGCTGCTGCGAGGGCGGAAGCGGGAGCTGCGCAGAGATCGCGTCGACGCCCAGCTCAAATCGATGGCACGAGATGGCCCCATCTGACTCGGACTCGTCGAATAGGCTCAACGGGGTGTGATGGTACCATTTGAATCCCTTGGCTAACGTGAGTGGCAGCGCGCCAGAGGGCCGAAGCGACGCTCGCAACGCCCGCACGTGTAGGGAGCTCACGTTCGTGAGGCGCAGCGCGATCGTCACGCGTTGGCCCACGTGAAGCTCTCCAAGTGCCTCCACCATCAGCGACGCGGGGTCGGCGGATAAGAGGGGCAACGGAGGCGCCAGGAGGATGTCCATCGGGGGAGGGGGCTGCCAGCGCCTGTCGAAGCTGGTGCCTGTCATCAACTCGCCAGACCGTCCTGCCTGGTTGCCCTCGATGGGCGAGTATGCCGACGCTGGCAACAAAGCAGGGCACCCATTGCTATCGACCGGGTGGATGCATTCAAAGCCAAATGCACGCACCTCGAGTCCATGGAGCAGCAGTCGCCACTCATCGCCTGCAGCGCCTCCGTCGACCAGACCCGTCAGCTCCACCTCCATGCCGGGGCAATGCTCAGGCAGCAGAACGGACTGGCCGAATGCCACGAAACGCGGATTCGCTTGCAGCCCGTCAGCTGTGCCGGCATTTGGCTTCGTCGGGGCGGCAACGTCTCTGGTTGGCGAGGCCGCCGTGGCACTATCTGGCGTCGCGCGCACCAGCGTCCCATGCAACGCGACGTGATCGATGTACAGCGGCACGCACAGCCGATTCGAGACAGTCACGAGCGCCGAGATGGTCTCGCCACGGATCCACAGCACGCGCAGTGCAGCGAGCGCGGCCGCCTTGGCTTTGCGCGCCCTCGAGAACGGGTCGGTGAGAAACTCGAAGTCGGGTCGCGAGCGCTTCTGAGCGACGACGCGCTTATGAGGGAGGCGCTCGTTGGAGAGTTTGAGCGGCTTGATGCGCAGCAGCCACGGTAGACCGATAGCCGGCGCAGGCATGCAAGGTGCGATTTGGGGCGCTGCCTGCGTCAGCAGCCCGACCAGCCGCTTCTGCTGGTCGTGAGGTAGCGAGCCCTCGATGAGGCGCAGCGTGAAGAGCGCGTACGAGGCGTACAAGGGAGCGTCGTCCAGCGCGACCGTCGCCTCGAGCAACATGGCGAGCACCACTTGGCGCAGGTAGGACCAGCCCTGGCTATTGACATCCACCATCCGGAGCACAACCGACCCGAAGGTCGCGCCGACAGCAGCAGCGAGCGACGGGCGCGGCTCGAGTGGGAGCGGCGGACGCCACGGCGCGTGCAGCTGCAGGAACTGCAGCGGCGCGAGCTGCAGCTGCGGCGCGGCCACGAGGAGCACCTCGTGTGCCGCGCGCCATTGGTACGTGTTGCGGTAGCGACGAGCCGCCTCGAGAAGGTAGAAGGCAGCCTTGCGATGCTGCCCTAGCTCGGAGGAGAGAGCCGCCGAGCCCAAGCACACACGCAGCTGCAGCTGCAGACCAAGAGGAGTCTCGGTGCCGGTCGCCTGCTCGTACGCACGACGCTGGAGGACAGATTGCGCTTCGATGCGGCGATGGCGCCAGGGCGACGGGGGCGGCGGGGGCCCGAAGGCGTCCGGCCCTCCGCCGGCGATGATGTCGTCCGTCACGGCAAGGCGCCCCCGTTCCCTCTCGGCGATCTCACCGATCAAACGGGCCAGGCGGAAGCCGATCTCGACCGCAACCTCGACAGCCCGCCCGCCGCGCTCCGCGCAGAGTTTGCACGCCTCTTCGAGTCGCTTCTTGGCCAAGCCTAGCGCCTCATCGTACGCCTCGCCGTAGGCGGCAAGATCGCCGCCAGCTGCACCGCCCGCTGCGCTGCTCTCCCGGAGGGCCTGCGCGAGCTGCGCTAGCTGCGCCGCCGCCGCACCCTCGAGCGCCGCAGCATGCCACACTGCGTCCGCGCCGGAGCGCGAGATGCTCTCAATCGCCTTCTCGTAGCCTATGCGCGCGTCGGCCGTAGAGCCACACAGCAACTTCAAGTCCGCCTTGCGCTTCTGATGACGGCCAGTCACACGCCCGGTCGCCGAGCTCAGCAGCCGCGCAAAGGTGGAAGTCGTGCCCGCAGCAGTCGAGCCCGAGTCGCTTGGAGTAGTGAGGTTGGCGCTGAGGTTTGGCGGGGTCTCGGCTTCGGCGCGGATGTCGCGGAGAAGCTCAGCACCAAGTTCGTGGAGCAACTCCTTGACATGCATGCGCATGTCTGCCACCGCGGGCGCGATGAGGTCCAGGCGGCTATTGTCCGCAGACGGAAGGTCGGCAATCACGCCGTTCTCGGGTGATTCGAAGACAAAGCAGCGCATGATGAGCGCGGTGCTCGATAAGCTAGCGCCACGCTGCACGAATGCTCCATACGATGCGCCAAGCTCAACCGAGCTTGGGAAGTGGCACAGGCCAATCACTGCACGCACGCGCCGATGGGGATAGAGTTCATCCCAGTCAGAAATGCCTCCCCCAGCCTCGACAAAGTGCAGCTTGAATGCGCCACGCCGTTCGCCGTTCGACAACAGAGAGACATCGAGCGTTGTCAGTGGATGAAGCAGCGCTGAGAGCCGGCGAAAGGTGGGCCCGTCAGTCCCTCCCACAGGAACGAGGGCAATGCGCACGGCACAGAGGTCGTGCAGAGGCGCTTCAATATCGAGGGACATCGCCTCCACCGAGCCGGAACCGGCAAGCCGAAGCCGCCGCACTCCGCCGATGGCCGCGGCACCTCCGTGGAACGCGAGCAGCCGTAGAGAGAAAAATGAGTCACCGCTGAGAAGGGGCGATCTGTGAGAGTGGATCTAAAGTGAATTCCATCTTGCGATCGTGTCGCTCAAAACGACGCGCAGATGGAGTCAGGGCACTGCGTTCGTCTGAAGACGAACGCGGGCACGGGCCGAGAAGCCACCACCACTCCTCTCGCGTCCTCGCTCTCTTAAGCGGACAGTACCATGCCGCCCACCACCAAGACAAAGGCCTCGCCTCCAAAGCCGACTGGTGGCGCGCGTGCCAAAGCGCCCCATGCTGTCGTAAGCGACACGAAGAAGAAGAGGAAGAAGAAGAAGATCAAAAAGAAGAGTGGCGCGGCCACAGAGCAGGCACTGCCCGATGGTTCGCTTGACGAATGGGAGGAGGAGGAGGAAGACGATGACTTTGTGACCGATATTGTATACGCTTGCCCTGCGTGCGGGCTTGGGGCTGGCACTTCTGTGCCAATGGGCTGTCCGTACCCGGAGCCGTGCCGAGGCATGATGTTCGTGTGCAGGCGAGAGGATGGCGGGGGTCGGTGTGGAGGCCTATGCTGGCACTCGCATCCCAACGAGCTTGTTGGTGATGACACCCTTACCTATTCGACCGCCTACTGGTGCCGTATTTGCTGTGACGAATGTGACGGCCAAGGCGGGTGCCAAAAATGTAATTGGCAAAGTACTTGCGTGCAAGAGGAGCAAAGTCTCTGGGCACACTTTGGTGAGCCAGTGAGGAGAGGTGATCAACCCCCCTAGAATAGCGTGATAGGCGACGGGAACGAGACGCGGCGGGCCCCAACATGGCCCGGTAACCCGAGCCGGTCCCGGGTACCTGGTCTTGCGCGCAGCGGGTCTCCCCGGGATCTGCGGACTGCGCTACCTAATAGTCACACCGGTACGGTGACGTATCGACCCTAGACCCTACGTCTTCGTCGGTCTGTTTATCTGTGGGTGCGAGCATGGAGCAAGGGTGTGCGAGGCCGCCGGGATGGTAACGGGATGGGCGTTGGGCGACTATGTGGTTCACACTCTTATCTAGGATCTCGGCTCCAAGGCTCATACGTTGAAACTCCCGGTACGCTATGCTCTAGATCGAGGGATACGCCCAATGCTCTATCTCAATGCCCATTTCGACCACATTCTTGTGAGAGCCGAACACAGCCCTCACACGCACACAAATATGAAATCTAGTCCTCTCGTCATCCTCCAAGTATCTGGCGCATATCAAGCACGAAACGTCGCGGCAGTGCACGCACAATCCACCTGCGCCAAGTTCTCGTTGACTCTGCACAGGCTCGCCAAAACGCCGTGCCAGGTGCTGGCCTTGCCACCAGGTCTATGTGCAGCTTCGTAGACAGCGCGCTCGCGCTCACTAACGACCCGCTCGCGCACGCTGAGCTCCTGCTCTCGAAGCCGCAGGCTGACTTCTGCTGCTTCGTGGTCAGGTCGAGACACTTTGACAAACTTCTCGCCCTCCTCGCTACTCGCTGATTCAGGTGGCGATCGCTGCTTCGCCAACTGTTCTTCCAGGCTGCGAACCTGTTCTTGCAGGGCTTTGATCTTTGCGACCGCCTTCGCCTTGACGTTCAGCACTTCCTTACGCAGCGCCGCTACGTCCGACGCGTCTTCCGCTTCCATCTCGGAGTTTGTGTGCGTGTGAATCGGCGGGATGAGAAGCCGCCTCGCCACATGTTCAGTTCAGTTCAGTTCATGCACACGGCCGCATCTCTTTGAGGATCGTCGTTGCAAACGGCGCAATTCTTCACTTTGCTGAACAGGTCATGTAACGTCTTCCCATCGACGGTGACCAGACACACATGGAGACAGTATCTGCGACGGGCACGCCGCCAAGCACCCCCAGGCCGACCTCATGGAGGAGCAAGCAGAGGCGCCCGATGACGGCACCAACCGTCCGCGTGATAGACAGCCCCTACCAGCAGCATCGCTCACCACCTGTGCCACCCAACTCAAGTCGCGGAGCGAGCTCGACAGAGTGGTATGAGTTACAACACAAGAGGCGGCCGCCGCCACCGCCTTCGGGCGCTCCCTTGCCCGGCGATCCGGGTTCCGCGCTCGTCAAATACACTGGCAACTGGCGCCTCTTGGATAGTGGCGAGCTGGAGTTACATGCCTCCACCGCAAGCTTGATTGAGTCAGCCACGGCGTCGTCGCCTGAGCGCCCTCGAAAGGGGACACTAGCTCTGGAGAATGAGCTCAGCGCGACGTCGGGCACGCTCCGCAACGCACAGTGGCATCTCGAACATGAGAGGAAGCTGCGCGTCGAGGAACGGGTGAGCCGAGAGCTTGCTATGCTGGAGGCTCGGCGGATGCGCGAGGTGCTCGAGCTGCGACTCGCGGAGCGAAGCAAGAAGGAGGAGCTCGAAGCGGAAAAGCTGGCAGCGCAGCGTCACGCTCTCGAGAACACCATGCGCACCTATGATGTGGAAGCAAAAGAGGTGGAGACCTCGCTCAAGAGGGAGCGCTCGGAGCTGCAGGAGAGGTTGCGCAACGTCGAGAGGCTCAATGCGGTCGCTGAGCTGCTCAACCTGCCTCACTCTGCCTCGATCGGTGAGGCTTGGACTGTCGCACTTGCCGATGGGATGCGATCCGTCGTTCTGGAACGCGATGGGCTTCGGGAGGACGTCAAATCCATCAAGACAGAGGTGGAGCGTTTGCGCGACGAGGAGAAGGCAGCGCGATCGATTGCTGCAAAGGAAGCGAAAGCGCGCGCGACGCTCGACGCTGAGCTTGTGCGTACGCGCGATGAGCTCAGCCGACTGAGTGCGGTACGCACCAATAGCGAAGCAATGGCTAAAGAGCTGGAGGCGGAGAAAGAGAAGCGCGTGGCGCACCTGCAGCAGCTGGGCGTGAAGCGGCTGCGCAACCAGTCCATCGCGCGTGCGTGGTCGGCTTGGCACGGCACGTGGTTCGAGGTCACGCGCAAGCGTCGGTTGATGAGGCAGGCGGGTGCGTACCTTGTGAGGCCGAAACTTGTGTCGGCGTACAGCAGCTGGCGACGCGACTGGGAGGACGAGCAGGTTGCGCAGCGCAGCATGACGCATGAGCAGCAGTTGAAGGCCGAGATCATGAAACGTGAGGAGCTGCAGGAGCGGCTGAGTCAGTTGATGCGGGAGCTCGAGCAAGCGCGGCAGGCCATGGACGCCGGACGTGCCACCGACGAAGCTGTGAAGCGCCAGATGGAGGAGGAGCTCGAGCGAGAGCGCGAGAAGCGCGTGGCGCACCTGCAGCAGCTGGGCGTGAAGCGGCTCATGAACCAGGGCCTCGCGCGAGGCTGGTCTGCTTGGCACGACATGTGGGCTGAACGGGTGCGCAAGATGCGTCTGATGAAGCGAGCGGGCGGGCTGTTGCTGCGCCCGAGGCTCGTGCACTCGTACCGCGTGTGGCGTACGGATTGGAAACAGGCGGCGGACGCTCAGGGTATGGAGCAGAAGCGTCGGCTTGCCGAGGAGCTCGCTGCTGAGAAAGAGAAGCGCGTGGCGCACCTGCAGCAGCTGGGCGTGAAGCGGCTGCGCAACCAGTCCATCGCGCGTGCGTGGTCGGCTTGGCACGGCACGTGGTTCGAGGTCACGCGCAAGCGTCGGTTGATGAGGCAGGCGGGTGCCTACCTTGTGAGGCCGAAACTTGTGTCGGCGTACAGCAGCTGGCGACGCGACTGGGATTCAGCTCAGACGGCTCGGCGTGAGCATGCTCATACCGAGGGCCTCGCCGCCGTTTCCGCCGAATCTCAGCGGCGGGCGCTTGAAGTTGAAGATCTGCATGCACAGATAGGAGCGGCGCGCCGTACCATTGACGAGGAGCGCAACAAACAGCGCCAGCTGGAAGCGGAGCTTTCGCGCGCGAGGGAAAGGCAACGCATCGAAGTGGCTTCCGAGGCGTCCAAATGGCAAGCCTTAGAGGCTGCATTCGAACAGCTGACGAACGAGAGGGACGAGGAGGAGGAGAAGCTCAAGATTGCACTGACCGCGGCGCAAAAGGCCGCCACTGATGCGAACGCGCGCGCGGAGGCCGAGAGGGCCGAAGCCGATGCCGCACGACAGGCTGCCGAAAATGTGACTAAACTCGAGGAACGTTTGGCTCTGGAGGTGGCCACACGGCAAGAGGCCGAGGAGAGAGCCCATCGCTTGGCTGCTGAGAGCAAAGAGCACGTCGCTTTGCAGAACGTTGCGCTGGTTGAAGCTCGCAAAGCGGCGACAGATAATTTGCATCGGTTCACTGGCGAGAAGGCTGAACTTGAATCCGCGCGTGCAACGATTGCGGAACTGGAGGCCCGCTGCCATCAAGCTTGGGAGGCTGAGTACACCCAAATGCAGGCCGCCAATCGGGCGCAGGCCCGCCTCCATGAGTTCCAAGAGGAGGCCGAGGCAAAGATGAATCTGTTGCTCATGGAGCATCGAGCGCAGTTCACCTCCGAGATCACGCGCGTGACGGACGACTACGAGAGGCGACTTGCCGAGCTCCGCATGCAGCTGGCGCTCAAGTCTTCGGCGCCGCCCCCACCTAGCACTCCCGAAAGGCCGCCTCCTTCAAGGTATCAAGTGGATCCGAGCAAGTCGGTCTCGGACAACCTGAGCGCTTTACTCAAGCACAAGCAGATGCATGCCATCGATCTCTTTCGGGAACTCGACGTTGGCAAAGACGGCTACATCTCCAAGGAAGACTGGCGGGCGGGATTGACGTTGCTCGGGTTCCACTTGCCCGAGGAGCGAGCCATGGCCACCTTTGCGGAAGCCGATGCCGACAACTCCGGCAACATCGAATTCGCAGAGTTCGAACAATACTTGAAGCCGCGACCGGAAAGGGCGACGTCTGAAGGCCGGAAATCGCCGACGTCTTTCATCGAGACTACGCCTAAGGTGGTCACCCCTGTGAAGAAGATCGCGAAGCCACCGCAGCCGCACGTACCGAAATTCCCCCAGGGGGGCGACAAGAATAGTCGGCTACTTGCGGCCCTGGCCAGTTCCATGGGTGTTCGAGCCAACGTCACATGGTTTGCCGAGGCGGAGAACGTTTCGGTTGCGGCCGCCGGAGGCAAGAAGGCTGAACAGTTCGAGAGTGTGATGCAGGAGAGAGCGGAGAGCTTCGGGCACGCGGACCTAAACAAGGATGGAAAGCTCGACTTCGACGAGTACTGCTCGATGGTCAAGTTTCGTGAGACGACCCAATACACAGAGAAGCAACTGCGACAAAAGTTTGCCGAGATGGACGTGGATAATTCTGGCGCGGTGGAGCTGCACGAGTTCATCGCTTACTCCTTGCGCGATGCTGTCAAACGTTCCAAGGGCAAGGCGATAGATATCTTCCAAATCTGGGACGCGGATAAATCGGGGTACATCGATCTTCACGAGTTTGGCAAAGCTATTGTGGCCCTCGGCTTCGTAGCGGGCAAATCTGACATTAAGAAGTGCTTCGAAATGCTAGACGAGGACAATTCGGGGCAGATCGAATACAAAGAACTGGCCAAGATGCTGCGGCGGCTTGGCTCGACATAAATCCCTTGGATCAGGTGCCGCTGGTAGCCGGTACTTCCACGCGGTGCAAGCGACCTCGTAATCTTCTCTGTGTGCATGCGACGAGCACAGCGCGGTGTCTTGCCCAGTCGGCGTGTGTCGACCGCGCGCGCGGCGCACGCGGCCCTTTGCGCTCCTTCGATGCGCCGGTTCGCGCGTCCGGTCCAACGGTTAGCCGAGTGGTTTCATTTTCGTCACCGCTACCCGAGCGGTGCCGTCGAGCGTCATTGTAAATCTATGCGATTATTATCTTACGCGGGTCGCGCGCCGGTCTGGCCTCTATGCGGCGGCGTGGGCGCTATCGCTGAGACCGGGTGCGAGGTGGAGATACCGCCGGCGCCGCCAGCGGCCAGGCGAGGCCGTCCGGTCGTCGGGTCTGTGATGGCGCACACACTGGCATGCGAACGTCTTCGGAATCGATTGAAAACAATAGTTACTTTGAATGGCTTTGGAACCTTCCAAGTAGAATCCTAAGTACGACATCTCTTCCGCCGGACGCGAGGGTCGTGCCCAAGTGCGCAGGCTCCATGTGCTTGATGTTGTGACTGGCCGCGGGCCGGTGGGGGCTGTGGCGCTCATGGATCGCGGCTTGCACTGCCGGTAACCCCGCCGCCATTGACAGAGAACCTGCGTTCCTCCGCAAGGATCGCACGTATGTTGCTCAGCTCTGTCTCCTGTTCACGCAGCGTGGCTGCTTGCTGCTCAACAAAGGCGGCAAGGGCATCGAGTTGACCGCTCACGCGCGAGTGCTCGAGCCTCCACTTGGGACCGTCTGCTTCACGCATTGAAAGCTGTCGGCGAGCATCGTGAAGCGCGGCAAGCGCCATCTTGAGCTGCTCGCTCTGCGCCGTGACGTCGGTATGCAGCCGAGCTTCAAGCTCCGCGCGTTGCTGACGTTCTGCATGTAGTTCGAGCTTCAGCTTGTCAATCTCTTCACGAGCAGCCTCAAGCGCGTGGCTGGCAGAGGGCGGCGACACTTGCGGCCGCAGCGCAACGGCCGGCTTTGCGATGAACGGCTTCGCGGCGACCGGCTTGAGCACAGGGCTGGGCTGAGAAATCATGAATGCTGATGTCATAGTCGAGAGCTGTGCAGCATCTGGCGGTGCCGGAATGGAGGGCTGCTTTGCGTTGTCAATGGCCACGAGCGCTTCGACAGCCTGGACACAATTGCCACCTCCGCGCTCCGCGCCTGCAACGTGCTCTGCTTCATGGCGCGATGGCAGCGCAAGAAGGCAATTGTATCGGCGCAACATGCGCTCGGGCTGCCGCGTGGTCTCCACGAGAGCGTGTGCCTGCTCGGCTCTGACGATGGCCGAGAGGGCTCCGACGAAGCCCTCGTCGCGTGCTGTGTGAGTGCCGTCGAGGCAGATGGCCAGACGCGTGCACGGCTGCGGTTGTTGGCGAGCAGGTCTCGGCGGTGTAGGCCGCGATGGGAGCTTGCTTCTTAACTTGATTCCCGACCATTCATTCACAACACACCAAGTTTTACTCCTCAAAGGAGTATTGGGGAGGGTTTGCACACAATCCTCATACCCTGATTTCAAACTGAGTACAATCTGAAGCAAACTGGTACGAACGAAAGTTTTGAAAGCGCGTGGACGCCATTCGCAAGTTCATCTTGCGCCAGGCAGTCATTCACAGCACGGTGCCGGTCAAGAAGCTTCGCGCCGTCAAACGTACGTGAGATGATGATCACCTTGAAATGCGTCTCCGACCCGACCCGCACACTGTGCCTCGACGATTCGTATCGGCGCAACATGACGTGTGATGGTCTGTTCAAGTTCAAGTTCAAGTTCAAGTTCAAGTTCAAGTTCAAGTTCCTTCCGTTGTGTATCACCATCTCCGTCGACTCTCACCCCCACTGCTAGCCTCGAGAGCACATTCGATAGGCTTCCGTTAGGTTGTCTGTTGTTTATGAAGTAACTTGAACTTGAACTTGGTCTGTTCACAGTTGCAATTCCGCCTCCTAGCAAGCGCGGAGGTGGAGGTTTCTGACAGAGTACATGCAAGCACAAAACCTCTGTGTAGAACATGTACTCAAGCATGAACTGTACAGTACATAGAGATAGTCGCCGCTCTACATCGATACAATTGTAAGACGAGGTGATTTGGGGACGTCTGAGGTCGTTGCGTTTTGGCTACCGCGAGCGCACGAAGACCTCGGTGCCGCGACGCGCGACGGTGGTCGGTGCGACTGCGAGCCCCGTTTTTCGTCGGACACACTTTTTGGACATCCCTAGATAAAAGTAGAGCTCTCTACCCCTCATTTCCTATCATTTTAGCTTTTAACATTAACTGAGCCTCGACGGCCACCAGTGACATCGCGAGTTCGCGACCACCCTCCCTGACGGTGACGCCTTGACTCTCTCTCTCTCTCTCTCTCTCTCTCTCTCACTCTCTGCTCTAACGCTGGCCTTATTGAAGCTTGCTCACCTAGTCCTCTTGCGCATCCTTATCATGCTCATTGAGCAGATCTGGATTAGAACCGCGCAAAAGAGTGATCCCACGAGAGTGATCGCCAGAGCGAGAAGCAAGTGGCGTAGTGGCCACTTGTCCGGCCCAGATGAGACCACCCGCGTGTAAAGCGCAATCCAGTCGTGCGCGCGGTTCGCCACCTGAACCGCACGGACGGCGTGTGCGTCGGGGTTGGGCGGCTGCGTAAACACCGCGCCGGCCGGCACCTGCAGGCTGTCAGGCATCACATCGATACGTTCACCTTGCTCATGCGCAAAGCGCAGAGCTCCGCCGAGGCGAACCGCACACGGCGGTTTCCTGCAGCAAGTAGAATGAGCAACGCAGCAGAGCCCGTCTGGAGCAAGAACGTACTCCTCACTGACGCTGCCGATACCTAATCCAAAGACAGAGTTTTCAGCGAGGTCAGAGCAAGACGAAACCATCAGCGACGGGACTGATGCGTGAGTCTCATTGGCCAGAATGAGCGTGAGACGCGACTGTAAAGGCGCTTCGGCAGGGATCAGTTGCGGTAGAGACTGTACAAACGCCGCATGCACGCTTGGCGTGGACAGGATGAGGACGAGGCACCGCCAACTGTACGAACGCATCCCTTCCTCATCCACAAAGTTCAATCTTGCTTCCATTTACACCTCAAAAGTGGCCAAATCTTTCGGACCTTCCGAGCCCGAAGTGGCGATTTGAGGTCTAGTCGATGTACCGTCCCGGGTACTCTTGAGTCACCCTTGGAGCTCGGGTCCTGACGGCGAGTTCTCCAAATATGGCAGGTACGACTTGCGACTTCGCGGTCTCTGCGGTCTCGAGCGTGCCTGGGCCGCGCAAGGAGCGAGCGCTTGTTCGCGGCCCACGATGCCGGGTGGAGTCCATGCACACATGCGCGCGTGGGACCCGGAAGAGGACCGACTGATCATAGAGATGCTCTCGCAGCACGGTCCACGGTGGGCCAAGATCGTCAAGGAGCTTCCTGGACGCACCATCTCCTCTGTCCGCAACCGCTGGCAGCGGATCGACAGGGGACGGCGAATTACGCAGTCCGGCGCAGGGGACGGCGAATTACGCAAGAACCGCTGCCAATGGTGCGGGCAGCCTAAGCGCGGCCACGTGTGCTTTGTGCGCATGCAGCTTCAGCCATCGGAGGTCAAGGAGTGGGAGGCCACGAGGAGCAGCAGCCCAGCACCTCAGCCAGGCCCAACTCTCTGCGAAGCGCCGGCAACGACCCTGGCTGAGCGCATACTGATCGAAGGCGGCGAGGTGCTATTGCTAAGCACTTCTGACCGAGAAGAGGACGAGGACGACGATGACGATGTACCGTCGGTGCCCATCATCAGTCGAATGCAGTCGGGTGCGCGAATCTGCCGGGAACTTGGTTTCGAGCCCGCCGTCGACGCTGCCGCTGAGCGCGCCGCCGAGGGCGATGTGCTCTTCGTGGTGGTGCCAGTCTCGCGCCGCTCTGTCTCGGAGCGATCCGTGCGTTCCGAGCCGGAGCTCCACTGCCCGATCCGAGTACCATCCCTACGGCTGCTTGCTCCAGCTCTGGCCCTGTGAGCCCCAGGAACATACCGCTGCCTTGGCCCCGGGCACCGCGTTGCGAAGCTGCCCTATACATTGCCTGGCTACAGAGCCATGATCAGAATCTGTGTTTCGAATACACTGGCAACATCTGCCATTAGAGATCGTGAGCGTATCATCTGCGAGCGGCACGTGGTGCCGAAGGGCCTGTGGGGAGCATAGGGCCGTGCGCTGCGCATCGGCGAGCCGCAACGAGCCGCAAGGAGAGGATGCGGGCGAGCCCAAGCATCACTGGCGCGGATCTCGTCGCTCTTGGATGAAACTCTCTCGTAACTCTCCAGGTTCGCGACGGTTGCGCGGGCGGCGCGGGCTCACTGGCTCCGATTCGCCCGCCAGACGTACTGCGCCTATACTGCGGCACCCTCCACCACCGGAGTACGCTTGGAGTACGCCAGCTCCGTACTGTGCCACGTGTTCTATTCAGCTCCCTAGTGCATGTGTGCATCCTGGGCAGCGCATACATGTAGAGGGACGCGTAGACCGCCGCGAGAGACGAGGCGTATCGAGCCACGCCACAGCCAGCCATAGGTGGACACGTCGAGCATCGATGGTATGACCGCATTTTAAAAAACGGCGCGCGGCGCGGTTTCCGGTTAACCGTTCGGGCGGTGTGCCAAAAGTGCAAGTTTTACCTTCACTGTATACCAGCAACGATCATGATCCGTGCGATACTGCCGATCTTTGTTGCTCTCCACACGCCCTCCGACCTCCGAGGACCAAGCCAGCTTCCAGCTGCTCCGAGCTCGTCGTGCTCCGCGGGTCGCGCTCCGCGTCCCGCACTGCGTGTACACACGGCGGCCACGCCACCTCGTGCTCGGACTTCACACCCTTGGCGACCCACAGGCAGATCTCGCCACCCCGGGTCCAGCCGCGTGCGAGCGGGTCCTGGCCGGGCGCGGTCACCTGCTTGAGCTTGAAGCAGGATGCGTAAAGTAGCCCCGACATGTGCAGCAGCTGCTGCTGCGCGTCGTCGCGCGGGATGATGACGGGCACCTCATGCCACAGGTCCTTGGCCGAGTCCGGAATGTTGTATCGCGCCTTGGTCACTGCCCCGCGGCAGCGGATCGCGTTGCCGCCGAGGACATGCACGTGCTCCGGTGGCCCGTAGACCGAGTGGAAGCGCTCGGCGAGCGCGTTAACTGCCGACTGCAACCGGCGTGACCACACCTCCGTTGCCTGCGCCTCCGTGAGCTCAAACTGGAGCTCGGCGGGGAGCGCGTCGCAGCAGCCGCGCAGCCGCTGCCACGTCGCGTCGTCGAGCGCAAACCGGATGCGCGCCTGGTGGTGTGGGATCTTGGCGGCTGTTGCAGGCTTGAGCTGCACTCCGTCGGCGGTCACGCGCAGCCCACCGCAGTACCCATATGGATCGTCGAGCTTCACCTTGGTGAACCACACCCACGACTGCCAGATGCCTGTCTCGATGTACTTGCCCTTGCCCGACGGGTCGCGGAAGAGACTCGCCACCGCCGGTGCCGTCCCAAGAACAATGACCAGCGCCGATCGAAGCTGCGGATACTGGCAAGCAACGCCAAGCGCCGCAGCGAGATTGTCGGCCACGGCGCTCACCTTGGCACTGGGTGCCATAAAGTCACGGAACGCCTCCTTGAAGTCGAAGCCACGAAACTTGGGCGACATCGATGGGGTGTTCTTCACGATGCTCAGCTCATCCGTGCGGGCGTCCCTGCCGGCGAGGTCGATGGTGCCCGGCACTGCGAAGGCGAGGCGCCCGATGCGACCAAGGTCGACACCGTGCTCACGCAAGTAGGCGTCCATCCGCATAGGTGCCGTGTGCGGCTCGAATCGGTCCGGACCCGTGAGCGATGGGTTCTGCCAGATGCTGGCCGTCGGTACGGCAGGCAACGGCACACACTGGCGCCCGTCCACAAGCAAGAACTTGGTGCGCGTTCCACCAATATCCACCGCGAGTACGCGGTGCTCATAGGGCACCGGCGTCTGGTCACGAGAGCCAGCGAGGTGTTGCTCAATGCCTTCCGATGCCGACAAGAGGAGTCCCTCGGGTAAGGCAAGCGCTGCACGTACGAGTCGCCACCGCAAGAAGAGCTGCCGGCGAAACGGCAAGGACGCCCAGTGCGCCAGAAACGAGAGTGCTGCCGCTGCCACAAATACGAACGGTTTCTGGGAGCGCGAGAGCAAGCTGAGAGCCAGAGACCAAGCCCGGGACTCCGTAGGAGAGAGAGAAAACAGTCCGTTCACACCCTCCTGCCAGTAGATGAGGTCTAAGACGTAAACGCTCCGGAACTCGGAAGGGACTTTGAGAAACGATCCTGTACTTGACTTGATATGACTCGACGAGACCGGCCTCCGTCTATGTCGGGCGCGAGGGTGCTCGAGGCCCACGTGGTCTCATCCTGGTCCGAGGCACCGGGCGGCGGCCCGCGGCAACACCTAATCGACGTTGCCTTCCCAGGGGCTCCAGTCGCAGTGGACTATATCTCGTTCCGCAATTTCTATACGGCGGCGATCACGGTGAGCCACACGGGCGTGCGCGCCGAAGACGATCCACTGCAACCCATGCATGCCAAGGGGCGCCCACCCAGCTGGCAGGTTGCCGTTCCCCGCGTGACCCTCATGGCGAATCCTCACTGCGAAGACGATGCACAGCGATACCATGAGCTCGCGCATGCGCTGCACTTTGCAAAGGACTTTGACCATCGGCGGGTCACGCGCCTGCGCATATGTTGCATCCAGCCGTCTCCATCGTGGCGGGAGTATGGGCTGAAGCAGCTAAGGTTTTACAGCCTGGAACCACCGAGCGTGCCGGCTCTGCAGCCGCCGCCATCGCTCACCGACGCCCAGCGGGACCTGGCGGCCGCGGTCCTCGATCAGCTCATCAGCCTGGGCCAAGTGGCCGGCGCACTGCGGCGCGATATTGCCACTGGTGCAGGCGCCTCGTGTTCGAGCACCGAGCGCGCCGGACCTGCAACGCGTGGAGGTTCATGCGCCTCTTGCGGCTCATGCGGCTCAAGCGGCGGCTCCGGCGGCTGCTCCTTCGGCACGCGCCGCGTTGAGAACGGCGCGCATGCGCTCGCACCATTCTTGGTCGGCGAGTGGAACGACGAGCTCAGGCTCGCATTAGTGGATGGCTCGGCACTGTCGACGACCGCCGGTGCTGGTGTGGTTGGGCGCCGCGATGGCGCTTTAGGTTGTAGCAGAGAATAGGCGGGGACCAAAGCGGTTGAAAGTCAAAAGGGCTGCGAGTGCGGAGGGGGTACAACCGTCTGACCGAACAACCGAATGAGCTGACAGAGGTCGTAAGCGACCGTAAAACGTCACCTCAAAGGTCCAAATCGTATCCCAAACGTGCGACGCCGGGTTGAGGGTTGAGAAAAGCATTCGAATTTGGCCCGCTTTTTTGGCACATCCTATGGACGAGTTCGAGAGAACGACTATTGAGCTCAGAGAGCGCGCGGTGAGCCCCCATACACTCTGGGTGAACCTCCACACGATACTCTCACATCGTCTCAAGGTTGTACAGCTCCCCTGACTGCGCGCCGGCTGTAATCCTTGGCCAACTCACCGCCACAGTGAGATGGGGCTCGGCGCATAAAATGCGCCGCCCCCATCCTTCAAGCGAATTGTCGCGTCATCGTGCACCACGCCTTCCACCTTTTTCCTGAAGACAAATGGACCAAAAGTTGGTTCACATGCAAAGCGATTCGAGCAGGTTGAACGATCAATGTGATCCCAGACTTTGCTCGTCCCTGTCCCAGAAGGCGACGCTCTGAACCTCACTTGTGCCCTGGATGGAGCTCCTCGAGCAGCTCCTGGCTCTCGGCGTCGTACACGAAGATGGAGTTGCCTGCGCCGCTGACGATGCGTGTGGTGCCGACGCCTCAGAGCTGACGGCCTCCTTGTGCGACAGTGTCCCGATGCACGCATCCTTCTCTTGAGATTTGTTACGCCACAGGAGTGCACGCGTCGGCTGCTTGGACGAAAGTTGCGAAACTGCTGCACGAAACACAGCACTTGCATCTGCCTGCTGCAAGGCGAGCTGCATCACTGCCGCGCCCTTGTCACGCTGCAGCACGTCCATGTACTTGCCCACAAATTGGCGCATCTCGGTCGCGTAGGTCAGGACCACACCGTCAACACCTCGCAGCTCGAGGTAGTCCTTAGCCACGCTCGAGAGAAGGCCTCTCACGAAGTAGTGCCAGGTTCGTCGCATACACGTGGGCAGCTTGGGCAGCGAAGGCAGCTTTCTCGTCCTGGCCGTCGCTCGGCACCGACTGCACCGACTGCGGCCCTCGAATGTCGCTGCCGGCGCCGCCGCATCCACCTCCGTATCCACCTGGCACCGCTGCCCCAGCGTCAGCCAGTCGACGATGGCCGTGTGAAAGGCATGAAACATCGCGCACCGGTAAGAGAAGCGCCGTCGTCTCAATGTCGCGCCTCCTGCTTCAAGTCGTCCCCGCGGAGCGCCGCCGCCATTGCCACCGTGATGCGGGCTCGCGCGCTGCCGCAATCAGCTCAACAATGGGCTCCGCCTCGGTCCACGCGGGTCCTGACCCTCGGGAAAGGCGCGCTTGAAGTTGACAGCGTAAACCTCGCCCAGGCCGGCCGGGAGCGAGTCGAAGTTCTCGAAGTGAATCTCGTGGCCGTTCTTGGCCTCGCTCTCGAGGTGCTGGCCGAGCATGTAGGCGTACAAGAAGAGGCCCGCCGCCTTGGCCGAGAGTGCCTCCACTGCAGCGTCCAATGACGACGTGCTCAGGCGGCCGACGATAAAAGCCTCAGGCTTCTCGGCGTCAACCTCAGTGCCCTGGAAGAGAGCTGGCAGCTCCTTGCGGACCGTCTCGTAATAGACGTGCGACTCTTTCTTAGCCACGAGCATGTCTATGTGGTTGAGCTGGATCTCGCACACGTACCTCGTGCCATCCGAACGCACGACGCCGGCAAAAGAGTTGAAGTCGGAGTGGAACCCATCGGCGTCGGCGTACTTATTCTACAGCGTGAGCACCTCAATGCCCGCCCCCTGGGGCCCCTCGGCAAGCGCGTGTGCCATGTGCGAGCAGCTAGTGAAGCGCAGGGTGAGCCGCGCGAGGTCCTTGAGCTTGTGTGGCATGGCAACCGTAGTCGTTCCTTACTTGGGACCGCCTCCCAATCGTCCGCGATGAGGAACTCAAGCTTTTTTTGCGCCTCGGGCGCCTGCTTCACATGGACGGTGTTCAAATCGTCCGACACTGCACGATGTCGGCATCGCGCTTCTCCGGCACTGCGGATGAGCTTCTCGTAGCCATCCTCCAAGCTCACCTTCTCGCGCACCTTGGCGTAGATGGCCTTGGACATCTCCATGGGCGTCTGCAGGACTGCAAACTTACCCTTCATATCAAATTTGAACGTGCGCTTGACATCAGCCTCATTATCGATGTTCGCCTCGCCTTTGATGTCCCTTCGCACGACGCGCAATCAAATATCGCGGGGGTACTTCTCGCACTTCTACTCAGGACTCCATGTCCGTCTCCGGTGTCCGGATCCGGACACTCTCTTGCTGATAACAACTCCAGTAGCTTGTGTTTTCATATGCACGGCGTCGTCCTCTCCGTCACTAGATAATGTAGCCACGTTCAAAGCTGATGCCGGCGGCGCACGCCGCAACAGCCGCCCGCTTGCTTTCCGGCCCTCGCGCCCAAGGCGCACCCCGAGGCGCACCCCGAGCTTCTGGGCTAGGCGGAGGCGGGCCTAGCCCCGCCCGCACACGAACCACCCCGGCAGACGGTGGGCGCGAATTCGGCGGCGGTTCGGGAGCGGCGGCGGGGCGGATGGGTGCGCCGTACGCATCGCGGTGCCTGACGGTACCCGGTGCGTGCTCGACGCTCTGCCCGTTTTGGATCGTCCCCTTCAAAGAGTCCCACTCGGGCGTTGCGGAATGTCCATGGTAGCGGTGGGCTCGCGCCGAGGCCGAGGCTGGTCGCACGTGCCGCGCAGCCTCGGCCGAGGTGGGGCGGGGGTAGAGCGCCAAGGGGCGCACCTTGAGGGGCGGACGCGGCGGCTCGAGCCGCACCACCACCGTCTCGCCCTGTGCGTCGACCACCTCGATCAGCCCGCCGTCCCGGGCGCCGAGCAACGCTTGCTCGAGCAGACTCCGCGGCGTGGCGCTGCTACTGGTGGTGGCGGCGGCAGCGACGGTTGGGGCGAGGGGCACGTTGGCCTCGTCCAAGGGCGCGAAGCCCTCCTGCATGGACAGGTAGTGGGCGCCCCTTAGGTCGCACACCCGAAGGTCTCCAAACATGGAAGCCATCTCTCCTAATTGGGACTCGGCCCGGAAGGCGAGCGCCTCGTGCAAACGGTCGACTGGTAGAGCCGCGCGCAGCCCCGAGAGCGTGGCTGTAAGGTGTGAACGTAACTGTCGAAGGGACGCGAGAGCCGTCTGCACGAGCACCTCGCGCTCGTGGCGGCGCTCCTGCTGCATCTGGTGCACGCGCTGCTCGGCGCCCAACACGGCGGCCTTACTGCGCTGCTCTGAGTCCGCAACGATCTCGGCTACTATGCGTGTGCTCGCGTCGAGCTGGGCGTGTGCATGCTCGACGGCGCGGTTGGACATGTTGAACTTGTAGATGAGCTCCTGCACCTGCTCGACCAGGGTCTTCTTGTCACTCCTCAGCATACCGATCGACGCGAGCATCTTCGCCAGCGCCTGCCGTAGCTCATCCAGCTCCCCTCTCGCCTGGCTTGCGGCAGCTTGGAAGCGCTGCCGCTGACCGTCACACGTCGCGAGCTCGTCTGCGGTGGCGCGCAGCTGTGCCCGCACGGCCTCCTCGGCACCTAATTTGGAAGCGAGGCTCTCTCGCAATGCATGCAGCTCGATACGCGCCGTCGCAAGCGCCTCATCGGCGGCCACTCCCCTCCGCTCCGCTTGGCGCGCCGCCTCAATCAGCGGTGGTATCTTGGCCGCCTCAAACTCCGCTGCCGCCTGCGCTCTGGCCGCCTGGGCTCTGGCTGCCTCCACCTCCGCTGCCCGGTCCGCCACCTTGCGATCGCCCTCCTGCTTCGCGTCGGCGATCGCCTGGTTGAGCGCCTGGGTGCGCGCGGCGGCGGTCGAGGTGAGCATCTCGATCTGCTTGGCCTTTGTATGCAGCTGCGCGCGGAGGGCCCTTCGCTCCTCATCCAGCGCGTCTACGACGGCGCGAACGGCGCCGATCTGCGCAACGAGATCTTCGCCGAGATGCTCGCCGAGATGCGCATCGAGGGACGCCGTGAGGTTGCCTAGCGCCGTGTTGAGCTCGGTTCTCGCATTCGTGAGGTCCCTCTCGCCGAGATTCTCGCCGAGATTCTCGCCGAGATTCTCGCCGAAGTTGCCGAGCGCCGTGACGAGCGCTGCGAGCGCCGCGAGCGCCGCCCTCGCATTCCCGTGCTCGCACCGGAGCGCCTCGAGCTGGCCGAGATCTCCCTGATGTGCCGCAATCTCAGCCGCGAGCTTGTCCGACTCCTCGCGCATCCTCTCCCTCATATGGGCGAGTGCACCGCCGGTGCTGTCGCTCGCCATCGAGAGTTCGTCGAGCTCGGCGTGCGCCTGATGAAGGGAGCCATCAATGAGTACCAGCATGCTCAATCAGCATGCAATCAGGCCATCAGCTCGCCATCGAGAGCTCCTCGAGCTCGGCGCGTGCCCTCATCAGGTGCCCTCATCAGGTACGACCATGTGCCAGTTGGAGCAATCGCCTTCGGGCCATGGGTTTTCAAGGTGCACTCGGTGGTCATTCGGTGGTCATTCATGGCACTGAGTCGTGGCCAGAAGCGTACCTTGTCGAGCTCGTCCCCCCGTGCGAGCAACGCGCGAAGGGCCGCGAGGAGCTCATCCTCGAGATGGTGATGAGAGAGCGCCATCGTGTGCAGCTCGGCCTCCACGCGAGCGAGCCTCGAGTATGCCTGATGAATGGAACCATCAATGAGTATCAGCGCATGCAATCAGGCCTCCACGCGAGCGCCCCTCGAGTGTGCCTCCTCGCGCACCTGCCGAGGCCCATCCGATGTCTCGGGCGCTGTCTCGGGCGCACTCGGGGGCCCTCAGACGGCAGTCGAGAGGCACTCAGATGGCAGTCAGCGGCGCACCTCCGCCTCCACCTGCGCCGCCTCGATCATTGCAAGTCGCTTCCCCTCCTCCACCTTCTGAACGATGGCATTCTCAGCCTCGGCGACCGTTTGAACGAGCTTCGACGCAAGCGCGTCTCGCTCGATCACGACCGTGTCGCGCTCCGCCGTCCGTCGGTCCAGCAGTTCAGTCAGCTGGTCGATCGCCGTGGTGCTCGACATGAGCCGCAGACGTTCCATGATCAGCTCGTACTCGGAACGCGCCGTGGCGAGTTGCTTGCTCAAATCTGTCACGACGGACTTCTCCTGCTTGCGCTGGCTGCTCAGCTGCTCGCTGGTCGACTTGAGCTGCGAGCCACCGCACAGAGCGGCACTCCGTCGCACTCAGCTCGGCGGATCATCAAGCGCGCAATCGGCGCGCAATCGGCACGAAGTCAGCACACAGTCAGCACGCACCTCCTTGCGTAGCTCCGCGAGCTCCTCCTGAGCTTCTTCAAGCATCGTGCGCACCACTTGCTCCGCCACCTTTTGCGCCTGCAGCGCCTTCATGTGGGCACGCGCCTGATGAAGGATGTCATCAGGTGTCATCAGGTGTCATCAGGTGTCATCAGGTGTCATCAGGTGTCATCAGGTGAGCAGCGTCTTCAGGTGGGCACGCGCCTGGTCCTGGCTCTCCTCATCGTACACAATCAGCCTCGCCTCAAGCCTGGCAACCTGCGCCTCGCTCGCCGCATGCAACTGCTCCGTCGTGACGAGCAGCTCGTTCAGCTTCTTCTTCATGATCTCCTCTCCGGACAGCTTACGGCTGAGCTCCTCTAGACGCTTGTGGGCCTGCTCGAGGTCGGTGCTTGTCTCGCCGCTGCCGGAGGACGCCCTGGACTCGAGTTCTCGATTCTTCGATGCCTCCATCTCCGCCGCCTTGTTCTGCAGGCTCACCAGGCTCGCAGTGCGTGAGCGCGCCAGCTTGATCTCAAAGACGCTCTGCTGCGCCTTGATCTGTTTGCGTGCCTCGGCAAGCGCTGCATCCCATAGCTCTTGCGTGGCATCGGCCGCGGCGCGCGATAGCGTGGACACCGCTCCGCGGACGCCCTCGACAATGGCCTTATACGCAACGTCCTCAAGCACCTCAGCCGCCGGCTCGAGCACGTAAACAAGGCGCTCCAAGCACGCCTTTGATGCGACGTCCAGGTCGGCAACGCACCGGTCCAAGGGGCCCGCGGGGATCGAGATAGACACGCCGTCCTCCATGTTCGGCGGCAGCTCGCCGGAAATAGATGTGCGACGGCTCATCGGCATCTCGCCGGAAATAGACGGGCGACGGCTCATCGTCCGGCCGCGCCGGCCAGCGCGAGGCCTTGCCCACCGTTTTCTCGACCGCGTGAACAGAAATGGTGAAATCGGTGCAGCTGAATCGGTGTCTGGACGACAACCCCACACAAATCGACGGGTGGCGAGGGGGCATGCGAGCGGGAGGGGCCGCCGCTTCGGCCCTTTTTTCCGCACCAATTTTAGATATGAAAACGGTCAGGCGGACAAGTTTCAGAACTTGAAAGTGTTTTGAAACCGAATTTCGCCGTAGCGCGAGCGAGCGAGCGAGCCGTGATCGCCCTAAGCAATGCCGATCACAATGTCTGGTTCACCATCGTCACCACTGAAAGGCTCGCCGAGTGGATCATCACCGAAGAGCGGATCACCCGGCCGCGCGGGCTATCGCTCCTCACGCTCGCCGTCTCCGCCTGCCTCCAGGAAGGAGGCGGAGAAGAACATCGGATGGATGAGCACCGCTAGACCGTTTGTGCTCACCAAGGCAGACGAGTACATCGAGAGCGAGAAGCAGCACTACGAGAAGGAGGTGCGTGCGGCCTGTGCACTGTTGCGTCGGTGCGCCTCTGGCGCAGCATAGTGCCCAACCTTCCGCCGTATGCTCGCTCTCCCACAGATGAACCGCCAGAAGTTGCTTGACAAGGACGCGATAGCGGCGCACGAGAAGGCAGACCAGGTGGCCAAGGAGCGCGCGCTCTGGATTAGCCGCCAGCGTGCTCGCGAGGGTAAGGAGAAGATCTCCAAGGAGTTCCTTGCCAAGGAGCGTAAGCTCTGCCTGCAGGAATGGAAAGAGGATCAGGTCCTAGAGCCGGGCCACGGACCGAAGCGGTGGCTCTGGCCCGTCGCGCGCGACCACCCACGCATGTGGATTGCAGGACAGGACATCCCAGTCCGTGAAAAGGACCGCGAGCAGTCCACCAGCTGGCAGAGTTCGCCGGGCGCGCGTGCCAAAGTCACCCTTTCTCCGACCATGCACCGAAGTACGCGACCACTGCTGCGCATCCCCCCTACCCCTTAGCTCGCGTCTGCCGCTCGCGCTTGCAGTGCCGATCGCGGCTGCCGCTCGCGTGTGCGTTGCCGCCAGCGCTGAGTGTGCCTGAGACGCCCGTTTGCGTGTGCGCATCGCGGCCGCTCACTTGTGGGACTTCCGGCTCGATTCTTGTGCCTCTATAGTCCCCGGCGAGTGATCCCGCCACGCCGATGGGCAGAGCTTGCAGTGGTCAGAAGTGAGCGCATGTGTGTGCGATGGTGGGAGGACATTCGAGTCTCGACTCTCGTGCCGTCGCGAGAGACATGTGAGGTGAGTGGTTTGCGAAGTCAGGATGGTAACAGGCAAGCCGCCAGCGCGGCAACTAAGATCGACAGAGGTTAGGCCGCGGGCGCACGCAGCGCGTTGTGGCAGTTGAGTGGGATGAAGACTGATGACTGCAGATTCGCTCGAATGTACATGTCAACGAGCATCTTCTTTGCGCATGTCTTCTTTGGCCGCTTTGCTCTTGGCCGTACCTGAGGTAACCTGCCTGCCCATCCCGGGCTGCTGCTGTGCGGTCGGCACAGCCCTCGTGCGGCCAAGCCAGAAGCGTGCGCTTTAACAAGGGGCTCCACAGGCAAGCTCGGGCAGGCGCAGGTCCAGCCAGCAGTAAGCCAGCAGGAACGGGTTTGCGGTATGCGGTTTTCACTCCACCCCCCGTCGGATCGCACGGGGTCGGGGTGAAAGCCGCGCCCCGCGCCAGTCCCGCCCCGGCCGCAGGGGTGTTGGTTTAACATTGAGACACTTTTTTGCGTTAAGTATCAAGTGTTGAGACACCAAAACAGGTGTTAAGACACCAAGTGTTGAGACAGGAAAACAGGTGTTAAGACAGGTGTTGAGACAG